>JGI24021J15306_10010646_pt1 | contig 11423 bp, 6 predicted proteins | sample Ectturendosymbi1_FD_15306 | JGI IMG/M metagenome (IMG submission 15306)
TAGAAATTCAGTCGTGGCGCTACAAGACCATTGTAGTTATAAAGCGCCAACAACAAACCACCATATCAAACAAACTATTCGATACGCGCTCTGCAGCCTACACGACTGTACTCAAACCGTAAGCGGAACTGTCCGCCTTGTTTTCCGTTACCTTCTCCAAATAAAGTACAGTGCATTTTGTAGAAGGTGCTCTGAGTTTTGAAACTTTTGCACGCTGATTAACCGTGCTATTTTCGGAAACAAAAAGGCGATTGGACAATTGTTACTTTGAGGAAATAAAGAATATTTTAAGCACTTTCTTAGCATCTCTTATTCGAAATAAACAAATGTATCAGAATTTGTGGACCAGCAAGTCTTTTGCAAGTGACTCGTCATGTTCAATTATGAAAAAGTGCCAAAACGTAAATTTTACGTTGCTTATGCTTTTCGTCATCAAACCGCTGTTCTTTATAATTATGGTCTGGCAACCAATATGCGTTTTATTGATTTGTAACTGATCAACGTTTTGCAGTAACAGATTAATGCTGCATCACAAAATAAAATGAATTACGTTTCAGACTTACCGGAGACATGGATCCGTTGCCAAAGTAGTAATTCTCTTTGTCATTTTTTTTCCTGTCTATGAAGGTGTGGTAAGCTCCAACAAGAAGAGAAAGAGTCAACAAGCCTTAAAACCAAATAAAAAACAAATGGGAATTTCGCTTTGTGGTGTTTGCAACTTAACTTAGCAACATGAGCAAAAATAGAAATTAAAATCAACAGAACGTGAAACGTTAAAGAGGATGTTCTTTGGTTTCCAGAGAGTCTAAACTGCTTTTAGAAGTCAACGAGCCCAGATTAGTTTCTGTTTGCCGCGTCACACATTTCGTGTGATTTTTTTTATCGTCCACTCGCTTGTTCGTGGAGAGTCCTCCTTTTTGGAGGGTATTTCTTGCTTGGCGGCTGTTGTTTNCGTGAACGTGTGATCTTCATTAAGGCTTAACTCAAACAATTTTACGATAAAAACTGCCACACTTTCTGTTTGAAATAGCTAATATTTTTATTGTAGATAAAAAAACAACTTTATGTTGTTTTAGGAAACCTTGATTAACGCTAAAGTATTTTGCCGATTATTATTGTTTTCTCCCAATCTCGCTAAATTTCTACAATTACAATTATATCCTGTACAAAATTAATTTTCCCACAGCTATATCCTGTTTTCCTTGCAATATTGAATGCGCATAATTAATGAATTGCGGAATTTTCACTTTCCTACGCGATTGCAAGGCATAAGCAGTACTAGAAGGCGGTCAGACGCAAGACTGTACGGTTTTCAGTTGTGTTCAAGTAGCGAGTCTGGACCTCCCTGCCCCGACCTATTTTTTTGTGTTTTTCAATGTTTTTCCAGTTTTTCCAGTTTTTTATATTTTTCTGTTATGGTGTTGCGATCGGAAGTCCCGAGCGGCATGTGCGCAAAGCTTCGCACCGTGGCAGTAAGCAACAATAGAGATTACCCGACGTGATCACTCTATCATTGCTTGTTCGCGCCACATACATATATTTTTGTTCTTCACGCACATCCCGTTCGTGGTGAATCATACAATCAACGTAACACCACCGGAGAGGTTGCAACAATGGCAATATTGTTTCAATTATTTATTTAATATTTTAGAGATGAACTGTCCCCACCTGTCACTGTGTGGAAAAAGGCGTATCGATAGAATATCAAATACACCAAAGGCGCTGGTAACAATTTTGTCACTGGAAATTCATCACAGAATACAACGTTTCACGTGACATTGTTCATATTTTTTCATCCATGTTCGTATTTTAGCCTTTTCATATTTTCGAGCTTCTGCAGCGAGCGCTTAGGCATGTCATGTTTTGATCTGATAAACAAACACCCACGTGACCGGCACCTTTGCCTGGACCGTGTCAAGGGCGATGTCACTTATTATCTTCATATTTTTGCGTTATGGAAACTTTTTTTATATTTTCATGTTAATATCTTCATTTTCATTATTAATTTCATATTTTTGTGATAATGTTGCAGACCCCAGGGACTAGGGTCTGAACATATAAATGAGAAAAAAAGTTATTTTCAAGGTTCGATTGTTTTCCTGTTTTGTCGTAGACTTAATTCTGCGGAGCTTTCTATCCACACGTATTGAAATTGTCATCTTGACCACTAAGAAATATTTCTTGCATCGTGCTTTATTGTCCTTATTAAGTCATAAAACTGTGTGTTCGTTGCAACAAATGAGTCAATGAACTCCATACAGTCTAGAAAAAACGAAGAAGAATCAAGTTACACTTATAAGTGAGAAGTGTGTGCGTGTGAAAGCAACGTGATAAAAAAGAAGCGACTGCTAAACCTTTAGATAGCGGTGATGTTAAAATTCGGAACATAACTCTCGACAAAAAATTTGCACAGACAAACGTTTCTTCTAATCCTTACTCCGCGGTTTCGTTGTTGTTACTGACAACTTGCAATGCATTACTCAGTGCTTGCTCCACATGTTGTGGGTGTTCCTGTTTTCGCAAAATGATCCACACGGTCATCAGTGATGTTGTCCAAGGGAAGCAGACATGGAATATTTTCTCATCAGATTAAAACCCACGATACATTTTCACCACGCAGTCGATTACAGGTTGGAGAAATGGTGTGACTAGTTTGGACCAAAATATCGCCAGTGTAGCATTTGAACTTCCAAATGTTTCCTACCTTCGTGCAAATAAGTCGTAAGAGACGAAATGTTAATGGTGGCATAAAGAAACAAGCAAATTTTGTTAATATGCTGTTCTGGAGGAATCATACGGTTATAAAATTTTGTTCAGAACAGGGTAAGCTGGGTTAGTTAGTAAGTGCAAAGTGTTTCGCGCTTTACGTTAAAGCAACTGCAATGAGTAATTTCTTGTTTGCTTTTGTTAAAACACGATAAACGTTCAGAGAAAAAAGCTGCGCAAAAGAACTGATGAAGTAAGTCCTAACGTCCACATGGTCATCGAATGATGTTCAAGTGAAGCTATCTTGGCCAGTTGCGTGAATATCTGCTTTCCGGATTAAAACGTGACATGCCCTAGCGCGCTTGCGCCTTCCTAAGTCAGTGACAGGTTAGAACAATGAAGTTGTCTGTTTGGACAAAACCTCAAAAAAGTTACAAGTTATCACAAAAATATAAAATTAATAATGAAAATGAAGATATTAACATGAAAATATGAAAAATATTACCACAACGCTATGAAATTAAACACAAATATTTGAAATATTAACGTGAAGATATGAAAAATGTTACCATAACGCAAAAATATGAAAATAGGCGAAATGGCAGGTGACGCGGCCCGCACAAAGATGCCGGTCTTGTGGATGTTTGTTTATCAGATTAAAACATGACATGCCTAAGCGTTCGCTACAGAAGCTCGAAAATATGAAACGGCGGAAATACAAAAATGGATGAAAGAATATGATGAATATCACGTAAAATGTTGTAGTTTCTGTGATGAATTTCCAGCGACAAAATCGTTACCAGCGCCGGTTTTGTATTCTATATTCGATCTATACGCCTTTTTGCAACCAGTGACAGGTGGGGACAGTTCATCTCTAAAATTTGAAATAAACACTTAAAAAAATATTGCCATCAAACAAATATATCAAAAACTGGAAAAACATTCATAAACACAAAATATATCAAAAGATAGGTCGAGGCAAGGAGGTTGGGGGAAACTCAAGACTTGCTACCTGAAACCCGTACAATCTTGCGTCTGACCGCCTTCTGTTAGTACTGCATACTGGCAATAGTTACGAAACAATGATAACATCAATAGCTTATAGTCTTCAGGATATGGAGCATAACAATTGAATAACATGCTGTCGTAAAACTTCATTAAACTGCATACAACGTATGATCGCAAGAGTGTCGTTTTTTTAAAAACTGAATTTTTTTTCACCGTACGCACAGCCAACAACGTGAGTTTTCTCAAGCGTTTGCTTGAGTGAATAAATCTGTAGGTTGCTTTTTATTCTACTGCACAAACAAAAAGTGTTTTTAATGATCGCGTTAACCCTTCTTTCTCCGAAACAAGCTTTTATTGTGCCACAAAACGCAAAGAAAATTGCAAAATTGACGAAGCCTTATCCAACTACTTTGACGATCACTGCGCATTTACGGTGGTGTTCAGGGTGGTTGTCGATTCGTGAACGAAAAAGCGTTGAATTATCGTCACAGATTATACGATTTCTTAATATCTTGTGAACATGCCAAAAATTTTGAGCTGGTTTCACCACTGGGCGCTGAAGCTTAAAATATTGCCTCAGCATCGCTTTCATTTGTGCCAAAAAGCATCATTGTTGTTTTTCTTTTCACCAACGAGCAATTAATTGATACTTGCAAAAGCATAGAATCTTTTTACCTTACGTTAAGTTGTCCTAAAAGATCTTTATCAATGAGAAAATACCTTGTTAAGAATACGACATTGAACAGGAGCCAAGCACGTCATTCACTTTGTGCTTCAATTTCTCGCAGTTATAAACTGCAACTACTTTCAACTACATTGAGTGTAATGTTGTTGGTTATACTTTTAAATTGCACGTCATCAAAAAGCTACGCTGTCTTTCTTCGTAAGAAACGCAACATGCTTCACCTATGAATACTACAAGATCCGACGTTCCGAAGTAACTCTTCTCCATCGTTGCTTCCATTGCAGTAACTTATTCAGTTGTATTACAGCTGCAAAGCAAACGTCACGACCTTATGCTTTTAAGAGAATGGAACAATGCCCCTAACATGTACACTTTCTACTGTTATTATATGACTTTCTAACAGATACATTTGGTCATCAAACAATGCAAACCAACTGAAATGTGGTCTTTTCTTAATAAGAAATAAGCAAAACTGATGATTTTGTAACGGTCACCTGCTCCTGCCCGTAGCTCGATTTTGGAAATTGCAACGCAAATTACCTAATCGAACGCACCTCGCGAGCGATTATGGGGCGCCGTTCGTAAAAAATTATATCGGACAGATTTAGCACAAAAACTAAATCTGCACACATTTAGCCAAATCTTCACACATCCGTGCAGATTTGAGTAAATCTGTCCCAGGTTTTTTTTAAGGTGTTTTAGGGACCCGATTCGGGTCCCTAGAATCAGAGAAAATTAACATCGGGTCCCTAGAAACATAGAAAATCGGGTCCCTAGAATCAGAGAAATCGGGTCCCTATAATCAGAGAAATCGGGTCCCTATAGGTCCACAGCGGGTACCTAAAATTTTCCTTAAAAAACCCTGCTGTCCCATTTACCTGAATATGCGACTGCATGAATGTGCACATGTATAGCGCTGAAGNGTGTCGACTGTGACCACGCGCCACTCACCGCCTCTCAGCGCCTCCAGGTACACAAAGAGAATGTTCTCACAGAAAGAGCGCGTTGAAACCGAAGGGCTCGCTTAGAGACAAGCACTGTTTTGTAAAGAGATAACGAGAATTGTAAAGAGAGCAGCATTATCACAATAAACCCTACTGATTTCAGAATCATAGAAACGTGGGCTGCATACGTTCTTATATGAAATAAGCTGCGGTAGGTACTGATACTTAAAATAACCAGCATTCCTGCACTGAAATGCGAAGTTCAGGTGCGAGATTTAAAGCTACTTTGGCTGCAAGCAACGAAGCCTACACATATTTCACTTACTAAGCATTCCTGCATTGAAATGCGGAGTTCGTAAGCTTTGGTATCTCGTCATTATGAAGTTTAGCAAAATTATCACAAAATAATGTACGAGCGGGAGATTTGAAACAACGTAGGCTGCAAACTGCAATACCTATATATATTTTACCAAGGGGTGTGCAGGCGCGTGTTCCAAAATTTCAAGCCGGCCAATGAAAATTTTATTTTAATCGAAGGGAGAAGTTTCAAAAGTTTGTTTTTAGTGTGGTTGTATTTTGAACCACGCCATCCATTTGCTCATAAAACTTTCTTGCAAAAGTGCTTGTTAAAAACTGGATGCTATAAGCGCACAATATGCAGTATGCTTTGTTGATCTCTGATGTTTGGCACGACTGATTTTTCCTTGCTAGCAAAGTAATGGAAAATTATTGATGCAGTAAGGCAGTGGGGCAGTAAATGTTTTGAAGGCAATTGAAACTTCTCATTTTTACGCAGCAACAATGTTGACCTCAAAAATAATAGCCAAAATTATAGAAAACCATTATAAATTTTATGGGTGCTCGAATGATTGCAATAAATTTGTTTCAAATAGGTCTTGATAAACCATATACAGTATTTACCTATGATTCTGTTATGAAAAGGCAACTCTGCCCCTGTTGCTCCCCTTTGAAAGGACATGGGGTAATAACCCCGTCATTTTACCGCTCTCCGGCGTCTCTGAAATTGACTATAATGTTGTTATGTAAAGGCACCTGTTCTCCCGTTTCTTCCCCTTTCAGCGGGCAGGGGGAAGCTCCACCGTCATGCTCCCCCGTTTCGGCGTCCCTGGTTGCTTTTGGTCACCACACCACTAGCTTTTACATATTTCAAATGCCTTTAGGTTTTCCACATTCCTCAATACAAGATTATAAATGAGTAGGAGAGCATATGATCAAGCCGTTGCCCTTGCCGTCATACGACCTCTGCACACCGAACCGCATCTCCAGAGGGGAGAAACTGTCCTGCTCAGTTCTAAAAAGGCGTACAAAACTGTTGTTTTCCACCTAATAATATAGTATATTTTATTTAACGACCATCGCAAATATCTCTTCTGATAACTCTATCACGCTACAAACATAGAATGTCCGTGTCTGCAGTGTCAGCCGTAACCTTAAATGGTTAACGCAGATACGATTTTGCCCAGTTCTAAAAGTAAATCCGTGAACATGGCGGTTGTGTAGCATTTATGCGCCATGAAGGTCAGATTCGAAGCAATCCAGTTTAAAAGTCTTCTTTATTACGCCAAAGTCACAGTTTTGCAACAATAGTTATCATTCCAGATTGTATTTGTGATTACACCTATTGCGACAATTTCAATCACAAGTATGTGGTGCCTTAACATCTTCCTCAATGATTTCACATTACCTTGCCTGTGAGGAAAAAACATCCGTGCCATGCAATCAGAGACTGACAAAGAGCATACTACAATTGTGCGCTTAATCTGCAGACATCCGTCTCAAGTTTTTTTGTTTGAATGTTCTGTTTCTATTTCTGAGTTCACCCGAGTCAGCAAGAAATAAAGATGTGGTCATTCAGTGAAATTCAGTCTCAGAGTGAATAAGGATTATAAACACTAGACTCTTTGAGCGACCACCATCATCGCCTACAAATAATTTCCAGACCTCGACTGCTACAAATGGTTCCCAGACTGGTCGTGCTGACCATATGAAGTTGCAAAAGATTCGGTCAGCAGCACTTTTGCCACGGAGTTCCTCTCCTTGTTTGGACTTTGCTTCAAATTCATGAACGGCGTGAACTTCTCATTTCATGTTTCCCCTTTTACCCCTTGAAAGGACTCTCTTTTCTTCGCCCGGACATTTTGCCTTCGGTCGTGGAAATGATCGAGTCGTAAGCCGTTTTTTTCGTATTTTCGTCTTAGCACAGCATGCTTTATGCCAACTATTTTAGTTTCGCTGAACTTTTTCTGACTCCCGTGTTTTAAATCGGTTAATCGGTTCATGCCTTGGCATTGCTACAAGATTAGCATCGCTATATAGTGTCTTCCCTAGTTGTTTGTCATTCAATTTTCTCCTCGCTCACGGGTACGTCGTCATTGAATGTTGTCTACTTCTTTACCTGGTACTTGTTTGCTAGTTATTACTTCTACTTAGCCTCGCCCTCGATCAACTTGCTTTTGCATGTGCCATTATAGGGTGTGTTTCCCTAATTTTTCAGCTGTTGGATTTTCGCTGATCTATTTCTCTATACGGGTAACGTTTTCTTCTGTTTCCATAATTCATTGCGGATATGGATACACACTTTATCATCCACTTCGTATCGCAACTCGTGCATTCCAACAGGCTGCGTCATTACGCACGCCTTCGCTCACTCTGCGTGTCCATTCGTTGCAGCTTAGTTGTACACATTCAGGTCTCAAAGAAAAACAAAGAAAAGCTCTAGGTTTTCCATAGGCTTTCGGGGAATCAGCTGACTATGCTCTGCTTTATCTTTTTGCGATGATTCAAACTTGCGCATATCTGTATTCAAATAGGTTCACTCTGCAGGCGAAAGAAGCAAGGAATCAATCGCAAATCTTCAATAGAAAATCGATTTCACGTAGCACTACGCATCGTCAATCCTATCACCTGCAAGCAATGCTTCCAGGTGTGAAACATTGAAAGGGTAAAACAAGATCAGAGAGAGTAAAAAACCTCAAGACTGCAATGAAAAAAAACGCTCAACCCCAACCGAGACAAATAAAACAAGAAAGTACGTCTTGCTCAACTACATGCATACGCTGAAACTTCAAAACTTACCGCAAAAATAACAAGAACTTAATAAATCCCAACGCCAGCTAACGATTATTAATACCACAGAGAAAGTCGCTTTCAGATAAATGTAACTTCTTGCAGGGCGAGGCTTCCGAAATAGCTTGAAACAACATGCGTTATGATTCACAATAACTGCGCAGTGCGCAAGCTAAGCGCGCATTTGATCGCCATGGTAACCAAGTCTCTGCGGGCACGATAGAAACACTGTGACTGACAAGAACCAATATGCCCGCACATCGGCCGCGGAAATTAAAACACATCAACGCTCCGCGGCACTGAAACACAACACCGCTCAGCACACAGGAAACAAAAAAAAATTTATCTAACGCGTGGGAGGGTCATGTTTTCAATATGAATTTGTGTGTTAAGCTTGTGATGCGACTTATCTTCACAGAAATCGAAAGAAAGGGAAATAGGTTGTTCAACAGAAGTGACGAGGTAAGTTTCATGTATCGGTGGTTTATTTACGCTAGCATGGAACTCTGAAAATTGCCGCGACAAGGCTACTTTATCTTTGTTAGTTTAATCGATTTCACAATTGGGTCTGTTCCAATTTTTGCGTTCAGGTCTCATTTACCAACCTCTTGGTTTCCTCGCTGTTACTGCTCCGCCATCACCCTGCAATTCCGATTCTACCATATCTTTCGCAGAGGGTAGCGGCAGCATGTCTCAGACTAGCAGTGCCTCATAGGACGTACCTCCGCTTATCTGCTACTGTTTGTAACGGCGCGCAGCGACTTATGTCCCATCTTTGTTTAATGGCTTCAAGCTTTATTCATCCGGTTACTAGTTATCTAATGTGTGCAGCTCTCTAGGTTCAAAGGGGGTTTGATTTACTTGATGCCACCTTAAAAGCCTAACATTGATTGACTGCACCTGTACAGATACCACAGTATTTCCAGCCAGCTACGGTTCCCGTGGCTTCCTAATGTAGGCCAGCAGGTTATTGGCCGTCTTTGCCTGTTTGGACAATACCGCACTGAGATCCCGCGGGCAAATTGACCTGCTTCGGTTCCCTGGTATATCGTCCCTGGTGGTTGTCAAGTAGGTCGGCAACGGCCTTTGACGGTTTGCGCAATCTCGCGAAAGTGAACTGTCTTTCTATTTCGTTTCGCATAACGTGCAGTAAAAACCACATCCCAGTCTAATTTCGAGATAGTAACGTTTCGGCGCTAGTGTGCAAACCAAACTCTGCTGACTGAGTCAAAGTATTTTTGATCACCCAATAGACCAAAAATCTGACTGTGGATTTCACACCAATTCGTATGTAATAGCCTATACGTTTATTGCTATTTCTCTTGAACGATTGTAGCTCACAGTGAATCCAGTGCAAGTTTACTCCAGTGCCTTTTAGTTCGTGTTCACTTACCTGATGACAGTGGCAGCAAAACGCCTTTTCATTGTTAATTGCTGAACTGACTTAAATCGCAGTCGCGCGCTTTCAAGGATTAATTGTCCCCCCACGCTGAGTTAATTGATAGTGCGGTCTGATAGGTTATTGTTGTTGCGCTTGGTAGAATCTCTTAGTTGTTTCTGTTGTATTTCAGAAACTGTGCTTGACGATCAATCGCCGTTGAAGTTTGATACCTTTTGGATTCTGTGACAACAAAGTTTGCCCTGATTGATTGCCCTCCGTTTGCGATTGCTGTATGGATTAAGAGACTACAGCCCTGTGATGCATGGAGTTCGTAAGGGTCAAGTTTAGGCGAAAGTTCGTCAGGCGCGCGTTTCTCCAATTTTCTGCGGACTAGCTCCTCCACGGCTCGCATCTAAGGTTAGCTGCCGCAACACTGTTGGTGTTTTTATTGTAATACAGTTACTTCATCTGTTCCGGCAGATGTTTCGACGTTCGTCACCTCTTAGTACGAGTATAATGTAACATGATCCTTACTCTGCCGCTGGCCCGAGTGTGCCTCGGGATGTGTGACCGAGCAACTCTTCTCGCATTTCCCTCCCTGTCGCAGGTTCGACAGAGGTGCAGGTTTTTGTGGACAATATTTTTCAATGGTTTCAACAACATCAAGCCGCTACGCATCTTTTGCTAGGGGCAGAGCAGTTGCACGAACAATCACCCGTTGGTGTTGAACTAGTTAAAATACGCACCGCAGGTCCCACTTCACAGTGATCTACCTCGCCTACCACTACAACTTCTCATTCCCCGTTTCTCCTTGGACACCCCTACCAAGCCTCTCCACATGATCTCCCTACTGGTTACTTCGAATAATTCACCTCTTGTAGCAACAGGACGACCGTCCATACCGGACCCCTTGTTTAACCCCAACAGCTGCCCCATGCGTTACAGACGGGACTTCCATACGATCAAATATTACCATCCATCTGCCCATAATTTACCTTCTTATTTTGATTCTACTGACGCACTTTTCGCACCCGAGCGCGTTTGGGACGAGCGAGATAGATATTTTATTTTGCAAAGTTCCTTGCTTCAGGCGCAGCGTGACAACTGGTCCCATCTTTTCGATCAGGCTCGTCATCAACCACATACATACTCTCACGTGAAGGCGGCCTTGCTTCAACTATACCAGGAAAATGGGCCTACTCGAATAAAAAAACTTCACTGCAACCCTTAAAGTCCCGCGCCCGCCAAATTTTTCGCGGAAGTTTGCAACGCTATAACTTGCCAGCCGATTGAGCTAGAAAGCTGTGAACACCATCTACGGATTCAGCAAGTCTTCTAGTTGCGATTGAAAAAATGTTTTCGTTTTGGGTTTGGGGTTCTCTGGGGGACGTCATAAGTGTTTGTTCTTTTTTGCGTTTTATGGCGTACTTTACGCGGCCCTGGACGACAATCCAATGAGCGAATTTTTTCGTTCAAGTTTTTTTTCGAAACTAAACTATCATCCAGGTCTTTAGAGACCTTGATTGGCTTTCTAGCATATCTGGAGCCAAAACTATGCCACAAAACCCAAAAAATGGTCAAAATTTCTACCCCTACAAACTCTAACCTGGGG
>JGI24021J15306_10010647_pt1 | contig 11423 bp, 10 predicted proteins | sample Ectturendosymbi1_FD_15306 | JGI IMG/M metagenome (IMG submission 15306)
GAAATTTTAAGAGACCGCTTGGAGGAATTTGAGAGACCGTTCTCCATTGATGTGATCTCAGGTCACTATATTTTGAGAGACCGTTGGAGGAATTTGAAAGACTGTTTTGGTCCCTCAAAACACCTTAGAAAAACACTGCTCAGGGGTGCCGCGAGTTAAGGCGTTTTTCAATATATCATTAATAATTATATTAATACATTTTGAAAGTGTCATCAAACCTTCCAGCAAATTGCTATGGGTTCGTCACTGGGTATCGCAAATTATATTTCTCGTTCGTAGGGTGCTACAACTCTAAAAAGGCTGGGAAACACTGGTTTGGTTATTGCTACAGATATCGGCACTTCTGCGACAGACTTGGCACGGCACTTAACGCTTTCGCGATCAACATTTTTCAATACTCTTCATGCTCATATAGTTTAAAGTTCAGTTAAAACCTGATGAGCACAAAAAATGTTAAAAAACTCAATTTATACATACCGAGCTGCTTCACAATTTTTCACACGTAATCCAGTGTATTGCAATACTTCACGTAGAGTAGCTGTTGATGTCGTTGTGGCTGCTGCAATGCTTCAAATGGCTGCTTTTCAGAAGCACAGAATTGCGGTTTTCTGTTGATAATTTTAAGAATGCATAATGGACCGACTGAGGAAAGAATGCAAAATTTCAACACGAAACTGTCTTGCTTTTGTTTCCTAGATAAGTAAACGTATCTTCTAGGCTGAAAGAAATCTATTTTAGGGTTAACGTGCACACGTTTTTGAACCATGGACGCTTGTGCATAGAAATTGCTCGCCATGTATGTGCAGAAAAGCGGTGGTAAACAACGGAAGAAACTCGAACCTCAAGCATCCCTTTGCTTTATCTTATCCTAGTCCATTTCGTGACACGTCATTTGGTCACTTTGAGCTTTAAAGATATTTCCTGTACTTTTAGTGCGAAATTCATATACCATTAAATTTTCGTGCATATTCCAAATGCATTCATTAATTTATTTATGGAAAAGAGTTGGGCTGAAACTCTTTTGCAAACGCTTATGTGCAATTTTAATTATTATACGGGTGTGGAATATACAGCTTATTTTTTCAAACGAAATGAAAGCGCTTAAAAGATTGGGGTGCCAGCCGCCTAAACACATTACTTTTTCTAAGTTTCTGAAACCAATTTAAAAAAAATAAGGTCATACTTTTACAAAAAAAAAGAAACCTATAAAAAGTTTGTACTTTGTGCAGTAATAGAAAAAATTCGTCATTCGTTAAAATTTGTGAGGAATCTGCATGTTGAATTCTGAATCATTGAACTCATCAACTAACGGTTTTTGTTTTGAACTTGGTAACATGCTAAATGCCCATGCCTAGCCACGCGAAATCAAATGTTTCTGGCTATATTCTATTGAATCATTGATAAAAGCCTATTCACACTGATGTTTTCTACTTACCATAGAAAATAAATTTCACGGGTTTGGTTAATTCATAGATCGGTTCTCTTTCAACAACGCCAACTGCACAGTTGCAGAGGCATCACTGAGCTTTTTAGCTGCACAAAGAGAGGTCAGGAAACACCTCTTCATGTATTAAACCACAGGTTTTGTGGATAAAGCTTCAAGAAAAATAGCTACCAAACGCGATATATGATTATATGAATCATTATCTAAAAATGCAACCGTGCACAAAATATACGTTAGGTGGTATAAATAGTTCAGTAACATCGACTTAGGCTACATCTCATTTACAAAGCAATAAAAGAGTGAAATTTTTCTGAATATGAAGTACAAAAAGACTATATCAGCATTGGCTCATGAAATTAATCGTTTTTGGCAATATTACCAACATAATTACACTAGTTATCTGAGATTGTGTTGCCCGTTCTCCAGAAACCATGCTTCGTCCTTTACAGTGTAGCCATTTTAACTTTTCAAAAAGCGCTCTTGAGCATGTTTTAGTAACATCAGTCTCATACCTCACATTTCTGATTTTACCTCCTTGTGTTGGTATCAGCAGAATGACTCACTCAAATTTTTATTACTCAGTTTTACTATTTTAATTTAAGTTCCGTAATATCATCCATGGAATATAAAACAGAACCATGAAATGCTATAATCGTAAACTGGTGAGTAACTTGATAAAGGTTAACCAAAATTGTAGATTTGTTCTTTTGCAATGATATAAAAAATAAGAAGACTTTGATTTTTTCATTGGTACAGAAGCTCAAAGTGTAGTTCATAGGCAATTAGTGCGTCGTGTCAGCATTCGGCAAGTATGAATGCGCTTTAGTAGTCACCAGCATCCCTACACAGTTGAAACTAACAAGAGAGAACAGGCTCACCTAATCAGTTTCGTTGTTTTTTTTCGTATCAGTTCCCACCGGCTAATGCATTTTCGATTTTCTGTCGGCTTTTCAACCCCTTTATCAACTGCTTATTTAGATAAAATGCAGAATGAAGTCATACCTCAATCTTGACTGCTTTATGAATCTTCATAGCTCTGAAAGATCACAAAACTTTGCCACGTTTTCTCAGTCAAGCTATGAATATCAAAGCGTGAAGAAAAAAACAGTATATTGCTTGCTCTATTCAGAATTTAGAAAACATCAGCTTTTCTTTATGTGGATTACGGCGACCAACAGCCTTACTTACATATCTTTAAAAAAGTTTTAGTTGATGGCGACATCTGCCGTTTACGTTGTTATCAAGATGCCGTCTTTGTTCTCATCCTTTTCGAATGGAAATGGTGAAAGCATGCAGTTAGGTTATTTCTCTAAACACACAAAAAATGTAAAAAACTTCTTGCCATGCAGTACTTCCTGCTTCAATTTTCGCCAAGTATCAACAACTTCATTTTACGGTTGTGAAGTGCTCAAAAAAATAACGCTTATATCCTTAGTCACAGTGAATTTGATTGTTGAAGCAAGCAATTTGAATTAGTCTGCTACAACATAGCTAAATGACCAACTCGTACTGGAAAACGGATTTTCCATGCGACAGAAAGCAGGCCGGCTATGTGTGGAAGACGCAAACATGCATAATCTCCAAACCAACCTTTTTCGACTTTTTATTTGATAAACATTGCTTAGAAATTATACAGTTAAGCTCCGTTTTTGTCCCATAGATAGACATCACATATAATGAATGAAAATGATGAGACATGTCAAGATTAATTTATTAAAGAAAAAGATGATATATATAACTATATTCAGGACTTCTACAGCAATGATGATGATTAATTTAGATAAATTACAAAGGTGATAGTTATGAATAAACACGGCGCAGCTACGTTCTTTGGTTTCTGCATTTCTTATGTCTAATAAGAGTGGCGTTTTCACCTCAGAGAAGAGTTTTTTTTAACTAAAATGCAGCTGCACTTTTTCTCCTGTACTTTTAACTGTAAGAGCGATTCAAATAAATTCCCTTTAACATCGTGATCACTGAAGCTTAATATCGTGTTAACTGAGAAATCACAAGAAACGTGATTCTTTCACAAGCCATTGCTATGTATACCACTTTGTCTATCAGTGTTGACGTTTCGGTACAAACCGAAGCAGTTTACAGAAGAAACAAAATCGTCGCCGCTGTTAGGCCGTCGTTTTCTTTTGCTCTCATCGAGCGGCAGGATTTTGATAGCCGCCCTGAAATGAGGTTCATCACGAATTTGTAAGGGAATGCACCGCAACGAGACCGTCAGCGGAGGATTACGAGGAGCTGCCGAACCGCTGAACGTGCAATGTATGACAAGCAATCGTTCTTTGATTAGGGCAATCTGATTTTAAACATCAACGTTCCAGGCGGTTGCGTTGTTGGTTTAACCCCACACAGTCACTGCGGTGCCAGTATCCGATATCCGCTTCTGGCCACTTCATTTGCATTCAAGTCTTGCTGAAGGACCACAGAAAGCTATTGTCAATGCTACGCTGCAATGAATCAGCGGCTTCCCGTCTTTCGTAACCGCCATCATGAATCATCGTTTGTATCGCTATTAAAAATGGAAGAGCCACCACTAAGCACCATTAAATGTACAGTATAATCGAAGCAAAACCAATGATATCCAACCGCACACGTTGAAGTCATACCTCCAACCAAATTTTCGATCTTGGGTTTTGATTCTGTGTTACAGAAGATCCAATCCGATGCCCTAACAGCACGATTCTATTATACAATGGCAGTGTGAGTGTCTATAGCAGTTCCGTCAGTACAGCTTTACAACAAAGTACAGAAAGTGAAATTACTAATCATAAAGTCAAACGAAACGCCCGGAACCACGCCTGTTGATCTTAGCACAAAACGTCAATCGGTTAAGTGTGAAATTGCATTTCGGATAGACTCACTTTCAGTGAGAACTTTCCGAGTTTTCTAAAAAACCTATACTTTTGGTTCATCACGTCAAGCAAATGCAGAGTATGAATACAGAACGACAAACTGAAAGTGTTTGTCTAAGATAAATCGCGACAGTCGATCAAAAATGTTCTGATCTCATATCATCAACTCAGGAATGTAAAAGCTCAATCCAAAATACTCAAATGACTGCAAGCGCGCCAGAGCCTGCAGGATTTGACTAATTTTTTGACAGGATGTATAAAGATATAAAAAACGATTGCAAATACAACTTATTTTGAATCAATCAGTAACTTGCGTACCAAGCAAATTGTAAAATGCAACTAAATTCTGTTTAGAAGTTATTAAACTTTTCTTAACGCGCTATGACGTTTCAAAAGGTTTATTAACCCTCTCCACCCTGTATCGCAGATCAAAGCCAGTGATTAATGCGTTAAAGACAATTGAACACTTCTTACTCAGACATTTACTCCTGGTGCTTTGTCGTCCGTATGTTTTGCACAATAGGTGTAGGAGCAGGCAAATTCTTGGGGGTGCGGAGGAATTTACCCGGACTCTCCTAAACCTGCCCCGAAAAATACTTGACCTCCAAAAAAAACTACTCAAAAAAATAATGATAGCTCTTCATGTCAATTCGGGCGCCATGTGACTTCCAAAAACAAAAAGTTGTTCATATCACTTCGGGCGCCATCATTTTCAAATCAAAGCATGTTGGGCGCCATTTTTGTTCAGATTTAAGGAGTTTTAGAAGGTTCTCAGAGATATTGGCCGGATTTTAGAGGATTTTATGGGATTTTGCCCGGATTTTCATCAAATCAAAACTTTTGGGGTGGGGTTGAACCCCTGCACACCCGCCTCCTACACCAATGTTTTGCACGTTCTTTCTTCTGGAGATATTTTTATGATAATTGTTCTGTTGCAGAAATCAATCTTCTACAACAGTGATGGTTGTCAACTTGAGCAGTTGTGCGAACTTCCAACTTTCAGAATGCACATGCTCGACAGTGGTTTTTATTTCCTCATTGCTAAACCTACAATACACGGTCATCTGGACATTTTCTGTAAATATCTGTTGCTTCATCGAGCTGAATACCAAACGAATGAGCTTTGTGCAGCTTGCCAAAAAGTTTTTCAACAAATCTTCTGAAATGTGAAGACACCTTACGTTTAGTTGTCAACAGATTTTTTCCTCCATGCAGAAGCTCAGCAGGCAAGAACTACAGATCCCAACTTGGCTTACCTGCGTTTAGTTTGCGTAACGATATGAGAAACAAGTACAGCACCAAAACTTAATTTCCTTCCTTTGCCACACTTTTCTGAAAAGACGAAAGTTATGTTTTTTGAGATGTTCTGGATCCAAATTACTATTACCAAATACGGTTGTACAGAACAGGCCATGCGCTGAAGGATGCGGGTTCAAGATTTCTTCTTTTGTGCGAACAAATCCACACGCGATGTTGTCATTGTTCCGCTGCGCTTATGCAAGCCGTTTTCTTGTGAATAGCTTTCTTTGCATAAGTACACTGCAGATTGTTGACGTTGTAGTGGATATTGCTTCGACCCGCATGCAACCTAATGGAAGCGTGGATTGCACTTATGGAATGCACCTTGCGCGGTGGCGCGATGGGCCTTTTTAAGTTTTCTGTTTGAGCTGAAGAAGCGGCTTGCCCGCGTACATACGCCCTAGGATAAAGGAAGCTCCCAGTAGCTTTCGTGCTACTAGGGATGTTATGCTTAGCGCGTCGCATGTAGCAGCCACCGCGCTGCTACATCACTCCCCTTCTCTCCTCAAGCGGGAGCCGCGCTCCGAGTGCTCTCACAGGCGAAGCCTCGTACGAGGACCGCAAGCTTTTGCGCACGACGCAGTTTCGAACTCCCTACCACGCCGCGCCTCGCATCTCAACCATTGAAGAAGCGGCTTGCCTGCGCACTTACGCACTAGGGTAAAGGAAGCTCCCAGTAGCTTTCGTGCTACTAGGGATGCTATGCTTAGCGCGTCACATGTAGCAGCCACCGCGCTGCTGCAGAGCTTATGCAAGTCGACGAAAAATAAAGATTATCAATTGCACGACGTTTGGTCCTAAGAGTTTACAAGGACTACAAGTACTAGTATTCCTTTGAACCTCCACCATTGTCTCAGCCACCTTGGACCCACATCCGCTACAAAATGGTTTCAGACCGCCGTCTCTACAATGTACACTCCCGGAAAAGTGAGTACGTTGCACTCAGCATGTGATTTGCTGACATCCTTACTCTCACCCAGGGTCGTCGCCAGAGGGGAGGACATTGGTGCCCGGCCCCCCCATTTGAAATCTGTGCCCCCCCATTTCACGTTTGGCACCATGGTTGCTGCACACATCCAATACAGTATTTTTAAAATGTGGCCCCCCTTCTGGCTTTTGGCCTCTCCTTCTGTTTTTTGGCCCCCCTGCTGCTAAATCCTGGCGACGGGCCTGCTCTCACCTGATTCATTGAAGTCTTTACTTTGTTTTTTTCCACAACTGTCTGTCACTACTAAGGTGTTCTTAAATTGCGTATATCCATTTTCTTTGAGGGTAGACTACAACTTACAAAAGCATCAGATGATAATAGCTTAAAATCTGAATAAAAATTGTGAAGACAAAATTAACATACACATCACTCAATTCGGCTCGGTATAAGTTCTTGCTTACCTCCAGGTAGCTGTTTGAAAATTAATGTGGGAAAAATTACTTTACATAGCATCCTACAAAACAAAACACTGCCGATAAAAGCATGATTGTTGCATTAGCTTACACAAAATCAAGCTAGACCAGGGGTTCCCAACCTGGGGTGCATGTACCCCTGGGAGTACATTTGCCTATCCGAAGAGGTACATTTAAGGTTAGCAATATAAGGTAAAAGTATATTTACATGTTGTTTATTTTTAAATATTTATATATCACTTCATATTGATTTCAAAAGTCATTATATGCATACTGTCAAATGTATCTGTGAAAAATCATGAGAAAATATTTTGTCATGAGGAGTTTTAGGGGTACATGTTCATCTGTCAAAATTNTGAAGGGGTACATCTTTATCTGTTGAAATGCTGTAGAGGTACATGCTCATTTGTCGGAATGCTGAAGGGGTACATGGTAAGAAAAAGGTTGGGAACCCCTGAGCTAGACCAACGGTTCCCAACCTTTTTCTATTGCAGATCCACGACGGCAACTGTTCTTTCTGTTCACCTATAGTACGTCAATCATCTACTTATTGCCTCTGCTGCAGTCTCACCAGTCAAAACTTGCCCAAGTTCCAGCGTCCCGGAAGAACCATGCGGTCATGAATAAAAGTCTCTCCCCCAAACTGAAAATCCAGTTGTATAATCAGGGTTTCTTTAAGCCGTTTTTGGGTGTACAAACGACACCCTAACATTTTGCAATGACACCCTAAATTCTGAAAGCCAAGATATGATTTTGCCTTGTATTGAAGCAAAACGATCTGAGGAAAGCATATTTTCCTGCACTTGGCTACTGCAACAGACGGCTGCAATAGGTCGACATTGTTTTTTGGCGCAGAAATTGGAAGGGAAAATTGTAAGTGTGGTATCTGTGCATTGCATTGCGCACCGCGTTGCTTCGGCCTGTTTCTATGCTGCCGCAGATTTGTACAGTATGGTGTGCGAAAATGCGAAAGCACTTTAATGCAATTATGGAAGTGCTTTACTGTTTCACCGATACGATCGGCTTGCCTGGCGATGTATCAGACTACAATGAAGGTAAAAGGTCGGCAGTTGCAGCGCGCATGCAAAACAAGGTAATTGTCGAGTGAGACAACAGTGAGAACTAGGAGTGAGATTTTGGCTTTTGGGCCGCGCTGAAGCAGCTGTGAGAAATAAAAATGTTGCATTGTGCGTTGCTGTACTGCAACTTCTGAAAACAAAAATTCATATGGTGCTTTCCTTTTGTCAACATTGGCACCTCACCTGACAGAACTGAGCAAAGTCTTTTAGGCGGGGTGTTTTAACTTTGCACAAACGAAAACTTCCGTAGAACTGTGCATCAGTAAGCTCTCTGATGCCGCTGCCAAATCCGAGCTTAAAGCTACTTACGAAAAGTTAGATAGCAAACTAGGGGAACTCAGAACGCCGGGTGGTTTGGCTGACCCGTGTGTGTCAAGTGGCATGGCGTTTTGGAAGGGCAGCGAAAGAGTGGCAAATTGATCATCCCCATACACAAAAAGGGAGGCAGGAGTAAATGAACCAACTACGGGGCATCTCTTTGCTTAACCTCCCAGGAAGAGTGTGTGCCAACATGTCGCGAAAATAATTGAACCAAAGCTGGATGATACCCAGTGCGGTTTTCGTCGCAGCCGTAGCACTACCGAACAAATTTCCACTCTCCATCAAATTTTCTAGAAATCCTGGAAACATGCCAAAGACGTATACACATATTTTGTCGACCTTGGTTAAGTATAAGGCCGGGTTCCTGTTGAAAAGCTTTGGGGGGTGTTGCGGGAGCACGGTGTTGACGGGTGCCTCTTGCTGACCGTCAAGTAACTGTATTCTTGCTCAGAAGATTGTGTCCGTGTCGACGGAGTTAAATCACAACCGTTCAGCGTTGGTGTTGGACTCTGACAATGGTGTGTGCTGTCACCACTCCTCTTCATAGTCTATATCAGGGTTCTCCAAAGTACAACCCATGGGCCAAATCCGACCTGCGAAGCCATTTCACCAGTCCGCAAAACACATATTCCCAATAATGAAAAAATAATATATTTACGAAAAATGTGTTGATTTGGTAGAATGTAACATATCCCGAAAAAATCACATTACGCATGTAGTTCGGCCCTCGAACTGTTTTGCAATAGCTTATGTGGTCCACTCCCAAAAAAATAGGAGAGCCCTTGTCTATAAAAATTGGATAGACAGTCTCAGACGCGTCGACGTGGATGTCACTGTTGGGAACTCCAGGATGAACCGCTTGCTTTCTGCGGACGAATTGGTACTGCATGCCTGAATCATCTCAACAGGGTCTTCAGCACGCATTTGATCTGTTTTCTGCTGCGTGCGACCAAGCAGGAACGAAAATTAGCACTAAAAAGCTCGATGTATTATGTCTCTCAAAACGCGCAAGGCAGTGTACTCTGCAAGTGAGCGGAAATATACTGCAGCAGGTGGAGACATTCAAGGACCTTGGGGTGGTATTCACGAGTGACGGAAGTCGGAACAAAGAGATTGAAACACGGATTGGTAAAGTAAACGCAGTTCTGCGTCACCTTTATTGCTCCGTGGTGACGAAACTGGACCTTTCAAAAACCGGAAAGCTTTCAGTTTTTAAATCGGTCTTTGCTCCGATCCTCACTTGTGGTCATAATCTTAGGTGACCACTGAAAGAATACTGTCAAAAGAACAAACGGCTGTGATGGGATATTTGTGAAAGGTTATTGGTGTGACACTTCGTGACTAACAGCACAGGTCTGAAATCCGTAGCCTAAAGCCCAGGATGGTCAAGCAACTTCTCCGACTCGAGAAATCCGAGCTATGTTAGTTCGGCTATGTGTCCAGAATGTCTTAATAAGGAATGGCGAAGTAAGTCCTTCGGGCTACAGTCTACACACACGGGAAAGCAGGCCAGAGGTCATCCAAGGTGGCGTGACTACATCTNCGACCTTACTTGGTCCCGTCTTGGTGTGGAGGCAGCAGAACTACGTGAGATTGCTGTTGACCGTGAGGTATTTCGGGTCCTCCTNGGGNTGCTGTCCCCGCGACTCTCTTTGAAGGAAAAGCGGGAACGAAAAGGAGTGAATGAATTAGTATCAGTGGCGAAGGGTTGCCATTTTGGTAGGGCTCTCACCAGGCTTGCAACCAGCGCAAAACTGTGAAGTTTCAGCAGCCGTGGCGGTTGTCGCCTATACCACAACCCATTCGAACAATTGAACAGATTGGCAGATGATCATAATAATCAAACCACGCGCAGCACGTACGCTAGAACGTCGACAGCATTGGGCACGAACAAGAATTAATTAATTTCATTTCTCGTGGCAAACTTTTCAATTAAACTCACTGATAAGAAATAAATAGCATTTTCGTCATAGATACATCAAATTAATATACTGGCTTACGTGTTGGAAGCATTCGTTTTTCGACTGCCATCAACATTTCACATTTTAGCGTTAGGCGCCTAGGCTCACCACTGCTAAAGTCAGTAATATTCAGCTTCGTGCATTCTCATTTTTAAAATCGTCCAAACAGTTACAGTAATCATCACACAGATAAACCACACCACCTACCTAGCCAAAGAGGCTATTACAACCTGAAGCAAAACCCATCTGCGTAAGTCCACTACAAGGAATCCAGCCTACTGCGCAGCTTGCTTCTACTGTATAGATTAAGCGGAAATGCTAGCAAAACAACGCATGACGTAATCAAGTTGTTCAACAGCAAGGTGAGCACGCTGGTTGCTTCAAAAGCGCTCTAGTTTGGCTCCACTAGATTTTTTCTTTTTTTTTGTTTGTTTATTCATTTAACTTCTGGTGTTCTTGAAAAACCTGCGTTTATGTTTGAGCAGACAAGCAAAAATCATGCGGCCGTGTTAAGAAATATACCCGCTGCATGAGAAAACAATACAAATAAAGGCAGTTCTCGTCATTAATCGCTAACGAATGCCCTAACACCCCATTTCAAAAATTATTTTCTTCATTTCCAATTGTTCACTGAACACCTTTAACACCATGAATATCCGCCACTAATTAGTACGTAGGCCTCCATTGAAACTTTCTCTTTATGAAATTGTCTTTAGTTTGTTTGCCAAAAGTCAATGTCATGTTCAAATAATTAAGCATATTTGGACGGAAACTTGCATTTTTGTGAAAATCAGTTAAAAGTATCAGACAAAGAAGGAAAATGGTTTTGACAGCCTAAAGTTCCACCACGACACCCTTGCAAAAACCGTAAAAAAACACTGATATATTTTCCAGCACTCGCAAACATCCATCTACGAAAGCGATGTCACGTTGGCAACTACGACTGCGCGTATTCAACAGTGACCATTGCAATGCGGTACTAAAACATGCACTATGCAACGATGGAACTGCACTGTGCGACACTCCATTGAGTCGTTTCTCAAGTCCTCCACCC
>JGI24021J15306_10010649_pt1 | contig 11423 bp, 6 predicted proteins | sample Ectturendosymbi1_FD_15306 | JGI IMG/M metagenome (IMG submission 15306)
ATTAATTGTTTTCGCATACTTTTGCTTGTTAATTTGTCGACTTAATGCAAATACCACGGAATGAATTTGCATGCAAATTTCAAGGAACATTGTAAATAGGCCAAAAGGTAATAATTAGGTTTTGGTGGGAACCTGGGTTATCGTTTGCATCCAGAGATCATCTCACCACTTTTTGCACACCTTTTGTCCATTACGCATGTTTTAAGATTGCGTACCGCGATAGTTCACTTTATCCGAAACAATTGTCTTTATTTTGTCTGCTATGGCTGATCAGAGCATGCGCTGACTGCATTGGCTACATCACCAATTTCTGTAGCATGATAGAACTGTTGTACGAGCTCTGAAACAGCAGTTGTTAAAATAGAAGCATTCAGGCATTTCATAATGTCTCAGCAGGCATAAAGGAAAACTAAAATTTTGCTGAACTTCTATACATAACAAAAAAAGAAAATTTTCTTGCGTATTTTATGAGCATTCTCAATTCGTGTATAGTTTAACAAGATTCGAACTTGCAAACCCGGATGTGCTCCATGCCAGTCCAGCCGCACACTTTCTATGCTCGACTGCTCGTATTTGACAAGAAATAAGCCCAGCCTCATTTTGCAGTTGTAAATTGCCCTGACGCAATGCTGAGTGTGTTTTACTCCCCTGTTTTAATGTGCAGCCTGATATTTTTGCTGTTATGAACTGCTGTGCCGTAGCGTTGAGTATNTTTTCCTCCGATATCATAACGTGGAGCACTGATATAGTTTATATTCAGTCAGGGATATCTTGAAAAGGAGTTTCTAGATATACCTGTATTCAGTGCAATGACGCATGAAATAAGGAGAGCACATGTAGAAGAATTTGCATATTATGTCAACAAACTTCGCCAAAACGTTGGTTTGGAAACATGAATATGACGTCAAATTGTGGCGTTACAAATAACGCACATCAAATAAAAATAACCACCACCATATGCTACTGAATGAACCACCCCATGAAAATTTTCTACGTACGCCAATAAACTAGTTATATGAAGTAAATTATAACATGTAAAAATAGAAATTGTTAGCACTTGGATATAACAACAATTCTTTTCTTCTTTGTTTAACTACAAACTTTTGTTTTCCTAAAAACGTTACACAGACACAATGAATCTTAAACGCGGCATCACAGTCACGGAATCGTTGCCTAAAAAGCCTTACATGCAGTTTTAGGCTGAATTTTTTAGACTCCTTGTCCCGAGGTCGCAGATACATAGGCACACAAGACAACATCGTCAGCACATTGGTAATTCTGATGGACCACAAATTTCAGCTGCAGCTAGTGATTAGAAAACCTGTTCATGATGGAGTTGTTCATTCACAGATATTGCCTGTCGTTTGAAGTCAGCGCTTCATTTATGTCGCCACTTCATAGTATTTGTACTTCAAGTTTGCAGCGGTTCGTTTTCCTTCCGCAATAGTGACTGCCGTGAACAAAACCTTTTTGTGCGTTCCGTCACTCACGTGTTGTGTAAACTGGCGCCTATAGCGCTTTATTCATTGAATTACGCTGACGACAGATAAGGGCTGTTGCTAGAACGTACAACATGAATTTAGTTTAGCTGAATCTGTGTTTTTCGTTGTTATTTCTAGTGCGCCTTTGCCAGACCTCGTAAGTTTTACTGTTCCATTCACGTTTTTGTTAACAAGTTCGCCAATCTATCACTTCTTTTGCAGTTTTTTTGCAAAATTTGTTTAAACTTTAAACCAATTTGGATGGTTTANATAAAAGCCAGTGATTTTGTTGTTAACTTCAACAGTGGCATGCATCGCTCTGAAATTACCGTGTCGAATTCTGTGAATTGGCATTGAGACCATAAAGCTTTGAGATGTTGATTTCCTCCTCCTCCTCCGCTTCCCGTTTGCGGCTTGGCAGAATGTGCACAGAACAGAAATATGCAACTTAAACTACATGACCTCGGATAACTTAGATAAATAGAAAACATGAAAAAAGACATTGATCCAAGCAAAAGGAAGTGTCAAAAACTTTCATTAGATTTAGCAGTGAAAGTAAAAGTCGTAAGGAAGGCTTTTCAAGAAATGTTATAATCATGAAAGCCCAGCTTGGCAAACTTCCTGCAACCGAGTTTTGGCAATCAACCATGACTCCACGCAATCAGCCATTACTCGACGCAAATAAAGTAGAACTGTTCAAAACTGCACACCAGTATATTGGTAATAAACACCGTTCGGGTAAAGAGGCAATCAATTGAAACAAAGCAATGTTACACTTTGCAAAGTAACAGTAATATTAGTGTCAAAAAAGTGTCAAAAAACAAAACTGTTTCATCTGCCTTCCATATCCGTAACCACCAAGATAACAAGCAACTAAAATTTTGCCTGGATCAACAACAAACCATCAAATATGAGCCTACTCCAGAATACCTTGGAATCAATCTGGATAGCAGTCTAACGTTCAAACATCACATCGAACAGCTGAAGAGCAAGTCTCAGCTAGAGTGGCCCTGGTTAAACGACTGGCTGGCACAAAATGGGGAGCATCCAACAGAGCTCTTAGAATATCTGCTCTGGCCCTGGTATATGCTCCATCTGAATACTGCGCACCAGTCTGGTGTCGTAGCTCACACTCGCACAAAGTTGACGTGGTGCTGAATGAAGCCATGCGAACAATTACAGTCTGGAAAGTACCCCAGTAAGTTATCTACCCTTTCTGGCTGGAATCAGTCCTCCAAAACTCAGACGTGACACTCCATGTCTGAGCCTCTACACCAGTGGTTCTCAAACTTTTTAAAAAAAATTACGCAACGGTCCTCCAGCAATTTCTTAAATGGCTCACGGTCCCCTTAAAAAATCAACACAACTCTGACTCCAATTTCTGAAAAACTTTTGAGAACTCACCTCTTTATCTGCATCCTATATAATGCCCACTTTTGCAAGCGTGACTGTTCGGTTCCGCAATCGAATTAGGCTACCATAGCTCCAAATTGTGTTTGTTAAGTTTGGTTTGGAAATATAAGTTGCTCGAAAATTTTATGTTACACAAAATTTTTTTTTCAGGAGCGTCGTGTTGATTTTTTTGGAAGGTGCTTCGCGGTCCCCAGAAAATTGTCTCGCGGACCCCAAAAGGACCGCGGACCCCAGTTTGAGAACCACTGCTCTACACCAAAGCTAAACACGTTGATCATCTATTACATCACACGTTGCAAATGCAACCTACTCCAACTCGTTTAAAACCAAGGCGGCTGCTACGGCCATATGTGGAGCATCTCGAAAAAGAAGGTATTGCTTTGCCACAGGTCCTCTCACCCCTGAAAGTATACATCAATGAACTGACACCAAAACCAGATGGATATCAGTATCCCAGAAAAGCTTGGGTACAACCAAACCGGCTCCGTACTGGAGTCGGTCACTTTAAAGTGAACATTGTAAAGATGGGTCAGGTAACATCTAACCAACTTGAGCGTGGCTCTGTCCAGACCGCAGAACACATATTGCAAAATGCCCTATACTGAGACCTCCATGCAGCATCTCCGACATAAACCGGGAAGATCTATTTCAATATCTCCCGAACATTGATTTTTGACGACTACTGGCTCTGTATTGCGTACACGAATGAAGAAGTAATATTAGAAAAACTTCAATAAACTTGCATTGTGCCCTTTTGGTGTTGCTACTGGTGTTCAGTTCGTTATACCCATTTCCTCTGCTCCCCATGGGTCTCACGGCCACTTGACTTATGACAGTTTCCAAGGTGACCACCAGCCATAAGTTACACTTATCGCGAAGCTTACCACTCCATTCCACTAATTCCAAACATAAAAGCGGTCTCGTTTTAACATCTTCGGTTTTGCGCATAACGTTTTCCGATTCTGTTGCAATTATATAATGAAACTAAATAAGAAGTCTTTACCATTTACCAAGTGTTATTTTGATTGCAGGTCACTAGATAAAATTTGAAATTACAAAAATGTTTTTTTCTATACCACATTTCCTTCCACACACAAAAGCTCAGAAAATACAGGAAAAAATAAGAAAATATTTACTCTTTGCAGGTTTTCATCCGTGCATTTTTTGTTAGTTTTTTATATTCGTAAAAACTAGGCTTTTGCCAATACTTTAGTGCTTCTTAAAAATCCACATTTCTCAGGATATCTACCAAAACAGGAGTTAAAATTCTTCGTGCATCAAAAAGTCCCGATCTTTGCATGGTCGGGCAAATGTGTACTTTTTTCATATTCAGATGATTGGCGCTTTGAGGCGCTACAGCTCAACGCTATTCTTACCTGCAGTTTCCTAAAGTGCAACGCTTGACCATTACATACATTACATACTCGATATTTCCGCTTCTAGAGAGGTTGAATGAGTCGAAAACGTTTTGAATGAATGTCAACTATAGAGGTCTACTGCCTGCTGGTCATCAGCGTTAAAGCGACGTTTTTGTGCAGAACATCATCAATGCAGCTTTTTCCTGAGGCTCTTACCACAGCTACCGTACATAAGCGCAGCCAGGGGGGGCACAGGGGTCCATTCCCCCCAAATTTTTAGAATAGCTAGTCATTTTATGCTTTGAGAGGCGTTATCCCAAAAAAAATACTGTTGCTCGCCTAAAATCAAACATTTTCCCCAAAAAAAGTTTGGTCTGGCTACACCACTGCCACCGTAACATTGACTTTATCGCACAAGCTTATATAGAGTTCTCATTATTGCTATAAATATGACTTTCAAATCTGTAACGATGCCAAGTGACGTTATTTTATAAAAGCTTTCAGGGCAGTGGCTCCGAACGTCTGGCACGTGCACAGTAGTTTAAGGATATATCACTGAGACGATCGGCTTTGCGTAAAGACTCAGTGCTGCGTTGACAGCTACATGAGTGTACAGATTGTATTAGTTTTACAACCTGTTTGACGTCTACCGCTTTCAATCTTAGATTTATGGCAGCGAGTTGAACATTTCATCCGATGTGGCTTACAAGTCAAATCAATTGCACAGAGGGAAGCATCACATTGTGCACATTAAAATTACGATAAATTAATCACAATTGTACAAGCTTTTCCCAACATTGCTTTGATAAATACTCGAATATTTAATCAATCGAGAAGTTTCAACTGTTTTTCATCGTTCTCTTTTATTTTAAGCCATGACGTGAAATTCAATACACTTCTTGACTTTGCTCTAAAAAATTGTGGTATGTTTTGTAGTTCGTGATGCAAAATGAATTTAGTTTTCCGAACCAACCGTTAAAATTGAGCCTCTGCAACCAAGTTTGTGCCTAAAACTTCAATAAAAAAACTTGTACAGAGTATTCAGATGCACTGGCCTCCACATTTTCCCAAAAAAGGTGCCAAAGAGACGAATGCGTTTTCAATAAAATTGATTGCAAGCTTAAACCAGCTTGCGTTTTTATTATGATTTATTTCGTTTCTGCTTTTAGCGTCATAGGTTTCCTCTACTGTTGATTTGTTTCCTTCACCCTCTTAGTTCGTCACTGCCTTCATGTCAGCTTTCCTGTCAAATAACTAGTTGCGGAAGTTCGTCACAGACGAACTACCCATCCCAGCACAATGGCGATTGGCCTGTTGTGACCTAAATTTTCGATCAAACTAAGAAACGCTATTTGCTGAACTTTGAAGATAGTATAGGCTTAAACCCATTTACCGTTGATATTATTAAAACCCGTGCAGTCAAAGCGGCGTTTGGTAAGTGCAAAGAACTACCGCAACGTACTCGAAAACCCCGTAACATCTACTTAAAAAAGCAAATAAATAATCATTTTTTATGAATGCTTGTAATAACAAAATTTCTACCTAGTCTACTATTTACCAACTACAAATTACCAAGCTGCTTCTTGAAATTTTGGGTTCAGGTTGGAAGCGAATCTACCAATAAATTTAACCAGTGACGAAAACAATCATCAAAAATCGCTTGTGGTGGATAACAAATCTGCTGCACGCTAGTAGTTACGTTTGCGCAACAGACTCGTTTTAGCCATACCTCATTGAACAGAAAGCAAGTGGCAAGTTGTCAGTTTCAGATGATACATTTCGGATACGCTACTGAACAAGGCTAAACATTCTTTTCTTTTGTGCTTCAATTATTCTGTACATTGATTTCAAGCACTGATAATAAAAAACAAAAATATTCGCAAAATTTCTTCCCTGTAAATATTTTGTATCAACAGTCACAAAGAGCATGTTCACAACATGCGTAGGAGAAATTCAGTGGCGTCAATATGCAAGACAAGTGTCGTGCTAAAGCAGCTCTTTGTATGAAAACAGTATTCATCCTTTCAGTTTTTACCAATTCAAGCTTTGTAATATATTTTAGCCGAACTATTCCATATACACTTGGGCTGTTACGAGCGAACAAAACGACTTCAAGTTAATCTAAAACTTCACAAATTTGATATGAATATTTTTAAGGTATAGGCCAACCGTAACCGAAGCATTGCGGATGATTCTGAATTAAGTTGACAACCAAATGACCTAATATTCTTGGCAATGAGTTTCGCGACAGTTGTGGTTGTGAAACGTAAAGGCTGTATAAAGATATCTGATTTAATTTCTGATTCAAACGTCCTTATTAATTATGGTAAATTGGTGTATTTTTCTCCAAGTGTTGATAAGATCTGACTTCTGAGACATGGAGTCATCGTAGAAAAGTTAATGCAACCAGACATTACCAAAAATGCCCATCGTGGAAAGTTTTGGGTGAACGGCCCATTTTGCTTTTGCAACTTCTCCGGAAGATATATATAATAATAATTAGCAGCACCGATCAACTTTGATTCAAAACAAAAACGTGGACAAGGGCATTTAAGTTGAAAGCAATGTCGAAAACGTACATTCTAAAAATTTGTTATGACAGTTGACAAGACTTTCATATTTCGTGTATTATCCGTTTCAGCTTGGACTTCAGCAGTTTTGGCTCATCGTTATTTGTTTTGCGCCAACAGTAGATAAAACTTTTTAGGAAAACAACTCATCTTACCCTAATATCTAACGGCCCTAAAATCTTTATCTAGGTTGTCTTTAGACCTGCAGGCTACAAACAGTTAAAACTTTTAATGGCTGCGACAATACTGAACTGACCAAGCTAAAAAGTTTCACACAATCGTCCTGATTTAATTTACCATAAAGACACGCATGCTCGCTGAAATTTAAGAGTGAAGACCTCTTGTATTTGTAGCCGTTATACTGAAAATTTTGACAATTCAATAAGCCCGTTTTGAACAATTTATTCAGCACAACGTACATTAAAATATAGTCTACTATCCGAGATAGGTCTGCCAGATGCGTGTTGTTTATCGTCAATTACTTCAATTTCCGCCCTCTGACGTGCTTGCGCAGTCGTGTCGTCATTACATGAACGCTATATCACTCTTTCTCAAGAATTGAAATCTTCAGTCGAGCTCAAATAATTCGTCTCCACAAAGGCGACGCAGCCGAATTTCAGCAACTTTTTCAAATAACAAATCGATTTCACGTAACTCTGCACATCATCAGTCCTAAAATCTGCAAGCAGTGCTTACGGGCGAAATGCTGAAGAGCTTAAAGCAAGCACAGATAAAGCAAGCAAAGTCACATGAATACAGTCGAATCGACTGATTTCACGAAAGCTTGCAGGAAACCTAAAGCTTTTATTTGTCTTCAGTTCTGAATATAGCATTGTTAAGGTAAAACTAGTATTAGCACTAACCTTTCAATTAAAATATATGCAAAAGCGGAACAACTAATGCTAAATCCTGCTACAATTCTCATACCTACAATATTGGCACGTGTCACTCACAGAGCTAGTTTCTTATGCTTGGCACTGGTCATAAACTGTTAGGATAAAGCAGATTATCGCTGGATTAAGCTCTGGCAAGGGAAAGCCTGTCCTAGTCGTTTCGTAGTGCCGCGGGTTTCTGCAGCAACGAAGAAAGAAACAGTTGCAAGACTGAATTGTCTGCAGAGTTTACAGTAGATACAAATGCAAATTACAAAGTGCTGTTGCATCAAATTCTATACTTCACGACTTTTGCTTCTGATATAATCTTAGTTTGAATAGAGAAATTTGTAAGTTTGAACAGGCTGTCGTCTCAAACTTTCCGGCTCTAGGGATTGATTTATGCAGTATTTACCACCCCCACCGGCCACCACGAGACATGCAACGAAATACCTGTTAAAGCGATTGACTACGGAGTATCTGAAAACTACGCGTCCTCGGAAATTTTCAGAATTTTCCTTGGTGTGGATCAAGCTCACGGCATGCAAAATTTATGCACAGTGACATTTTCACGAATTCAGAGTAAGAAACCACGACTCACACCTTCCTTGGGTTCTTTATCAGATAGTCAAGCTGCTAACAATTTAGCGACCTCCATAAATGGAACGACAGGCATAGTCATCAACTAGTTCTTAATCGTACGCAACTACCTAAATTCATCTTTGCAGTTGATTTTAAATAGTGTAACTGAAAAATACAACCGATCTCCATCTTTTAGTAACACCAACACAAACAGCTCAAGCATATCAGTCTTCGCAACTAGGAAGAGTGAAAATCGAAACCGAAATGTGGTTCGTTTTTTTGCGTGCAGACTTGCCTCGGTATTGTGCTTCCGGCTTACGCTCGAGCTGTAAATATAGCAAGGCTTTTGTACAGATGCTCTTGACATCGAAATCATTGCAACGCATTCGGCATTACTGACTGCGCAAATTTATTGGCAGCATCACCAGGATATACGATGCAATATTGCGGAAAATATGAAAAGTGAGAGACGCTATTAATTGCGCGGCGCGCATGCTGAATGGAGAACAAATTTACAGTCGGCAGAGTTTGCAAAACCCCATCGAATCTCGGATCTCTGCAGCCTATTTACGGAAAGGTTTCAGACCCCAAGCGCACAGTTTTTGCTGTGTGTCTTATTCGCGGGGCTTAATTCACAACTTTGGCGCTAGCAAACGAAAATTTTCGATCTTTTTCTTCGTCGCCGGCCAACGAATGTATTCAAGCTGACACTCAAACGCCAACGTTTCCGGCAATAACCTATTCATCTGGTAAATCAAATATGTTCTTGGATGTCTTTCTGAAGGACAAAAAGGTCCTGCAACAATCTGTATGTGTGATCTGTTTTTGTGAATAATTGCGAACGTAATGTATCAAACAATATATTCGACCGCTTTTTGTACTGCATTAGGTACACTTGGCGAGGCCAACTTTCGCACTTACGGGACAATTGTGGAAACAGGTCTGTGCCCAGCAAATCAGCAATTGGCCCGACGGTAAACCGCCCGATAGAGAAGGTGTTCATATCAATGTGTCCTCAAATACTAACCCCTTTTTGGGTTTGTTGCACCGCCTTTGGGTGTGTCGTGATTCATCATCCTCCCCTTCGTTTAATAAAATGTTTCTGAAAATAAAAACAACTGTTTCCGAAACGTAAATTATGGTTTCGTTCGGAGTTTTGGTTTTTGCATTGCTTCTAATAGTTTGCTTTATCGTTTCTACTACAAAAGCAAACTTTAAAAAATTTAAATAAACAAACAATTTCAGATTGTGGTTGATCAAAAATGCAGCAAAATCAGATTTGTTTCCTAGCGCGAGTGCTACTGTTTGCAAACAAAACTGATTGCGTTAAATTGTTAAAACTTCAATTCCACTGAGCGAAAAATTTTGAAAAATGCTACGTCGATTTTTTAGTAGTGAGTCAAATTCATCCATTGAAATACGTTGAACTTTTGTTTTTGAGCAACGTTCGACCTGCGGCTCATTTGTGCTTGTTTTCCAGCGACTATCTTTGTGGTACCTTGCGGTTCACCTCCGGATATGCGCGCAGCAACAACTATGACTCACAAGTGGTTATTCGCGCAGCAGGGTAACTCCGCCGTCAATGAACTGCGAGTGTAGCATGTTTTCTTTAATGATGCTGGCGCTTGCGCCAGTCTTAGGCATGCCACGGGCTTTATGCACAGAACAGAACGTTCACACAGTGAAAACTATTATGAAAGATATTGCAAGAGTTTAATTTTCGTGCAAGTCTGGTACGTCTCACGCCTGTAGAATAAAGTAATATTTATAAATGTTCGCGCGCTAACCAGCTTGGGTTCAGAAGTGTGGTATAATGCATGCAAAGCGTGGGCGTCAGAAGGGGGGGTTCAGGGGGACTTGCTCCCCTGGACTTTGAAATTTGATATTTTCCCATTAAATTTTTAGCAAAACAGGTTCGTCTCTTAGTTTCGAGTGGGTAAAATGAAATTTAACCACTGTTGCCCCCCTGGAAAAATCCACTGTTGCCCCCTGGAAAAATCCTTCCGACGCCCATACATGCAAGCAAAACAAATGCGAAGATTTTGAAAATGCCGCTTCCAGCAAATGGAACGTTTCTACACGCTTTGTGTCTAACAATATTTTACGTCACCACGTGCTGATTTGTAAAGAAAAGCTTTTTTATTTAACCAAAAATAATATAAAACAACCTACGAAAGTGGCTGCTACAAGTCAGTGTTTTTCGCCTTCTCTGCAGACAGCAACTGATACCTTTAGTGTGCATAGATCAGTTGTTCTCAACCTTTTTTTATCCCATGCACCCTTTAACTGTTATTCACAGATAAAATCCCCCCCTTAGAAATTTAGTTTGTAAACAACACTTTTACATCAGGAAACTAAGAAGAGAAACTAAACTCTTCACAACTGATAAGTTAAACTATATTACATTTTAAACAAAATCCTAAATACAAAATTCCCCCCTTGTAAATACAAAATTCCCCCCTGGTGGGGAATTCCCCCCGGTTGAAACTCCTGGCATAGATGTTGTTCTTCGTTAAAAGATAAAGTTCATTCAACTCTGCTCGTGTCGCTTCGCCCAGACTTCCAAGTCATTTTTCAGCTTAATTGTAGACACACTTAAAACAAACATTTACGGCTCAGTAGTTGATTGTTTCCAATGCGCTCTTTTGAGCAGTGTTTTCGAAATCTGCATAAGTTTTGCATATTTCGCATAAGAGGGGAGTAATGGAGTAATTGACTCACGTGGGCATGCGTACCAGACGTGTGCAAAACAAGAAGCTGTGCTTGTGGCAACTATGCCCTTTTGGCAAAACAAATATGACATGCTTTTGATGCACGAGCAGGCTTTGTGATTGCCCGACATGAGGAAATCCGATGTGGGGAGAAACCAATTCGACGCTTCGTTGCCTGATTGCGTGCAGTAATCGCTTTTGGGAAGGGAGCCGACCTGATTTTGCACTGAAAAGTTTGCGTAGTTCCATTATAGGCAGGAAACGCACTTGTATGACACCGGTGGAAGTCAGTGGACCGTTGCTGACAAGAAGCAACGCTGCAAAAACTGCCGCCTATCGCACCGAAGCATGGGCGTCGGAAGGGGGGGCAAGGGGGACTTTGCCCCCTGGATTTTGAAATTATTAGCAAAAAAAGGTTGTTTTTCAATTTCGAGAG
>JGI24021J15306_10010650_pt1 | contig 11422 bp, 4 predicted proteins | sample Ectturendosymbi1_FD_15306 | JGI IMG/M metagenome (IMG submission 15306)
TAGACGAGCACGTGAACACTACAGCTGGAAACCATACAGGTGAAAAGATGTGCAGAGTTCTGTTCCGTTTCGGCATGCTTGTGACGCTGACGAAAACCTCTGACATCATTCAGGCGGACAAAGCGAATGAACAAAAAACATATTCCAAGATTCAAAAATCGCGTTCTTCATGACGTCGCATATTTAATTTCATAAAAACGTTGTCTTTGCATTTAACCGAATTACAAATGTGTCTTTATCGTATGCTTTGTAGTGAGCGGGCACTTAGCAAAATATAAAACTTTTGAACTTGAGACAGCAAGTTGTTCATGAAATGTTTGGACAGGGCAAACGTTTTTCAAATTTTCTGGAATACTGGTTAAAAGTGGATTATTTACCTTTGAAAGATGAATTGTTTCAGCAGGTGCATAAGTTCACTTGTCGTTGCCAACGACAGAGGTATTTTGATGACGTATTATTATTAAAGCTGATGAAGATGCTCTTCATAAATTATTTAAAATGTTTTTCGTTTCATGATGTTTTGCATGGTGAAGCAAGTGTTGTTAAGTACTACAAGGTTTCCAAGAAAAGCCAAAAAATTTGACAGGTGTCGTTGTCTTCCTTTTTTTCAAATCATCTTCCAATGTTCACACGTGTGCCTGTATTTTCGTGAAAAGACGCAAATATTCTACCGTTCGAGAGATTGTAACACTATTTTTATTTGAACAATTCCTGCGATTGGTAAAACCAGGATTCTTCTACAATTCATTAAATCAACATAAAGGCATGTAGTTTTCAGTTTAATCGAAAATGTGTCCTGATAGCATCTTGTATTTTATCAGGCATCTGGAAATTTCCACACAACGGCTACAAATACCAGCTGAAAATAGAGAAAATGAATTTTAACAAGGCTGAAACCTACTGCCAGTAACAAGGAGGTCATTTGGTCGGACAAATGTTGACAGACTCATATATGCTAAGGTAATGTACAAAATCAGATCAAACGGCAGCTTGCTCATTCGTCCCTGGAATAAAACAAACAGGGTACATTGTTAGCAAATCCCAATGAATTTTTAAGGTTACATCTTGTTCTGTAAATGTGTGTTTCATGGGGAGAGGACTCAGAAAGAACTGCAAAATGCTTTGATAGTGTTATAGTTTGGTACGTTTGATACCTTACGTACGAAATGTGCGTTCGAAGAAAGGAATATACTGGCAAAAGATCGAAAGCAAACGCAGACATAAGTAAATAAGTCAACCAGTCGATCGATTTGAAATCAAACTTGCAGTAAACGTTGATATTTCGTCGATTGTTGGATTGACCTAATCCACAATTAACACCACATGGGAAATTAATTCCAGTAGTGATATATTAATATATATCAGCAAATTGTTTCTTTAGGAAATTGATGCCACGTAATTCTGCGCATCCTCGATCCATTAATCTGCAAACAATTCTTGCGTGTGAAGTGCTAAATGGCCAAAGCAAGGACAGAGAAAGCATGTAAACTCAAGAATAAAATAAATAAATCAAAACACAAGTTGAGGCAAGTAAATTCGCAAATAATTGCTTTCACTCAAACTGGAAATATATCCGACGCCACTTACAGAGCAACGAAACACAGCTATAAGCAGCCCGGCGTTGACTGAACCAAAGCAGGTAGTTGAATGCTTCGGCAGGAAGGGGTCATGAAATCGTCAGGTTGGCAAACGTACTCTAGGCTGTGCGTTTTAATTTGGGAAGAGAAGCATAAAAATAAAAAAGTTGGGAAGAGAAGCTTAAAAATTGGCAAATGGAAAACTACACGTTTAAAAAATCACCAAAAATGGGGAAAGCAGAAAAAAAATTAAACACGGATTACCGAAAAGGGTAGTATTGTGTCGCATGAAGGAAGATCATGCCTTGAATGTTTATTTGTGCATTTGATTTGTTCAGCCATCTGTCTGCACAGTTATTCAATGAGTCAAAACTGGGTTGTTCTACAAAACGCCAGTGTAGGTTTCATGAATACTCCGTGTAGTTTATTTATGAAGCCATGGAACAATATAGTGGCACGATACTGCCATTTTTTGCTGTAGTCCCTCTTGCCTGGTGTTTTCCAAGTATTTATCTACACTGACCGTATCTAAATTCATTTACGTTTTGACCAACATAACCTGGAAGGTATATCACACAAGTTGACACATAAATAACACAGCTCCTACGTGTGAGGCTTTTGTTTCAGCGCGAAAGTCAAATTTTTTGTTGTCAGGATATGTGAAACATTTGTGACCACGAATTTATTGTGTTTTCTATGGCAACGACAAAGTGCGCAGTGCTTGCAAGGCCGTGAGGCACCTTCGCTTTGTGTGTTGGCTTGTTTAAAAGCCCTGTAAAGACTGCAAAGCCATAATAGTGGCTATGAATTTGTCCAGTCATAACTTGGCAACATATAGAGCTAAGGAGCTGTTCAAACCCTCAACTCTACGGAGTCGGGAAGATTTGTAATTTAGATTTAAAAAATTTGGAAGTTTTGCGTTTTGGGTTTTCTGTGGGTGACGTCTTAATGGAAGAATGTTTTCGCCTTTTTGAACAAATTTACCTAGCCCTGGGCCCCAACCCAAGGGGCAATATTTTTGGCTGAAGTTTTTGCGGAACCTTGGCTACAATCTGCGTCTTTAGAGTCCTTGATTGGCTTTCTAGCACATCTGGAGACAAAAAGTATGGCTCAAAAATTCAATTTATGAAAAAACCAAACTTTACACGACAGGTATGATTTGTCCTTTTTCTGTAAATTTTGGCCAGCCATAACTTGGAAGGAGATTGCGCTAGAGAGCTATTCAAACCCTCTGAAACTGGTGAAGTTCTGTATCTTAGAATGAAAGAAACAATTATGTTTATGGTTTGGTGTTTTTGATCAATGACTTGACGATTGCGGTAATGTTTGCGTTATTTTCATGGCGTCATCTGTCGATACAATGAGCCGATTTCGTGGCGTAGGTTTTGTTACATTCTAAACTATAACACGAGTCTTTAGAGCCCTTGATCGACTTTTTAACGTTTCTGAAAAAGGTATGCTAGAAAGTCGCTAGAAAGTCAGTCAAACCTTGCAAAAAAAACGATTATAGCCTAGAATCCGATAACATTTTTGAGCCAACAAATCCGCCCGTTTTGACAACTCCCAGGAGATGATGACATCATCCAAGTGTAAACAAAATGTGCATAAACATACTCCCATCATGTCAACATGAAGAAAAAAACGACGTCTAAAACTGAAAACATTTATTCTATGCTACAAGACTTTCCCCATCTTAGGAGGATTGAACAGTTCTCTAGCTCAATCTGCTGCCTAGTTACGGCCGCAGGGTCAGAAAAAAACGTGGTTTACCTTTTTTGAGAGTTAGATTTTTCCTCATTTGTGTTTTTTGAGCCATACTTTAAGCTACAGATATGCTGGAAAGCCAATCAAGACCTCTGAAAACTGGGATCAAAGCCTTGTTAAAAAAACCTTTAGCCAAAAAATAGCCTGTTTGGGTTGGCGCCCAGGGCTAGGTAACCTCAGTAAAAAAAGAGCGAAACGTGCCTCCATTGCGACGTCACCCACAGGAAACACCATACCCAAAACTTAAATTTTTTTTCAAATCGAAGGTAGATGACGTACAGAATCCGTAGAAGGTTTGAGCAGCTCTCTAGCTTTTATTGGTCGGCACAGAGTTGTAAGTCCGGCCTGGCTTTTCGGGTAGGGCCGGGTTCGGGCTTAAGTTTGCCAAAATGTTTCGGACCGATTTCGGACCTTCATACATAACTTTTTATAGCAGACAGCTGTGAGGAAATTAGCACGCCATGGCATTGCGTTGAAAAGGTCAATCATTCATGCGATTCTTGGTTTGTTTTAAGAAACGATGACCAACAAAACGGATTTTCATGCCTACAGCTCTATCCTAGTTAGCTTCGTTTATGCCTGTGGCGCCATCGTGGATAGTTTCCTTTTTATTGACAAACATTGCATTCCATAATATTATCCTTCATTAAAAAATTTAAGTTTTTTCTTGTTTAAGCCAATATTTTGGTCAATGTGTTTGCTATTTTGGTTGTGATAAAACAGTGTACCTGCAGCTTTACCCGTGCACTACGTTTTTTGACACCCCGCAGTTTCACATATCTTGACGCGCTCGTTAAATTTACCTTTGGGGTCTAAATCGAGCTTCCAAAATGAATGTCGGGCTCGGGCCGGGTTCGGGCATCAAATTGAGGCCCGTTTGCAACTCTGGGTCGGCAATTATGACTGGACGTAATCATAGCCACTATTGCGACTTTGCGTTCCTTAAAAGGAAGCAAGGTGCTTGTACAGTAGTTGATCAGTTCTTGGCCGATTGTGGTGCGTTATTTGCAGTTAACCACTGCTGTCGTATTTAAGTTTTTCCTTTCTTCCACAGAATTAGCAGGTGGGGAAATGATGTAGCCCAAACATTTGTGTCAACTGTTTTTTCACATTTTTTTGGGGGCGCAATCTTCCTTTCATTTTGATGTCATTGGCAATCATGTAATATGTGAAGTCCAAACGAAAACTTTAGTGGACCGCTTTCTCAGTCGGTTTGCGTTGATGGGTAGTAATCTTCTTTCCTTTGATTGAGTCGTCGTAATCTTTCGTCGAATGAAGTTGATTTTGATGCCGATTTGATGTGCTGTAATTTACCGGTACTGTGACGAACTGCCTTCCTTCCACTGTGGGTTTAACAAAATCTTCAGTGACACATGCAAAATGACCTTTAGTAGTTCTCGGATGGTTAACGTCGAGAAAGGACAATTCTCTCCTCTGATCAGCTCTGCAAGTTTGGCGAAACCTTTGTTCCAAGGCACTGTGAGTAAATGCTGGTGGATATCGTTAATAACTTTTTGTTTGATTGAAGCAATTGCTTTGGTTTGGCAACTTACAATTACTGATTACAAGGATTTCACATGAAACCATGGTGATCCCACATGTCTGCAGAGACAGAAAGCAGAACATAAGGATGTGCTTTATTCACAGGTTTCTGGGAGCCAACCTGAAGCAGCTACCACCTGACCGTCTCTTTGTTGGCTTAAGGTTGATTGAGGGAAATTGGAAATGGATTGACGGTAGTCCAGCTACAAATATTCCTTGGTATCCCGGACAACCTAGCGGCGGTGAAGACTGTGGAGAATTTCTGGGTGAATTTGGCAATTACGGGGTTAATGATGTGCCCTGCCGTTTTCAGAGAGGTGCTATCTGTGAAGTCCCTCTCTAACACAAACGACTCAAGCTGCCTTCGACATATTAAGCTGCAATCGTTGCTTTCTTAAGTATAGACGCATTTTTTGCAGTTTACGATGTAAATGTATATAATGCATATCGAATAATAAAGAAAAACTATTCATACAGTAGAGAAAATAAAAGATATTGCATGTACATAGCTAATCATTTTCAAAATATATTGCAATGTTTTGATCGTAGCAGATAGTGATGTATGGTTTTCACTTAACTTTTCGGTATTTTATGTCAAGAGAAATTCCATTGCACAACAGAGATTTTCGCTAGACAGGAATGTGGTTCAACCTAAAAATTGCTGATATTTTGAAGAGAGTTAAGCCAACAACAAGATCTATAGTGTGAGCATGTCTTATTGGTGATAGCTTGGAAGTCAAGCTCAATCACACAATTTCCAATAAACAAAATTCGTGCAATTTTGATCCAATCTTCAGCTTTTTTGTTGTACATGCTGGTGTACCGTTTGTTTTCGATAACACGACACTCTTGGAAAATAGTTGTGGATTCAAATTACGGCTTTGCCGCTTTCATAATGATACTCGCATCCGATTTAGGTAACAGATGTGCTTATGACTTTTAACCAACATTTTCCAAAGTACTTGCATGCGTTCAAGCAATATTTATTCAAGTTTCTGTCGAGCATAATTTACCAATGAACCACTGTTGCCATGTTGCCATTCGAATAACAGTCCTACGTCTAATTATGATCCGATCCGACGACATGAAATGACGGGGCGACACAAGTTCAGTGACGCCTTTCGAAAGACGAGCGGATTTCTAAGAAACAGTTGCAACTGCATGTCCTTTATTGAAAAGCGTCGGTACTAACTTGTGAATATAATTTAAGGAAATAGTTTCATTGCACGCATTGGCAGGTGATTTTACATCTTCAAAAACTCATTTTCACATATACCTGTTCCGGTCTGCCATCGTGCATACTTGAAGGGAACACATGAGAAAGAACTCCTATTCATGTCACAAGCGTGAAAAAGAAATCCTATCTTACAGTAAAGCTGAAAATTTGCCGTAACGAGAAACATCTACGTTTGAAACAATGAACAAATTATGATTTGGAACAGTGTTTCTCAAACTGTTTTTTTCCATCGCCCCCTTTTCACTCCCGACACATCGTTTTTCCCCCCTCAAGCCTGATAAAGCGAACACAAGGTAAAAAATTTAAATAATTCCTTCAAAGAAAGTATTAAATAGATCAATTAAGCCATCAAATAGCTGAACTAACAATTTTTTTACGACGCTAATTTTACGTTCAAAACTCTTGTGAAAATAATTCACACTGCAGCCGGGCACGCAGACGATCCAGAGTAAAAATTTAATGGATAAATTACTTTAGCAACAACCTCCATTGATTATCACAGTAAATTGAAGTTGACAAAAAAATGACAAGTCATAACATGCTACTGAAGTTAACTCAATGACCGATTAGTGGTTGAGATCTTTCGCCCCCGTTGTGTTGATTTGCCCCCTTCCACCCCCTTTATTTTTTTCGCCCCACTGCCCTTTAAATTCGCCCCCAGGGGAGCGATTCCGCCCACTTTCAGAAACACTGATTTAGAAAGCTTATGGAACATTCCTTTTTTGACTTATGTAAAAAATTAAAAATTGTTGTAGCTATAATCATGTATTTGTGGGGAAAAATTCCTAGTGGAAAAAATAGTACACTAGGCCAGCGTTTCTTAACCTTTTCCTTCCTCAGCACCCCTTTTGGTCACGCCTAAGCAGTCCAGCTCCCTCTTCCATTGGCTAACATCTGGTTACTATAAGGATAAAGTAAAGACAAACGTATTCCTTCCACCTTTTACCACCACATATGTGACCTTCCCAGCACCCCTTGAAATTGATTTCAACACACCCTGGGGGTGCTAGCACCCCAGGTGAAGAAACACTGCACTAGGCACATATTCTGAAAACAACGTCTTGAGTGCCGATTAACACCTCTGCAGGGTACTAGCTTTGAACACATTTTAAAATAAGGATTTCGTTTCATTTTTATTCCAACCTGTTCAGGTAAACTTCAAAAACTTTGAACGCGGTTAACTCTGTGCAAAGTGGCCAAAACGTTTACCAATATTACTCTGCATACTGAAATGTTTCAAAGAGAGAGAGAGACAAAGCGAGAGATTTATTGTTTCTTACGGCTCCATTAATAAGCTGAGTAGAATTGGATTGAAAAGACTGGCTCATGCGATAAAGAAGCTAATAAGCTGAAACAAAGCAAAAATATCATGACACAAGCTAACACGCAAAGACGTATAAGGGATTGCGCAATTGTAAAAATTGGCGCTGTGTCACTTTGAACTGGTGAAAGACCATGACGGTAATTTAGTGCAGAGCTATACAAACTGTGGGTCACGACCCTATTTTGGTCGCAAAATGTAATTTTGGGTTCGCAAACGAATTGCTTGGCAAATCAGATGAAGGTTTTGTAATCTTTACAAGAACGTTGGCCTGCAGTGTATCTATTTCTGCTACATTTTAGGGGCAATACCGTGCTTCATGCTGTCAGTTGTTTATTAGGATATCTGTAGGATATCTGCCTGAGCTATCCAGTGATGATAACCAACCAAGCAAAAAAAGGTATGAGTTGTTACGTCATGATTCTTTTAACCTACTGACCAATATTGACCTTATTGCATTCATCCCCACACGGAGGCATGCTTGTAAGCCTTTTGCACAAGATATTTGTGTAAAGCGGCATTCTCAAAATTGATCATCATTTCTCATAATTGATCATCAGGGTTACGTCCAGGGCGGTAGTGGGGTGGGAACGCGTGGAAACGGCCTTCCCACACCTTTTTGCACTATAGTAAAGTTACTTGAATATTCAGATTTTCATTTCAAGTTATACGTGAAGCGGATTGTTCACCAACTCTGCAATTATTCTCAAGCTCACCTGACACGAAAAACAAAATTGCTGAAGTTCAAAAGATTTTGATTTTGTCAAAAACAAAGACAGCTTTCCAAAAACTAATGCACGGGAGTTACGCATGCCAACGACACCAAAAAGACAGAAAAATGCAAAAATTCTCCTAGTAGCCCTCATTGGCGGTCATTTGAAGATCAAATTCATCTTTCGCTTGAAGCTTGCAGTTTTGCATGCAACAAGCAAACAGGAATTGAGACATGTAAATACAGAATGTTATTTTCAAGGACATTTTTCCACTTGCAGGCACATAAGTAAACTCAGGCCAGAATGGGAAAGTATTTTACGACAATTTTCGGCAATCAGTTTTTCAACGCAGCTATCGATCAAAAGCAAGATGATTTCATGCATTTAGGGGCGGTCACGGTTGTTCTGATGTGATGCACGTATGCAGCTTCTAACCAGACACTTCTTTTGCAAAAATAAAGTCCAAAGACTGTACTAAATACACTGCTTTCAGGATTTATGAAATTTTAACATGTTCAATAGCACCTAAGTGCAGGCAGTTTTGGATTTGAACTTCACAAACTGGTCAGCCCAAAACATGGTCGATTTCCTTCCCAAAATCAATTTTTATGCTGTGAAGTGGCATAGTCTTGACATAATCCCATCCAGCTTCTTACCAGATACTTCTTTTGCAAAAATAAAGTTCTAAAAGAAATAAGCCGTTACTTAAACGTGAAGTGAACATTATTAAAATATTTTTACGTCACTGCGATTAGATTATCAAATTAATTAGTGTAGCCAAGTGTATGCAGCATATATACTTTATTTTAGGTAAAAACATAGGCATACTATACGAAAAATAAACATATGTAAATGTTTGCATCTGTAAATTAGATACCTCCATCACTTCTCAAACGGGGTTTCGCCAAAACCTAACATTTTGCGTTTTTAATTTTTACCTTAGAACAGTGTTTCTCAATCTTTTTCCTTACGTTGCCGAGATAACTTGTGATAAAATTGCGTAGCCTGCTGCTTCGTTAGCATAGGCTGTGCTTTTGTACGTATAAACAAACCCACGCTATTGTAAAGTAACGAATTTATTCCTTTTTGCAATTCAGTGAAAATGTTTCTGCCGAACACAATCAGGTTGTGTGCAGCGCCACGCTGTTGTGATTAGATGTCTAGATAATTGTATGCTAACATATATTTCTTCTAACACCGTGGAAAACTGCGCTATGATCTACCAGTGGGCCATGACCCACAGGTTGAAAAACACTGACATAGAATGAGCAAACAATTAACGCTAATTGCTGCTGCTTACCACAAACTAAAAGCCAACAGGAAAGAAAATTCAACGAAGTATGCCGGGTCCATAGATAAATGTGTAAAAAAGACAGAAAAAATAGGAAGAAATCATGAAAAGGTGGTGAATAAGCCGAAAGAGCAAAACCCATAAGTGATAATGAAAGACAACACCCATTTCAGTCTGTGAGTGTTTGATTCTCATGTTCAAGATGTTTGAACATTCCTCACATTGTTACTTAGCTCGAATTATGATCTTCTTTTATCTTACATTCTTGTAAGAAAATTTCCAGGAGTGAAACGTGCGACATTTTTCGGTAGGGACCGGCGGCACTTAGCCTTGCTACGTCACTGCTAATTGGCACAAGAAATAATTAGCAGTGGGTGAAATAAAAATGATAACTATGTTGCCTTAAAAACACATATTGGGAAAAAACTGCTTTTCGTGATATTTTTGCTCTTCACATCAATTGTCAACACGGTTATTTTAAAGCTTTTCCAGATTGATTGCACTCTGTGTCTATTACGAAATATAAGATTATGATCACTATCCCGGAAGAGCAAGACGTTACATGCACCATCCGAAGTAAAACATTTGGCAAACCATAGAAACCCTTAAATTCCGAACTATTCACGGATTCTTGCAACTACAGTAGACACAAGATTACTCTGCTATAGGCAACTATTCTGTGTGTAACCATGCGAGATTTAACTACGTCATGCGTGGGTTTGTCATGAAACCATTTTAAAGTGCGAATACGAACATACAGGCAAAATGGAAGGATGTTGGTGTAAAATGTTAAATGTAAATCACTTCGAATCATCGTTAATTTTCTTCTTAATATTTTTCACTTTGTTATTGAAATGGTTGTTTGGTGTTAATTTTTGTACATATGATTAGTTATTACTAGGGAAACCAATTTTGTGAGCTGAAAGCGTGACAGTTTGACTTTGTAATTAATTTTGACTTCATTTCAACCTATAAATTTTCTGCGTTTCGAACTGCAAAATAATTCAGCCGTAAGTGTTGAGGTTAATCCATAAGCATATTCATCCACTCTGTGCTTCGACATAAAAAAAACAACAATTAACTTTGAGGGATGGTTCATTGATAAGTACATTTATGACTACCGTAGAGTCGAACCTGAGTACATCATAAAGATGAAACGCTGCATGTATAATGCATTGAGCATTTACCAAACCAAGTATTGTAAGACCATGTTTCTTGCCTTACCACGTCTATCCTTCACAATATTCAATCGTCCAGTAGTGAGCAAAACAACATTTTTATGTCTGATAATGCAGTAAACCAATTATCATTACAGAATTGCAAACAAAATTGCAAAAGCATATCAATATGTTGTTGTAGCTTCAATAAAATATCGATAAAGAGAAAAAAGTCTACTGCAAGAAAAGTTTACCCCAACGATAAATTTTGACTTTTTTTGACCTAATAATTTGGATTCCTTCATGGTATGAGCGTGAAATTTGGTTTGAGGACTTGTCATAAGCTTTAAAATAGGCAGAAAAAAATAACTTTATTGACTTTTGATTGCCTTAGTTATTACTATTAGCTTATTAAGCAACATTCTGTTACAACGCACGGTGCCGTGGATTCTTACAGTGTTGTTGCCTTACTACTATAAAATGACAAACTCGATGAACCAACATCTCTCAACAAGCATTCCAAGTATATGTGCAAATCGCCGAGCGTTGATTTCTCCCTCCCATGTGCTTGGGTGTACTGTAGATGATTCAGTTATATACAAAAATGACAAAGATGATAACTCAGACGAGATACCAAAGCGTTGATGCAAACGTATGCATATTTGTAGCAACTCTTGCTTTACTCAGATTGTTTGTTGTGTATTTGTACAGCTTAACTTTGAATGTCTTTGCCGATGTTCGTTCGTGATTTCGTTGATTAATCACATCGAACCATCATCATGCTCGATTTCACATAGCCAGACTTCCATGTCCGCCATGT
>JGI24021J15306_10010652_pt1 | contig 11422 bp, 1 predicted proteins | sample Ectturendosymbi1_FD_15306 | JGI IMG/M metagenome (IMG submission 15306)
AGATCCCAAACGTAGGTCTCATAAAACAACCGATGCTCAACGAGTCTCTAAAAAAAAGTCAAAGGACGTCAGTCGAAATCCTTACGACAATTACCCAGTGGCAGCAACCGACAGGAAATATCTTGATTTTGAGAATGATTATCGGAAAAGAGGACATATTTACGAAGCCGGAGCCTATCATCCTCAATATCATCCAGTTGAAACTTTCCCCATGAAACCTGCTCACAGAAAGACGGAGGATACTCACAGCAGGCAAGATAAAAACGATCAGCAAAAAGAGGCTGGCGACAAAGCAAACACAACAGGAGGAGTGAAGTACTACTCAATAAAGCCCTGTCACGATGAAGGTAAAACGAAAAAGCGCCACAAACATCGATCGGGATCGCCTGGTCGCAAAAAAGGCCATGGTGGCAGACATCATTCTCTGGACCGGGAGGAAACAGAACGAAAGCGCAGGAAGCATGAGAGATCCCGCAGAAGAAAGGAGAGACGAAGCAAAGAAAGACACGAATCTTCACATAAAAGAAAGCGTCGCTCGTCGAGCAAGAAATACGACTCGGAGACTGACAGTGACGATCAGCCTCAAACGCGCAGGACTGAGCACATGACGAGCAGCAGGCATCGCCGTAAGCACCGGGAAGCTTCTTCAGAAGACGTTGAATGAGTGTTGTTTGTAAACGTTTAAACCTTTGCCGATCTTCAGCACGATGACCACTATCATATTCTTATAGAAAGACTTTATGTTGTGGTTCCTTTTGCTGTACTGGGTGAGTGGAAAGTTCATGCTGGACTATCAGTGGCTGAACCACCCCAGTGCGTTTTGATTTCTACTGTTCTTCCTCAAAATCTTCTGTTGCGAAACCACGTTCTATTCTGAATATTACGTTTGTGTTCACATCATTACTGTCGCTTACATCGCACGGCCACGCATAGTTTTCCTGCGACATTTCTACGAACGTGGAGCAGCTGTAACCCTTACTGCGTAAAAAACGTTTTTTGTCAAAAGGCCTGATTTTTTTACAGATTCATGAAGCATTTTTTCTTTCTCTTCTCGTGTAACGAAACGCATGTCTATGTATGTTGGAGGTCTTAAAGACTATTTTTAAATATATCAATCATTAAGAAAGGGTCAAGCGGTCTTTATCGAAGGACAAATAACAGTTTTGCTTGGATTAAGCAATGAACTCTGCAGAAGAGGTAAACAAGATTTTTGCCTTTTTGATGTGATTCTGGATAATTGTCCATCAGTTGTATTTATCAAGGCTTAAATGTTAAGATATTTTTGTTCACTGTCATGTAAGGACCAAAATTAGTGCAAATTCCTTCGCTGGTTAATTTACTTCAACCTGACGTCGCACTCGGTCTAGCAAACTCTCTCAGAGACGTGGGCGAATGGCTCGATAGGAGTTAAAAGCTGATATCTTGCCATCACTATTTTTTCAAATTGAAATACACCGACAAAGAACTTGCACCAAGTCTAAGGCACTGTGGAGCTGCAGCCTTTGTAGGAGATGGGAAGCAAATGTGCCATAGTAGATTTTGGTCGTGTGTTGCGCATGCAAGTATTGCGCTTTTCGACGCTTGGTGCTGGTGTTGCACTTTGATTTAAAGTGAAGACACTTTTAAAGCAAGCTTGTTTGTTGGTGATGATGTCGCAAGATTTCCGTACTTTATCTAAATAAGCCTATTTCCGTAGTTGCTGCCTCATGAAAATACTGTGTACCTGCTGATTTCGGGTCTGTGACGTGTAATACAACAAGAAAACATTACAAAATCATGCATAGTTTTTCATGACATCTGAGATTCTACTTCACAGTTCGTAAGATTAAGCTTTCAGCTTGAAAATCAAACGAGTCGGACTGGAGACTACAAATTTAACTTTGCTGAAGATAAGTCGTATCAAGCCAATCTGGTGATGGAATCAAGAAAATATTCATAAAATCAGGTAATATTAGCAGTAAAAAACATTTTTTGTAATGCCTAAACAGGTAAATAATGTCCATAAAGTTGAAGGCTTTGAATCTATCAGCAATTTTTTTAAGGAATAGATTTCATGCAACACTGTGCATCTTCAGTCCTAGTCTGCAAGCAATACTTACGGGTGACAGGCTGAAAAGGCTATATCAACAGCAGAGCAAGCAAACTCAAGACTAAGATGACTAGATTAAAATCAGAACACCAGCTGCGACAAATAAACAACTTGAAAATATGTATTTACGAAATAATTCCAGCCGGCTGATTCCATGAAAGCTTACAGCAAACCTAAAACTTTTAATGGTTGCCAAACAGGGAACATCAAAGCACAAACACTACTTTTAGTAACGATAAAGAAAATTTCGTTAACTGTCAAAGCACATTAATTAATCAAATAATCATTTAATACAAAAAGATTACTCGATGTTTAAAATTCCTTTTGTAAGACTTTCTAGAATGTGACACAGTCAAGCAATCACATTGGAGACTCCAACAGTAGTAGGCCATCATGTGGGCATCCCACCTGCCTTTGTACCTCTCTTTCATGACCTTAATGTCATGCTGGAATGATTCTCCTTGCTCGTCACCTAAATCACCAAGTTTTGCAGCAAAAAGTGGCTAAAGAGATAGTGAGCCTTGATATTCATCGTCACTCCTAAATTTTTGAGCATGTGAAGCATTTATTCCACCACCTCTTGGGCATTTTTAGCTTTTCATTTTCCAAGGAAGTTCTGTGTGACACAAACAAACGATTGTCAAGCAGCAGACATCGTGTCTGTCATAGACTGCACAAAGCACGCATCTTTATGAGTCTGCGGATGTGATGGCCATCATAATGCCTGCCTTTAGCTTTTCGATGGTCAAAGCAGGGAATTCTCTGCAAATAAAGTTGAAGCATTCCCAGTTGCAGGGAAGGCTTTCATACTCTGGTTCATCAAACAAGTTTGGTGTGCAGTGGTAGAATGATGATTTCCTCTCTGGGATGTTAGCTTCACCAACTCTCACGGAATCTCCACCTATAGATGGCCACCCTTTTTTCATTCAGTGACCATAACGCGCTCGTCTATCCTACCGGCATGGTTATTTTGTGTTTGCTGACCAAGCAAAAATTTTACCGTTTTGAAGTCTGTACAGATTAAACCAATGATGAGAGTCATAATCGAGATTCTGTAATACTATTTTGATGTTTTTGTACTCTTCATTTAGTTTTGCTGAATGGCTAGTTAGGAGAGATGTTTATCTGTTACGGTTATGTAGCTTGCAGCAATGCACTTCTTCACCATATGTCTGTGAATAAGCGCCACTCTTCAGCTCTATAGTGGCACTCTCATTTTCAGCAGAAGGCCTTCCATGTCTGCAGTAAAAATTTTCTTCTTATTGCCAAATTACGGAAGTAATTATTTTTCTCTCGTACGGTTAGGCTCCTGTTCCAAGGCAGTGTTTGTCTTGGAGTCGGGATACCAAAATTTCTACTGCCTCTTTAGATAAGTTTGATCCCTGGTAAGATCACCCAGCTCCTCTTGCTTGAATGACTCCGGAATTGCTGAACCACTATGGAACAAACTTCCACAGCTGTCACTTGGAGAGCTTTCTACCTCTTCATAAAACTCATTAAATTTCACGGATACGTCAGGTAAATAGTTAAATTCAGGCACAAGTACTTCCTAATTAACCTGGTTACCTATCTGTCGGTGTACGTGCAGTGTGCAGAATGTTAAGGAAATCATTTGTAAGCGGAAGATATACAGCACAACAACATACATGGAGTACAGTGATACTGTGGAAAATGGAATCTGAAGTAGTTCATCTCAAAGAATGTTTTCAATACCTTATTATTGAAGTAATTGGATGCTACAATAAAACTAGACACTGGAGTATCTGGTCGCGGATAAAGAATGCACACTACCTAAGAGATACTTCCAATACGCATGTTACTGATACTTATTTAACATTTGACAGATTCTAAAGTTAACGATTTTCTCTTGTCAAAAAACAAAATATCGATATCGCAAGGACTAGAGCGGATTCTAAGAAAGGATGTCATTTTCGGACTCAGCAGCCCAAAATTACCTAAAAACCATTAAAAAAATCTTTGGCACTCGAAAGTAAGTATTTTGTTGGCCAGTGCCGCGATCCAGTTACAGTTAACGACAAACTGTGTTCACACGCAAGACGTAGAATTATGAAACAAATCAAATGTAAAATACTGAATAACAGCTTGCAGCTGTTTGTGCACGCTGAGTTATTGATTATATTATCAAGTGTGTCGCAGTAGCTCCTTACTTGTGCTAATATTTATGGAATAATACACGCCCCTTTAACCATAACTCACCTATATGATATTTCAGAGCCAAAACACAGCTGAGCTATCAATTCCACCCAGACCCCGACACCTCATTTTCAACCACTACACGCTTATGTTCGCGTCAACCACTCGCTGGGTACAATTCACTCTGATTCTTCCAAAGGCTTACGGGGAAGTCCTCAACGGCTTCGTTTACGGGTGAAAATTCTACAAGCTTCTTAGGCCTCAGTGACTTGACGATTTTGATTTCAATTTTTCCCAACTGGGCCTAGATAATCATGCAGTGATTCCACGAATGAAATCTTGCCAAACGAAACACATCATTTTTTACTCAACGCACATAACGAATAAACAAAGATTACGCAACGCTTGCGACAGACACAAAGCATAGATTTCAATATATTTTCAAAATATTACAGAAAATTTTTGACAAATTAGCTACGAGCTTCGAGAGATTTTGCCTCGTCATCTTGCCTAAAATTTTAATCATGCTATTTCCCGCGTGATTTGATTGTTTTATGTATTTTGCCCGGATGGGAAGTTGAAAACCTTGCGGCTGGTTCGCATTTTTCACCGTGTTCAAAGTAAAACTATTTCAGATTTTTTAGATCGGCAAAATTTGCTTATATTACGTGCCGCAACTTCTGGAAACAAAAACAAACTCTACAACAGATGTAAACAAATCGCATCATGCAGTAAATGATGTAGTGGATTCGTACAAACATGTTCCGGGCCATTTGCAGTGACTATTCTAAGGGGGGATCTGGGTGGGCCATTGCCCCCAGATTATTGCTTGGTCCCCTGTTTGTCCCCCCAGTTTTTTTCTTAATTTCCCGTTNAAGTTCCTTTGGTTGACATATACAGTAGATAATTACCGGCAAGCAATTTAGAAACTCTCTAGCCTGCATTCAATATTTCCCAAATTCATGATAAGCTGTGTTCTTATTTTTGATGGTCGGGTAACTAGAGTTGTTTATGACGACACACACCAGTAATTGCTCGGATCTTGCGTGAAATTTAATCAGACCTCTGTCGTGGTGTTGAAAAATTCATTTCGAAACTAACAATCAGTCGCAGAAATGGGAGGATTGATCTTTTGTGCATTTCAGTGTGAGATGGAACTGGATTATAGTACTGTCAGCAGATTGTTGCTTGTCCCAGTAGCAAAAAGTTTGTGAAAGCATTAAGAATTAGTTTCAGTTAATTTATACGAATTTATCCTGGCTGCAACATTGCGTTCTGCTGCCTTGTGTATATGACTTCAAAGTATCTTACGTTAGTGGTTCGTGACTACAGCATAAAACATGTCTAATCTGCACAAATCATGTTTCCAACCAATGTTTCTTGGTCTACACCAGTGGTTTTCAACCTTTTTCATGCAACGACCTATTTTGCAAACCAATTTAACCTAACGACCCACTTCCGAAAATTCCCAGTTAGGCTTATGAGATGCAGTTTTGTTTGCACAATACAAAGAAAATCACAATGACTAAAAATAACGTACGATATCACTATGTTGAACAAAAACTCATTCATTAAATTCATGCACATGGCAGCATCAGTGAGAGTGACCCGTGCCGTATACAAATCACTCCACAGCACAACTCTTTGAAAACCAGAATAACTCCCGAGTATGCTACCGTATTCAGACATCTAATTTGCAAATACAGCACATTCTTACGTCACAGAGTCATTCGTGCGTTGCCAAACGCAACAGTACTGTCATAAAACCACACTTAAAACAATTCTGAATGAAAAAGTAGGCTGTCATTTTTGCCAGGTGATCCTATTATTTTGGCTACGACAAAAAGTGGTTCCATATACGGAGTACAAAATCTAGAAGTAATTATGGATATTTTTATCAGAAGCTCTCCCGACCCCTAACCTCTCCCGACAAAGAGGGCAAACCACCCCCACGGGGTCGCGCCCCCAGGTTGAAAACCACTGGTCTACACGAAAAAGTCCACTGTTTTAAAAATTTACTCAATACGTTTGTGGAACAGCGATTACCATCCTTACCAGGGCCGCAACCAACTGATATCATTGGAGGGGAAAAATATTGTTACTTGTTGTTGTGCTTAATCAACTAAACATGTTTTTGAAAATTTCGGGGGTGCAATTTGCCGGTTGTCCTCTGGTTGCAGGTATGACCCTTGCTAGCACCGCGGAAGCGATTTGATTTTAGTACTTTAAAATGATGAAAGTGTCTTTGAAGAAAACTATTTTTCACTTTCATGTAAGCATCACCATCCAGGTTTCATCGACAACTTCATGCTTTACTCTATGTCTTATTTTAACAGCGCGCAAGCGTTTATTCTTGTGAGGAGGTATACTTGACATTCGAAAACAGGCAAAAATTTAAACATAATCATTAAAATGTAAATATGTCTTCAAGCAGATGCCACAGTCATTTCTACCTGGAATGCGAATGTTGAATATTTTTGAATATTTTTTTGTATCTTTGGTGTGTTTATTTACTTTTTTTGCATACTGCGTCGGGAAAACAAAAAACATGTGAAGTAAGCAGTTTTTGTAGTTTTAATCTTTCTCTTCTCAACCTTTAAATGACATTTAAGCAGTCAAGCCATTTAAGCCAAAATCACGAAATGTTGCGACCATTTCCTGATATTATCAAAATACCTTAGAATTTTTCACAAGCTATCTACTGTATGTAGGCGACGATTACTAACTTTTGCCTATCACGGGTTACTTGGGAATCAGAAAGCTGCATAGTACTTTTGCTTCACTGCTTTTGCGATGGCCGAGTTTAAGTTATCGATAAACTAGAGTGGTTTTCCTATTGGAAAATATATAGGAAAACCACTCTAGTTTCTTGTGAGGAGGTATACTGGACATTGGAAAACGAGCAAAAATTTAAACATAATCAATAAAAAGTAAATATGTCTTCAAGCAGATGCCACAGTCATTTCTACCTGGAATGCGAGTGCTGATTATTTTTTNAAAAAATTTTTGTATTTTTGNTGTGTTTATTTATGTTTTTTGCATACTGCGTCGGGAAAACAAAAAACATGTGAAGTAAGCAGTTTTTGTAGTTTTAATCTCTTCTCTTCTCAACTTTTAAATGACATTTAAGCAGTCAAGCCATTTAGGCCAAAATCACGAAATGTTGCGACCATTTCCTGATATTATCAAAATACCTTAGAATTTTTCGCAAGCTATCTATGTAGGAGACGTATTAGTAACTTTTGCCTATCACGGGTTACTTGGGAATCAGAAAGCTGCATAGTACTTTTGCTTCACTGCTTTTGCGATGGCCAAGTTTAAGTTATCGACAAACTAGAGTGGTTTTCCTAATGGTTTCAGTGGTTTTCCCAGGCACCCCTAAAAGTTGACGGGTAAGTGTCGGTTTTCAATCAAAAGTTGTTGACACTGTTCTGCAAGTATCGTGGGTACGGCAGATTAGCATTTGAGTGGTAGAGTTTAAATGGAAAGTGCTAAATGTTGGTAAAAGCAGCTCAAAATTTCAGTTTGAAACAGCATAATAAAAAATTGAATGAGATTATGCACCGTTTAATCTTCTCAATCTCGCGGTGCAAATTACCACCAATCGTTTAACCGGATTAGTACGTCGTCCACACAGTATTAAGCAGGAAATGAGCGAATTTCCATTATTGGACACAGTCTTGCCATTAGCAACACACACCATGTGCAGCAGCATTTTCCCTCGCTGAGTTAGGTTTAAATCGGGAGGATCTAGAGGTGAATTTATAGCTGGCTTCGACGACGACGTCTGTAATGAAACTTCAAGGTTTACTAAACAAGCTTTTCTAAAGCATTCTAACAAATTTCGCAATCTTATCCAAAATGTACAGCTCTACACTTCTACCTAAATGTTGAGAATTTCGAAACAAAATTCTTTGTATTTCCATCAGCATTTGCGTAAACGTTAATAAATATTTTATTCCCTACATCTGAAGAAGCACCGCTCTAAAATTGTTAAAACCAGCATTTTCGGTTGCATGAAATACTTTCTCTCCATCTAGATTTCTGGAGAGAAGGGCATTTCGCTGTATTACTAAGTTACGAATATTTGCATAGATGTTGACGCAAAGAGAGTTAAGAGCAATGAAAAGAGTACCTCTATTCACACCAGTCTTGCCACTCTGTTGTTACGGAAAAGTACTAGATTTCATGATAAAAAACACTAAATTCACAAAAAACATTAGATTACAAAAGCAAACTTACACATAGTGAAAATGGCCAGAAAATGCGTTGCAATGCCAACATAGACATTGCGCAACTCATTGTAAACCAGAGACAAAGATAATGGGAGACGGCAGCAACGCTTGTGTTTGTTTGTACAGGTCACTGAAACTTTTAACAGATGACCAAGTGACTTCGCAGCGGTTTAATTCAAAATATATTATATTGTCTTGTGTAATTTAAGATTTAATTAGGTAGAATTTTTAGCAAATTACAATTGCACTAAACCAGAAGGTCTCAATTACAGTTACAATTACACAAAATTGTGCAATTGATTACATTCAGCTCACTCGTAAAAAACACTAGATAGTCATAAAAACACTAGATGGAATGAAAAAGCACCATATCGAGTGGAAAAACACTAGGAGTGGCACCACTGATTCCTACGAAAGCAAATTCCAACCTAAAAAATTTCTATAAACAAAACTAAACGAAATAAAGCAGCATCAGTCACACATAGGCATGTCTCTTTCCAGCTCTTGAGAGAATGACTCGCCAAGGTGAAACCGCCGCAAGGTGGCAGATACGTTCTCCGTAACAGTTGTAAGCAGACGCTGCACAGATTTTTTCAGCATGCATAAGGGAGGTTTGCGTAAAGTGTTTTCCACATGCCGATTTTCATCGGTGTGTCCGCGACGAAAAGGTCCAGAAAGAAGATCACAGTCATCGCAGTCCAAGCAATGAAGTCGATTCACGGGAAGCTTCAGAAATTCTAGTATTGTCTTCATCTGACTCAGAGTATCGTTGACCAAGTCTTTGTAGTTTATAAGTATGCACTGAGGTCTTTTACCGTCGTTGACAAATCCCCGACAGTACTTCAGCCAATTCGATAAAACTTTGGGAAACGCCTTAGTTTTCTTTAACGCGTAGTTGCTCCAGGCTGCCGAGAAACGAGCTTTGCTGGAATCATCGTGGATAGGGACATTTACGGCGAAGAATACATCGCATTGGTTTAATCAAATAAAAACTCGGCATTCTATGTTTGTGCTACAACAAAATCAAGGCATAGCAACAACCATGAACGCTTTTGGAAGCACTCAACGAAATGCTTGCTGTTGCTTGCGAAGTTTAATTTTCACAAACTATAACGGCCCATGCAGTATGACTATCTGCTTGTTTCACTTAAGTAGGGTTTGTTGGGATGCATTATTAAGCTACGCGTCCTTGGCAGACTACATGCAATTGGTATCATTGCTTACCGTCGTTTTCAAACGTACTCTCAGCTGCAACTCCCGTGTGGCTCTTTCCAAACTTTCTGTTAAATTCAGACAAAATTGAATGGTACGGGTTTCTCAAAATAAAAACTACTTTTTCAAAAGTGCATCCCAGTTCTTCAGCATGAGCAGTGTCATGAATTTTGATCCCAAATACCACGGAGTCGTCGCAAGCGCTGCAGAACGGAAACAATATGCAAGGTGAAGCAAAAATTGCTGGCATGCGCTTTTTCATACTGGTACTTTCGGCAAGCAGGTTTTTATATTCTAGTTTAGAAATCAAGCATAAAACTTACTATGCTTCGCCAGGATAGCCACCTACAAAAAGTTCGTAGTCGAAGTAGATGCTGCCCGACCAGACGCCTGTCGTAACGTGAAGAAGATGGCGCAACCACGTATTTCCTGATCCTGGAAAACTTGCAAGAGCAACCTTTTGGTTGTAGGCAGAATTACCTTTACCCGGTAACTTGCAGTTCCTTCTAAATCGAGTTTCGTTGCATTCTGACAAAAAAATTATTGTGTAATAGCCATTGTGTATGTGGAGCTAGAATTCCTCGAATAAAAGTATTCATAAAACAATGCTGCCGTCAAGAGCAAACTTTTGAATATTTCAATGTTTGCATATGCTCTCCGCAAAATTCCAAGCAGGTTGCTTTATACATGCAAGTCATGGGTCTGATCTGAGGCAGATTTTATGTTCGCGGACAATCCACGTCGTAGGTCTCCCACCACGTGACCTTTCTGGTGAGGCGTTCGCTGATGGTTCAATAGGTGGCATGAGGTAGTTCTTCATTTTATTTGGTACGCGCTGTTCGTGACGTCACGCTGTATGTTTTATTCGTATTTCCAAGCCAACTTTTTGGCGGAGTTTGATGAAACAACATGAATAATGTTCTACACGCAGTCAGAACACACCATCGCCGTTAGGTGTATACACTTTACACGTATGTCATGCATGTACAGTACCATAATCAGCATTCCATTTGAACATAGTGCAGTTTAAACACTCAGCGCTACGACAGCTAAGCAGGCTACTCAACGCGCTGAAACGGAGTAAGACACACGGGACATTACATCGTACCCGGCCCAGCAAGCACTGATAGTACGCATGCTAAGATTTTCTGTAATCAAGCCCAAAATACTAGTGCAAGTCAGATCTATTTCAAAATCTTAGCATGGTTGCTGTTTTATCTATATTTTGATTTCTATACAAATAGAAGTTTCGACTAGGGTCCCAGAAGATACAGGGGCCCGGTATCGGTCTTCTTACCCCTGGTAAAATTTCTCTCAGCGGTCCTGACAATGTTGCACACCCCGGGCTAGGGCCTGAACATTTAAATAAGAAAAAACTGTTCTTTTCAAAGTTCGATTGTTTTCTTGTTTTGTAGTCGACTTCATTGTAAAGAGCTTTCTATTCACACATATTATTGAAATTGTTATCTTAACGACTAGGAAATGTTTCTTGCATAGTGCTTTATTGTTCTTATTATAAGTCATAAAACTGTATTTTTGCTACAACAAATGAGCCACTGCACTTCACACCGTCAATAGCGCAAGGCCAAGCAGCTTTGCGAAATATTACCACCGGTCAGAACGTCCTCTTTTGGTAACCGGGGTACGATATATTCGTACTTTGATTTCAGCCTGAAACAGCAGTTTTCGGTTGCCTTACCAACGCCCTAGCTCCTCCGTCGATTGCGCTAGA
>JGI24021J15306_10010653_pt1 | contig 11422 bp, 4 predicted proteins | sample Ectturendosymbi1_FD_15306 | JGI IMG/M metagenome (IMG submission 15306)
AATGAAGTTGAAGAGTAAAGGATGTGAGCAGGTTACAGTATTATTAGAGTATATAATCATTATTGATTTCAATAAGTATAAGATATATGCAAAACAAAACAAAACAACAACAAAAGGGGTTTAGTATGTTAGAGAATTATTTAGTTCTAAGGTATAGTTTCACAAAAAGTCATAACTTATCTATGTAGACTACCCATTTATTTCACAAATGTAACTGGTGTCATGTCATTGACACCTATCTTTGCTAAATTGATTAAACTCAATATTTCTATGCAAGGGCCAGATAAAAATATGCTTGATACATCAGATAAAATTGTGGCATTCATTAAAAAGCTATTGTTGTGGGAAGAAAATATAACAAACGTGTCTGGAGTTTTCAGTGCTTTAATTTTGTTTGAACAAAAGTACAAACTCTTCACCCATGCTTGCCCATCATCAGCTATGTTATGTTGATGTTTGTTGTGTGGGCCTATGTACTATGTGTTTGTTTTGACGTTCCAACCTTTTGCTGTTGTGTTTTGAGTCATGATTTTTAGTGGTTTCTGTAATATAACTTGCCACATGTGTTTCATGTGTGCTTGTGTTCTTGCATTGTTCAGAAATCAAAGAAAACATCAGGGTCATTTTTTATCGTGCTTCATCAATTATATATATAAAACTTTGATAATATATGTCTTTATTAACATCTTACTGCTGGTGCATCACAAGTTCAGCAAACTTTTCCAAAGGCATCACAATGAAAAAAATTTGAGAACCACTGGTCTTGTGTATTTAAAATAGATAATTTGAGGTCCTTGGGTTGGGTTGGAGATGTAGTAATTCTACATCACCAACCCAACCCAAAGCCTAGTAGTGAAAATTTTTAGTGTGGGTTTTATTTCCATTTTGAAGAAGATTGACAGTTTGTTATTTTTGACGTGGAATTACNCGTTGTCCTTATAAACTGATTATTATTTATAGATTTTGTGCAGTAGTCCTCAACCTGGGATATGTGAACCTTTAAGGTTTAGAAAAGTGAAGCAGGGGTTCTGCAAGTTCTGAGAAGGGTTAGGCGTGGTTGCTGGCAGTGTCAAAGTTTCTGGCATGTAGCAGTGAAGCACATCTATCTGGCAGGTTACTATACTTGATACTGACTAAGAGAATAGTGAGGAGACGCCAAGTTTAAAATGTTTCAGAATGTAGTAACATGTTGCAACTTACAAATAGTTGTTGTAGCTCAGAAGAAATGCTAAAAACTCTATCAGAGGTTTTAGCATATGCAGTTTGATGCAACAATTGTATTTTTTACATTTTTCAATAATTCTACCATTCAGCTTTGCTGACTTGTTTTGACCTTTCCTACCACCCATGTAGCTATCGATGTTGATACTTCCCTTCGTAGTGTTTAGCATTTAATTTTAGTGGCACTCCACAGAGTGCCTCCATACACTTAACGAACCCAATCCTGCTTATGCATCAACGTTCTCTTTTGAGTAATATCAGCAAGGCACTGGTTATGTGGATTTGTTGTGTTGCTCGATGCTTGGCGTCAGACAGTTTGAGTTTTCCAATGTCAGTTAAAGCAGTTATTTCGGAAAGCCATGTTTTCCAGATTTTTCATTGCTGCAACTTGTGTTTTGATTTATTCATTTTAATTTTAGTCTATATTTTGTTTGCTTTTTCTGCTGTTGCTTTAGCCTTACAACTTTTCACCTGTAAGTGGTGCTCGCAGATTACAAAACTGAGGGTACATAATATCATGTGAAATTTATTTCTTATTAAAAATTTTAAAGATAGATTCACTTGGTCGCCTTTTTGGAGACTAGTTACTTGCATATGAATGTGTATATCTAATGGTTGGCTAATTTTAAAGTGCCAAGTAAATACAGCCAATATTAAAATGTTTGCTTGTAATATGCAAGTTTTAGTGCAAAATGCTTATCTTAACTCCACCAGGTGAGACAAGTGGTTTTGCATCTAGTCAACAACACAACATTTATTCTAACATTTCATAGCATTATTACAAAACAACAACATTACTGCCTTGTTGAAATGGTATCTGTGCATTAATCTGAAACAATCCTTATTGATGTGGTATGTCCACCGAACAGCCACACATATGTCATGTAGAATTTGCTGCAATGCTAGTGCCAGACATACAAAAGCTATATATTTGTATATATATATATCTAATGACTTAGAATCTTGTACAATGTCAAGCACGTGCAGAGCTGTTTTGTGATACTGTATTACGCTGTTGGCATTAGTCTTAAATTACAATTGTCCTGTTTTACAATCGACCAAAGCCTTGTCTCTATTTACAATTGTTCAATGTTGTCAGCATAAAGATGCAATTGATCAGGTAGATAGACAGATTTATTTGGTAGTATGGAATTAATTGCGCTAGGTGTACTTGCTAAAACAGAAAAAAACACAGGGGTTATCTAATCAGGTGCCCCATAAATTACGTTAGATTGATGTTTCCATGGTGAAGGTTGTGTCAACCGCTAGACTTGCTGTCGCAGTCCGATGTATAGGTTGCGGGATTAATGGCCAATTGTAAAGAGGTTACAACTTCTTCAAAATCTTTTGTTGTCCACTTGCATGCGGTAAAAACCAACCTCAAATCTGTTTAGCACGTGATATATTGAAAGCTTTGTTTGTAGTCTTACCACTCACTTTAGGCAAGACTCAAATGTTTGCCAAAATAACAGAAAGTTAGGTGGTTTGGGAAAATTATCTATTTCAGACTTATATGTGAGCTATCTAACATTGGCCATCACATATGAGTGAAATTCATACGCATAGTCGTAAAATTTGGTATTTTGTTTGGTTAGATTTATCTATAAAGTTAATTTGGAGATAAAGCTAATGCCATGGAAAACCATGATAATGCTCATTGAATACGTGGTATTATCAAAATATATTTTGTTTCCTTCATTATAAACACTTCATTTGTTGATGAACATAGACTGCGTAGTTATGTTTTGTATGTATATTATGCAGATATATATAGTTGATTTTGCTTTATTAAGAAAACCATACAATTTCCCATGACAACTTTTGTTCTTTGTATCTGCAATATTGTATTATCTTACGAGATTCTCATGACAAGAAAGATGTGATTTAGTGAAACATGTAAGATTGTGCATGAAATTACCTGTTTTGATTTTATGCTTTTTCTTTAAAACAGTAGGTTATCTTTGATCACTGGTGAAGGTAACCTGTTTGCGTTGTTTTGTTTGTCCTTGCTATCTCAGCAGGTTTTTGAGTCTTGAAATACTTGCAATTCAAGCATTGTTCCTCAGTTTTGATAGCTTATTGTTTTCTGACAATGCTGTACAACAGCATTGTTCCTCAGTTTTGATAGCTTGTTGTTTTCTGACAATGCTGTACAACTTGGTGCTCAAGATCTTTGGGCATGAATGCAAGTTTATATTTGAAAGGGTTCAAGCTGATAATCTTATTTACTATTTTCCCCATGCTTTAAGTCAGAGGTCTCCAAACTTTTTTATCTGAGGGCCACGTAAGCTATTGACATCTCAACATAATGTAATTGCTTTGGGATATGTTACATTTTACTGCATCGACAAGTTTCTTTTGAATATTTTATTTTTTCTTTATTGACATAAGTGTCTTTGCGGGAAGGAGGAAATAGCTTTGTGGGTTGTAGTTTAGAGAGGTCTCCTATGGAGACCCCTACTTTAAGCAAATGGGGCTCACTTATTTGGTACTTCCTTATTTTTGTAATTAAAAGCATGCAGTGCCAATCAGAAATGAAATTAGGGTACAGTTACATGATTTTGTGTTGGTTTCGTCAATTATTTTGATGTAGTTTTGAAATACTGTGTTCTTTTTAACTACAGGAGGAAGCAGAAATTTGACATTTGATCTCATGTGTTTTGACTTTGTGCATGGCAAGTCAATCTGTTGTGACTAATTATTTTGCTCGGAAGCGCAATACTGCACATAAACCTACTACAAAAAGGCAAAAAGTTGCCTCTTGCGATTCAACTGATGGAAAATTTTGTTCAGACAATTTAGTGATTGGAAAAACCAGTATCCAGCCAGAGGAAGATGAAAATGAAAGATTGCTTGTGTCTGATAAATTATCCTGCACTACAGAATGTTTGCCAACTTCTTCAACAGTTGCACCTTCTGCTTTAGATTCGTCAGTTTTGCTTTCACCCAGAAAGCGCAATGCTGAACAAAGTGTTGCACATAGTAGAGGATCAAAGCGGACTCACTCAAGCCCTAAAAGTGATAATGACATTGGTGTAGTAAACAGTGTTTTAAGCCATTCATCTGTGAAACCAAATGCATTTACTAAGCCTGAAAGTGCCAAAGTTTTGTTTGTGAAAAGTGGCAATAGTTTAAAAGGAAGTGAAGTCTCGAAGCATGAATTTCAAAATCTGGGTAAAAGTCCCCAGAAGAAACTTGTTTTCAATCCAAAATCCAACCACTTACAGAAACCTTTATATTCCAATAAGCATTGTGAGGATGCAGATGAAACAGAAAAATTTTCTGCCTCAGTAAATGATGCACTTAAGAAACATGCTAATCTTAAAGATCTTCAAGAAACACTTTTGAGATTAAATGAACAAAAAAAGAAGCATTCATCATTGAAGAATAAGCTTGTTAAAAAACGTAAAATGAGTGATGATGAACCAAAAGAACCAAAAAGTTCAGACAAAGATAACAAGATTAACTCTTCCTGCAGAGAGTATGCTTATGTCAGGTTTCACAGCTTATCTGAAGAGATTCCAAAAGGTCTTCTACTTCCACTCAAATACAGTGTACTGCAAGAAATGTTTAAAAGCACTGACATTACTGTTAGCATGTTATTTAATCGACAAGAAAGAACAACTTGGTCGCGAGTGCAACAAGCTGTGAAAAAGATGACTTGCAAAAATTTTGAGAAAAAACACCTTGGTCAAATCAAGCATGTGTTTCCTGATGCCTACAGTTACCGGCTGGAGAAAAAAACAGCAATTTGCAGGAATGATGCACTGGCTGAGTATGAGCTGATGGTTGAACCTGTTTTGAGTTCAGAGATTTCTCAAACTAGTGATTGTCAACCAATAAAATTCACTGGCAGCATGCTGGTAATTAGAAGACACAATTTTCATTCAAAGTTGCTTTCTATTGTCAAAGCACATCATGCTCGATTTCTCACTCAAATAGGTCAGAGCAACAGTGTGAACCAGGCAAAGATACGTCGCTGGCATCCTGAGTTTATGTTGGATAATTTGCCTGACATCCCCATATCTGATCTTCCTCAACCCCCAGATGAAGAAAGTCATCGGTGTAACTCTGCAAAAGATGTTCTTTGCAGAGCTAGAGATCGCCTTGCCAAGCGAGCTGTTGATGCTTTGAAAAAAGTTGCAGAGAATTCCATCAAGACTCCAGAACAGCTTGTCATTTCAAAAAGCGTTTGTGAGAATAACAACAATTTTTCTAAGAATGCAAACACTGTTGCTAATGATGATTTGAAAGGGATTTCACAAGCGTTGCTAGCAAAAATACGAGCGAAAGAATCAGAAAAGAAAATAAAAGCTATGACTCGGTCAGATGAAGCTGAAGCAGAACTTCACAAGCTAAGTGTTCTTCCTGATATTGCAAAAGGTTTGAGGATGTTGTTTTTAACAGAAAAGAAGGGTTCTCTGCCATTTAATTACATTTCTGCTAAATTGTGCAAGTCATCACCCTCAATATCTACAGCAATTTGTATGGATGAACACTTGCGTTTTTTGCTTACTGTTGTTGGAGATCATCTGCCTTGGATAAAAATAGTCAGTATTCGTGGACAAGAATTCCTGAAATTAGATAAAAGTATTGAAATTTCTGCTGTTTTATCACATTTACAAGAAAAAGTGAAGAGTTTGAAGCAGTTATGATCTTTGCTGTTCTAGAGATAGCACCTCTCCATGTATAAAACTGGCAGTAGTCTGCTAGCTTTGGATATGGTGGTTTTCATTATCATTTCATTTTTATTAAAGCACCAAAAGCAAGAGTTTTCCAATAAGCGTGTAGTTGTTAGTTTAATTTACTTTGCAATTTTTTGGTCACAATGGTGATATGATCTAGTCAACTGTTGTGCCTTTTTGTAAGTGGTGGCATGTATCTTGCTTTGTCTGTGTTGCATCAGCACATCTCTATCATGCATTTTGCAGTAGAACGTTAGAAATTGTGTTTGTTTTGTTATTGTCTCAATCTTTTAAATACTCCACGCTTCCTATCGATATAGCTGTATTTCACTTAACATGGCTTATTTAGTAATGCGTTTTGTACCACAGCTATATGGATGTACTAGAGCTCAGTTTTTATTCCCCCAACTTACATGCTTTGCTCTCTTAGAAGTAACATCTGTTACTGCAATACTTCGCTTTTGCACTGACTGAATAATTCTCAGTGCTCACAATAGCCAACTATTGTTTGTTACACGTAATGACACAAGTAAGTCACAATTGTGCACATTTTCAGTTACCTGTACTCATTTGAAACTGATCGTTGATTTTTATAGTTAGGTCTACTGATGACTGTTCTCCGAAGTAATAGACATTTGGCATTTTTAACTAGTGTTGCATATTGAGTCCCGCAGGTGTTTTTCTTTACATTAATTCATGTATGAAGAGGCGAGCATGTTTGAATGTGCTTGTGTGTTTAACTCTGGGCAGAATGCATTGAGATGGAATGAGAAATCAGCTTGTTGCCATAGTTTAACTTTAATGGTATGCTGCTCGTAAAAAGACCCCCCACATAATTACTCTTTAAAGTTCAACTGTGTGCTTGCTGATCTACTCAAGTTTCAACCCTTATCTGATTTTTTAAATTCGAATGAACCAGAACATCATTTATTTTGACCCAAACAATCCCACAAATATGTTTGTTAAATGAAAACTTGCATACTTTCTATTTGACGCATGCTTGCCAATGGGTGTAGCATCTTTCCACAAGTTGTGCTTTCTACTGCATGCCTACTTTATAAGGGGTGTTTCTTTTCAGCTCCAATTGGTCGACTTCTGATTCCTGTCAACTGATACATTTTGTATCGCTTGTTTGTTTGCAGGAAGATCTCTGTGCTGGTAGAAACATATGTAGAGCTGTTAATGCTAACCATGTAGTTTTAGAGGCTCAAATATGAAGTGGCCGTGTGTAAAGAAAATCTGGAGAATTCATTATGAAACCGATGATCAAGTCCTAAATTACTTGTGCAACGACAGACTACTTGCCCAAGAAAGAAAATAATGACTGCTGATTCCAGCGTACCATCAATGACATTTCAATGCGTTTCTGCAGACCCGCTGTTCAACGCTCCAGTCAAACTCTTGATTCACGATGTTCTGCACGGCCTCACGCCTATTGCCGCGAACAAAACGATGTTCCTGTATAAAACTCATCCTGTCAATCAGGCAGAAGTCGTCGGAGTAGTAACGTCCTTGAAGCACAAAGGCGATGTTCTGCAGTGCTCCGTAGACGACGGCACCGGGTCAATCGAATGCTTCTGTCCTTTTCACGAAAGGCCCGAAGTAGACGACGCGTTGCTGTTGCTGGTTTCAGAACGCACGCGGGAGCGTCTCAGGCCGCAGTGCAGAGCGATGAAGTTGGGTGACATTTTGCGGGTCAGTGGTTGGATTAAGCAAGGTTTGTGGAGCAATCGAATGTATTTGTCCAACTGCAAGTGGTCTTCGCTGCGCAAACCCAATGACGACGAACTGTGGTTGAAGCATTTTCAAGAAGTGGCCGAATTGCGCGACAACGTTTACAGCAAACCGTTCTGTCTGAACGAGAAACTGCAAGACGCGTCAAAGTCTCTTCTGCTTCATGAAATTTACACCAATCTGTGCAAGACTTTTCAGCCAGTCGTCGAAGACATTGTGTGCACTTCCAAGTACAATCATGACAACTTTTTTGGTTTTGAATTATTAGAACTGGCAGATATACAGAAAATTGTGCAGAGCGTTCTTACCGAACCTCGGGCAAACGGCCCAACTCTTCACACTTCCGTTTTGACAAACCAAGACAAGAAGCATGTCGCGGCCAATGCTCTTGCTTCTGTCTTGCATGTACACGTAGCCGAAGGAAGGTTGCTGAAACAAAAAAGTCTTGCACACCAAGCCGTGACGAATAACGACCAGATAGATTCGCGATATTTTGTTACAACGAAATGCCGTCCGATTTTGCAAGGTGTGCAAGCAGCTATGGCCAAGAACGAGGCCGACGGCAAGTCTTCGTTTAGTGCATGGGCGGTGTTGAAAGACCTGGATGCCGCCGAGTTTAACTTTTTTAAGTCCAGCAAACATGCTGTAAACGTTGTCAAAACAGCGATGGAGAACATAAAACGCAACGTTTGTAGTGAAACTAAGCGTAAATAATTGAGTTTTCTGATGTAGCTCGCAATTTATCATTTGCCCTTTGTCCCCGAGCAGTAGCACGAACTAGAAGGTTGCGCGCGCTGCTTTGTGCTCTTTGCAAGGTTCACTGTATTTTGTATTGAATTTTTAACCACTGTCTGATTTTTTCATCTATTAACTATGCAATTTTTGTATACATTCGTTTCGTCGAGAATATGGGCAAGTAAATGACGAGTTTCTTGTGTCTCTCCTTAGTTGCAAAAGCAACGGTTGGTTGGTCAAGTTTCAATAATTTATATCATTCGCAAGACGATTGAGAGCCATTGCTTGCTGGGATTTACCGATCATGATCTACTCACCGCGCGCTTCGAATCAGTGTCTGCAAATCGAAATTTTTGAACCTAATCGTATTGTTTGGCAACTTCACGACTGTTTGTCGTATTTTTTGATTTTTTTTAACGGAGAGATAACAACAGAACACTTGTTTTTTTTTCGAAGTTGGTAACGGACTGAGAAACATTCGGCGTGGCATGTTATAGCGAGTTTTACATATTTTTCTGAGTATTCCAAGCTTCAGCTAGAAACTTAACGTGTAAGAGCCCTTGTATAAGATCTTTTTATGACAAGCTAAGGTAATTTACTATACCAGCGTAGTGAAGTATGTTCACAGCAATAGATCAATGTCGCTTCGGCGCAGTCGTCCGGTGATATGAAAATGTCTCCAGGCTTCGTTCCGGACGCACGTTCGAATGATGTCTTTTGTAGGTATTATGATTCAGATTAAGTGTATCGGCGCTTTTTTGTTCGCGTGGTCGTGAACCGCTCAAGTAGTGGGGTTGTTTCATCTGCGTTATCGCTTATTTGTCAAGTTACGGAGGGCATTAGAAAAACTTGTGAATGTGTGTGTCGTTTGTTTGATCGCACTGCGCAATGACCGGCTCCATTTTGCACAAGTAGGAAAATTTTTCGACTGCGCACCAACTCTTTTGCGCCTGCTGGTGGTGGTGTTCGAGATTACTGATGGTGATTGTGAGAGTCTGTGACAATGCTGGAAATTATAATTGACAAGCCGTGTGGCAACGTTTATATATATTTGCTGAAAAGCTTCGTGTCTGTGTATAGTTTTGGACGGGGTTGAATGCAACGTAGTTTCAATTAAAAATCTTCAGCTAAAATTGCTGCAAAGCTTGGATCGTATTTATAATTGAAATGCTGTTAACTTGCCGATTCGTATCCAATTAATTACCACGCATGGCTGCATGCTGACTTTTAAAAATAATTAAATAAAACAGTGTAGCGAGTGCATGCATCATGTTTTGAACATTAAATTACCTGCAGTCTTTTCAGCATCGTATGCAGAGGAAGTACTTTACAGGCAGACAGCAAAACCCACCGAATGCAAAGTCTGCTTGCCTACCAACCCTTGCCAGACAAAATTTACGAGCTTACCACGTTTCTTTTGACACTTAGCAAAGTCTACGTTTCTCGGTCTTTCTCTTTACGTACAGACAAGTTTTTGTTAAAGGTTGAAAGGGATTTAGGATCACAGATCAGCAACTCTATGCAGTGAAGTTCACAACTAGCAAGCTGTTAAATAACCTGATATATGCTATGATTTTTGTATTACAATTAAGGTTCATGATGTTTGATGCGCTTGAGGCAAAATAAAATGAACAACATATATTTAAACCCGATTTGTTGTCGGATTATACCAGTGGTTCTTAATCTTTTTTCAGTTATTGCCCTTTTATCAAACAAGGTTACCAGATTTACCTCCAATACATTCCATGGTGCTCATTTATCGAAAATACGAAATTAATAAACTTTTACGGTTTTGAATCGTTTTATAAAAATGTTCATTGGTTGCAATTATGGTTCAGTAAAGTTAGCCCCATTTGCTCCGGGGTAAATTTATCCCAGGTTAAGAACCACTGCATCATACCTTCAACAGAGGCCCGAAACTTGAAAGGCACATAAACAGAATTTTTGCTCACAACCTTGTTTAGATTTGAGAATGCGGATTTTCAGGAAATTATTTGTGCAAAAACTCATGTGATGACGAAACTGTCCATAATTCACAGTAGAGCCGTCCGTGTCTTTCCCAGTAAGAAATGCTTTTCACCTCATACTGTTCATCAAAGAACTGCAGAACAGCGTACGAATACTTGCCACTACGTAACTCCCATTCATTATCACGATAATACCTTCATTATTATGAACTTCATAACTGCGTAATTCGTCTTTCTGTGATTATCGGAACGTTGCCAGATAAACATGCCTACTTAAAATCTGAAGCCCAAAACAAAACTGTATAATCTAAACCAGAATTCTCAATTGTTCATCATTTTTTATCTAACCTCCTAACGCGAGAAGGCCAATCAAGGGCTCTAAAATGCGGATTTTCGCCTGATACAATTTCAAAGAAGAAACAAATAAATTACCTTGCATTTTTTCAGGCCCCGATGGCATCATCCAAAAATCCGTTGAACCCACACGCTCGTGACACCAACCCTAAAAAAGTTCAAACCCAAAAGTGACCGGATTTTTTTAATCAAGCCTAGGCAGTGGCGTGCAGAGGGGGGACGCCGGCCCCGGGCCGGGTTTTTGTTCTTTTTTTATGAAAAACGCAAAAACCCCATTCTCAATTGTTTTTATCGCATCATGCAATATCACCATTTTCAGATTTACACAATAATAACATGTTATACCTATTACTGCATTCAAATTTAAGGGTAAAAAATGTACCCCATCTTTGTTTCCGCAAAGTGTTGTTGGTCAGTTCACTGTGAGGCTTGGCAAGAATGCGCACAGCAAACAGAGAAAAGCCAATCCCACCCAAAGTCTGCAGTTTCACGTCAAGTTTATGTGGATGCCCTGCTAGTTCAGCATCTATATAGTGCATTTTTTCAATATATGGTTTGGTATGGTCCAACATCAGAAACAGTTTGGATGCAGAGAAGGCAGAAAAATTAATTAAAATATGCCGAATTTACAGAGCTGAAGAAGATAACCAGTAGAATTTACTCAAACTGTTCGAATTATTCTTCTCTTTTTTTCAAGTCCTTCAAATTTCGTTGCTGTTCGTTTTG
>JGI24021J15306_10010656_pt1 | contig 11421 bp, 10 predicted proteins | sample Ectturendosymbi1_FD_15306 | JGI IMG/M metagenome (IMG submission 15306)
TGCACTGATGATGATAACAGGAATTATCGAAACGTTTGCAATATGTCATTTGTATCGTTTGCTTTGGCCGTGATATTCATTATAAGGCTATTCAGCACTTCCACTTTTCGTGTACCAAAATGAATTGCAAAAATCTATGAAATCAGTATATAGGCCTATTGCCAAAAAATGCCATTTTGTAATGAAAAATCCATATTGCCGAAAATAGTGCCATTTTCAAAATTTTTGTGCCAAAAATTTGCCATAAATTAGACAAACACTTGCCATATTTTCTGTCAAGCATCTGGCAACCTTGACGCCAGTGCCAAGGCCAACTGCCAGCTCGAGAGCAGAGATGAGCACAGACAGGCTGGATCGGACTGAAAAGTTTTTGCTGTTTCAATATGATTATTCTAACCACATGAAAAAATTTAGTGGTAATGTGACTTTATGGATTTGTTAAATGTTTGAGTGTATTTTTCCATCAACGGCAAAAACTTTGCTGGACTATATTGCCATTCAAGGTGTAGCCTTTCCACCTTTGTCCACATATAACATTGAGTTCATGCATCAAGGTGAACATAGTGAAGAGGTCACTGGTTGTTAGTGTCAATGCTTGCTGTGCAAGTGGTCCTTGTTTCTTCTCTCACCATTTATGTTTGGCTTAGCTAGTAGAGATTACACCTACGATGGGAGTAGCCTACTTTTTGTATGCACTTAAAAAAATCTTTGGTTTAGGATTTACATTTAGGTTTGGGTTTTGAGTTTCGGTGTTGGGTTTGATTTTCAGGTTTAGGTTTTGCATTTAGGTTCTGGATTTCGGTTTTGGGTTTAGGTTTTGGGTTTTGGTTTCGGTTTAGATTTTGGGTTCAGGTTTTGGGTTCAGGTTTCGGGTTTAGGATGGTATGCAGGCTTTGGGTTTAGGTTTGTGTTTTGGGTTTAGATTTTGTGTTTAGGTTTCGAGTTTAGGATTTTAGGTCATTTGACAAAGACCATATGCTAATCCAAATGTGTTGTCCTTGTCACACGACCAACCAACCAGGTTCGCCTAATGGCAAAACAGCTCCAGCAATGCTATGGTTACATGAGACAAAACAGACACTTCCTTGTTAAATTTGGGATATGCCAAAAGGCTGTGTTTATTTTTCCCCACAAGGGAAAAGCTCCGCTGGAACTCTTTTGCCTTCAACCAACCATGTTTGTCTGAAGGCAAAATAGCTCCAGTGGTGTTTTTGTATGATAAGGCAAAATAAAAATTCATGGTTTTACAGGGGCGGATCAGGACTGGATCGGACCGATGATTTTCAAAAATTTTGCGGATCAGGACTGGATCGGATTCAATTCTTGCGGATCAAGATTGGACTCGGACTGAAAAATTTCGCAGTCTGCTCATCTCTGCTCCAGAGCTCGTTGTTGTTGCTTATTTGACACGTGATGTGGCCAGTGGCGGTTACTCGAAAATGTGTTTGGTTTTCCCATTAAACTCGCACGGGTTCGCAATTCTGTTTCAGTGCGCAGAACTGAAAGTTGCTGGATGAAAGGTGGTTTGGAGCTAGCTGGCAAACGCGAACACAACGAGTTGCGTTTTCCGGTGATTGCGCAGTGTTCGGTTGACTGTGTTAGTGTTTCTACAGAGTGTACTCATTTCAAGTCATTATTTAATATTTCCCTGCCACTGCGTGGCTGTTTGAGTTTCTCATCTCACTGCAAGTGACAGAAATGCTCCAAATTTTATTCAGAAGCTTTAAGTAACGGCTTATTTAGGTTATTTTAAAATACGTGTTTGACGTGTTTTTTGCCGAACCCACATCATCACTTTCATGAACCATTGCCATACTACTGTTGGCGTGTTCGGAAAAGCATTACAAACAAAAATGCTAACAATGTAGCATTTATTTCAATTTAATGTTGTGCAGTGATCAGTACTTGCGTTTTTGTTTCTGATATAACTATTTCTAAGATTTTCATTCCAAAGGCTAGAATAGAAGCGATTGATGCTGGTGAAAGGGTGCAAGGCCTTTTGAGTTGCATGCAAGAAGTGGTCTGCAGCGCCATGGTGTAGCGAAGTCTATTAAAACAGCAGTACCTTGGTTACCAGCACAGCAAGCAAGATTTGACACAAGTTGCTAGTGTATTTTTTCTCTAATTAATGTAGCATTTCAAACATTTCTTTTTGTTTGTATTGTTTTCAGATAAAATGATAAAAGTAATTTGTGATTTTCACAAGGTTTTGTTTTTGCAAATGTTCACTTCTTTAGGTTTCCTATTTAAGTATAGAAAACAAGAATTAAAAAGCATCCTTTCATAAGTCAAATTTCAGTAAATGTATTATGATGGTGCTAAATAATATACGTATTTAATTTCTTCATCAGTTACTGTAAATTGTTCCTATTTTCATTAGCTGTGTTTAACCAACATGTTCATTGATTAGCATTATTGCCTTGTTTAGTAACTTGAGTAAAAATACATTTCTGACATTTATTGGCAATATCATGGCTGCGTGCTGGATTTTAATGATTGAAAGGTTTTAACTCTAAAAGGTAACTGTCAATAAAGTTCAGGTGTGTTGTTGCTGACGTAGTTAATGGAGCCTATGTATTACATATTAAATGATTTAATGTTTGTGTTTAACTATATACTGTATCACTGCAAGATAATTCAGCTAAAGGGATTGTTATTTATTTATTAAACTGTTTCTCTAGTGGAACCTATGTTTGTGTTTATCTATAATATATCATTGCAAAATAATTCAGCTAAAAGGATTATCATTTATTTATTAAAACGTTTGTCTTAGACCAGCTATGTCCAGCCCATGGGCTGCTTACAGCCCAGTCAAATTTTAGTTTGCAGTCAAAGTTTTTTTGTGGCTCAGTAAGCTTTTCATTATTGTGTATGTACAATACAATGAAAGCTTGTGTTTTATTTTAGAATCAAAATTTGACACTTTCAATGTGGTGGTCTTTATTAGTGCCTATTTATCATGTACAACACACTAGTATATTTCCACATGTCTGCTGACACCTTGGTGGAAAACTGATTTCTAGTTTATGATTTCTACTCATGTGTTCCTTTGCACCAAACTTATTTCTAACTATACCTTCGTTGTTCCATTAGAACTAAATTTGCTTATGGCATCACAGTTTGGCAGTGATTAAAAATACCACAGTCATTGCCATTGCAGATGTGTATTTAAACGGTATGAGTAGCTTTTAACTAAATTTTAGTTTGCTAAAATGAAAGTAAGTCATTCAGTGCGCAGCCCTCACGAAGATAGTGACATAACTTTTGCCCGGTAGAGCATTTTGGTTGGACATAGCTCTCTTAGTCTCATGGTCCATATGATAAGAAAAGTTGGTCATAGATTGCAAGAACACATGGTTTGACCCTGAACCCTTGGTACAGGGCAGAGGTGGGTGGAGTCACTTTTCAGACTCCGACTCCGTTCTTGTTTCAAAATTTTTGAATCCGGGTCCAGGTTCGGCAGTTTTTACAATTTGAGAATCCGACTCCTGTTAAGACCCTGGCTACAATCATCGATCCAACTGTAATTTACCCGTATTTGTGCCTAAGAAATGACCGTACAGACTCTTGCTACTGCCAAAATGGAAAAGTGACTCTGGATCCGAGTCCGGTTTTTCACAAATGTTTGACTCCGGGTCCGAAAGAAAAACGCAGAATCCTCCCGGAGTCGACTCCGGTAATCCAGATCTGGTCCCACCTCTGGTACAGGGGCAGGAGCCTTGTTTGGGAAGTGACAGTTGTGGATACCTATGCTGAAAGCCACTACATAGTCAGTGCCGCTATACCAGGCAGTGCAGCAACTGACGCTGAGACCGACAAATGCCGGAAATATAATGACCTCCTTGACAATTACCACTTTCAACCAGTTGCAATCGAAACCACTGGTGTGTATAGCAAGTCCACTGCCCCTTTTTTGAGCTGTGTTGCAAAGAAACTTGTTGACATGTCAGGTGACCCCAGGGAGCAACAGTGGCTCCACCAGCGCCTGTCCCTGGCTGTAGTCAGTGGGAACGCTGCCAGCATATTGGCCTGTCTACAAGTTTGATCTGATTTTAGCCATCTTTAGTGCATTAACCAGTGTTCCTGCCTGTCACTTGCCTCTCTTCAATGAATAGCTGTTGCCTTCCGACTGTTTGCACTTTCTGTGAGCTTTATTGTCTTCAGTATGTTTTTTATGCTTTCTGTAAGGCCTCTGTGCAGTATTGTTATGCTCCCCTTTTTAGTTATCCTGACTACCTTTATTTTGTTTTCATGTATCCAACACATACTGGTTTACTGTTACACCTTTTTATAATCTGTCTTTACCTCTGTCTATTCAACCTCATTCGGTGGTGCTATGTGCCTGTTGGAACATATACGCAATGGTGGTACTCCATCAGGGTCCATAGGTAATTGTATTATATCTTCACAATTTTTGTGGTTTTCTGTGTTTGTCATGTTTTACTGCATTCTTGTTGTGTTAGGTGCCAAACAAGAAAAGGGTTACAAATTCACTTAATTCAAAATGCAATAGTATTAACTCCCAAATTTTGGAACAGACTTAACCTAGAAAGCAACTTTGTTTAAATCCAACTGTTGTTTCAAGTTTTTCTCACCTTCATGGGGCAATATGTATACTGCAGGTTGCAATCAAAGTTTCTGGCATAGGTTATATCATTAATACTTATTTTTTATTTCTTTTAGTGCATATTGATTATATTGTAAGTCTTGTTCTGAGTATCTTGTTACTGTCTGTGATAGTGACTGAAGGTAACTATTATGTATGCTATTGTTTTAGATCTCAGACTTTAATCACTTCTTATTGTTGCCTACAAACTTCTTGCATACTTTTTTGTTTCAGGGGTACAGGATATTTAGCCCGAAGTATTGAGTGTTTGCTAAAGCTGTTATTATGGGTGATTCACATGATTTTACTCACTCAGCTGGTGAAGGTGATGACTTTTTACTATCCAGTCAAGAAAGTAACTGCAGTGCTCACTTCATGCACGATGAAAGTTTACTGGATCAAAATGAAATAGACACAAAAGTAAGAAGATTGGATACTTTGCTTGTCAGACTTGATATAGGCTTACTTGTGCCTAAGTTCTTTAAAGAAATACACATAAGAACAGTCAGTAAAAATGTGATTTGTTGAGTTTTCAGCATTGTAGCTTTGTGGTGCAGTAATTGTCATTAGTCTTTCATGATTAGTTTTAATTAACGTACAAAGATATTTCGCTGTTTTATGAAATTAAGTGCAAACTAACTATGAAAGGTTTGTTGTTCAGAGTTTTTTTCTTCAGGAACAACACTTACAGCCCATCCAAAAAGGCTGCAAAGTGTGTTTCTATTCAGTAGTAGCACTTTAAAGCACTCTTCATGAAACATGTCCACTTATTAAAAAGGAAAGTGGATGCAAATCGGAAGCTAGGCAGCTTTATCCTATAAGAACACAAAGCTGAAATCAATATATGAGTCTTGATCTGTATCCAAAGGTGCAGGTGTTGTTTGACCTTATGATCTTTGCCTGTTTCCTTGCTCATAACTTCATGAACCAACTATTGCAGGCAGCGTTTAATTTGTTGGGTGAATCAAATTGTTTAATATGGCCTAGTTTCACTGTTTAATATGGCCTAGGCACTTTAAAGCTGTCATTTTTACTTTCGTTTTTAACAATGCAGTAAAACGTGAGTGACTGATTTGCTGTTTTTATCTAGCTGACAGACACAACATTCTTAAACTATGAAATGCTACAAAGCATTTTGATAGTATTAGGTCAAAATCTGTTTCTGTTTCCTTATTGTTTACACAATTGTTATCTACAACTAAGGAAACATTTTTCATTCCCTGATACTGTAGCTCTTACAGCTGTAATACCTACTTCGATTTGTTTCCAAATGGTTTGAAAGTAAAATTTAATGAGCTGTTGAAGATAAAGTTTTGAAAAAAACTTCAAAAAAATTTTATTTGGTATTTAGTACAAAGGATCTTTCCATCGTATTCATGAAACTTGCCTCTTAGTCTATTTTTTATTAAACTGATCAACGCAATATTTATTTGAAGGTTTTCAAATGCCAGCAGTCCAAACAAAGTATTTACATGCAACCATCACATTAAGTTAATTTTGCAAGTGTTTCACAAAACTATACTTGTCAAGCTTTTATTGCATGTCTATTTCCAACCAAATAAGATATAGGGGGAAATGTTTGGTTGTTAAACTCTTGCTCAAAAAATTAAGTATTTATTGTAAATATATTTCCATTGGTTCTGAACTTGTAAATGCAGTCAATCATTTAATTTGGTGGTTCTCAAACTTTTTGCTGAAGGGAGCCAAATCTAGACTTATGACTTGGTTAGAGAGCCGCACTAAAGTAATTTGAACACAGGTTGATTGACATGTTTGGTTTTATTGTAGAATGAAGTCTGTTACATGAAACATTAAGAGGTTTTATTGAAAGACTGCTGAGAGCCGCACAAAGGGTGCTTGGGAGCAGCATGCGGCTTTCGGAAAAGTGTTTGAGAAGCATTAATTCAGTTAATTTGGCATGCTCTATTTTGAAGGAATGAAGTACATTAGCAACATCAGAAGTGCTACAAAATTCCTTATTGATCTTGTAAGTAGTTGGTACTACTGTATTGCATTTTGTTTAGGTATTCAATGATCCCATTCATGGACATATTGAAATTCATCCTCTGCTTGTAAAAGTGATCGACACCCCTCAGTTCCAACGGCTGAGAAACATCAAACAACTTGGAGCAAACTACTTCGTTTATCCTGGCGCTTCTCACAACAGATTTGAGCACTGCATAGGGTCTGTGGTTATTTTTTGTTCTGTTTTTGTTTCCTTGTTGTTTACACTGTTGGTGCTTCTCACAACAAATTTGAGCACTGCATTGGGTCCGTCGTTACTTTTGTTGGTGATAACTTTACCTTTTTGGTTCAAAAAGTCAGTGGTTACATTTGATGATCCCCCATTTTTTCGTTTTTTCAAGGTTATATTGATTTGAGCAGAAATATGCTAGATTTCCTATCATCGTTTTGCCTTAAACTGTCGTCATTTGGGATAAAGTCTTTCCATCTGCTCCTACTAAAAATGAAGAAACTTATTCCAATGTTTCTGTAAACTCATGTTGTGACATAGAAGTCGTAATCGTTTTCTTTTTGGCCAGTTAATGGTGAGTGGTTTTGGTTGCATTGTAATTGCTTGCAGGACTTGTTATTTGGCTGGAAAAATGGTGCGGCACTTGAGGTCCAAGCAATCTAATTTAGAAATCACCGACGAAGATGTGCTGTGCGTGGAACTAGCAGCTTTAGTCCATGACCTAGGTCAGTACGCCGTACATTTAAAGGTTTTATTTATTTTTGTTTGCGTGTGTGGCTCAGACTCATATCACCAGGCCTGTAGCCATGGGTGGGAATTCGGGGGCAGTGCCTCCCAAATTTTTTGTGCCACCCCAAATTGTGTTTTGCGTATAAAACTTTGTTTTGACCAAAAATCTTGCCCACCCTAAAATGTATTTTGTCCCCCAAAGAGAGAATAAACACCGAAACAAGGCAACTATCAGTCATTGTCACACAGAAGTGTTATGTATTAGGAGAAAAACAAAGATGTGTAAAAGGCATCAGAGTTTCCTAAGCGATCGGATCAGAAAATGAAAAATCAGCTACAGTAACAGATTCGTTTGATGTCTCAGTCATTATTGTTTTGTTCGTGTTCATGCAGTACTTGCTGGACACAAATCAGTGAGGCTGTGACATCTTACATTCGAAAAACGTCATTACGGTGGGGTGTTTCAACAAATGTACTGCTGCACGCTCTATTATGCCAGTGTGCATTTTTCTTCTGACATATTTTCTAGCGCTACTGGTGGTTTCGTTTTCCTCAGGCCACGGTCCTTTCTCTCATTTATTCGACTTGCAATTTCTTCCTCGGATGCGTCCAGGAGAGAAATTGATGGTGAGTTTCTTATAAACGTTGTTATAAAAATCGACACCCGAAAAAGTGTTCGAGACGATGCTCAAACTTTCTTAGGCTGTAACGTTTAAATTGAGCTTTCTACCGCCATTTGTTCGTAAGCGTTACGTTGCATGCCACAGTTAGGCACTTCATGTCGTGTCGGTTAACAACGACTACAACATGCGCAATTAACAAACTACGGTTTGCGCTCAGCACGAAGAAGCTTCGTGCAAAATGTTCGATCATTTGATTCGAAGCAACGAACTTTGGGGCGATTTTGAACGGTATCACCTGACTGAAACCGACGTCACGTTTGTGAAAGAGATGATTGCTGGTCCGCTGCCGGAGAACAAAGGCAAAGTGAGTTCCTTCAACATGTGCGGGCGCCGCGCATACGTCTGTTGCGCACGAACGTTTCTCCTGTTCAGTGATTTCAAACTGTCAAAATCTTCTCTGCTTTATGTTGACAGAAAGCTGTGTTAGTAACTAACTCCTTTTCTGGTTGGTCAGCTGTTTCACCGACACGTTATTGCTTTTCCGCAATGAGGGTGTGTTCGGTTCGTGGTTGTGCCTCAGTCAGAGCAAGCTTTGGCTCATTGGAAGGCCGTTAAATTGAATCTTGATTCCTCCTGCTTTGAAAGCTCATGTTGTCCGCTTCACCTGTTGGTGTGTTTCTTCCTGGCACCAACCAACCACCGGCGTTTTGTTTCAGGTTGGTTGGAAGTTTGACGGGCGCCAAGAAGATAAAAGTTTTCTCTACGAGGTTGGGAAGCCATGCTTTTTGAATCGTTTCGAGTAGTTTGCTTGCTTGTTTGTTTGTTACCGCCAGGCCATGACGTAGCCACGGGCTGTTTTCTTTCGGCCATTGACCGAAGTGTTTTTGAAATGACCGAAAAAAATTTAGTCATTCTGGTCGGAATGTCTGAAAATACAGGCTAATGAACACTGTTACGGCGAGTTTTGATACAATTGTGACGGCGGAAACGTCTCAGCGAAAAAAACAGGCCACGGGTGTGTATTCGGGGGGGCAGTTCCCCCAAAATTTTGTTGTGCCCAGAAAATTTTGTTTCAAACAGCAAGCTGAGAGACGTTCGTCTCGTCGCGTTTTCGAATGACTTCTGCGTTGCCACGGCAACCCGAAAACGCCGCCGCTGACCGCGGTGCTGGAGTCCGAAACTGTACATTTGTGAAGTTGTGTAAAAGATTGCGGCTTGGGAAAACGCTTTGTCGTCGGGTCACACAAAGCGCGCCTTTACCGGGCAGGTAGGCTCGCCTCGCATTCACTGAGCAGCTGTTTTCGCTGCGCGATATGTCGTCCAACCGACCTTCTGTATTGCAAGCAAATCAGATTCCAGTGTTTGTTCAATTGTGGGTCGCCGCTTGCACTTTGCACATCTTTTGCTACGTGCAGAGGCAGCGACTTTTAACTCGGTGCTACACGCAATTCTTTCGCGTCGTGCATTTGTGGGAAGCCTCGTCGAATGCACAAAAATGCCATCAGCCAGTGAACGTGCTGGCTTGATCGTATCGCGTCAGATAACTTTTCGATGTATTCAGAATCTTGGATTTTCAGATTATATAAATGCAATTTTTCAAGAAGCACTGATGCTTTGTTTTGCTGCTCAAAGCTCAGTTGAAACGGATGTGTCGTTTAAAGGTCCGCTCCGGTCGAATGCGCATCTCGTCGATTAGTCGAAAAATGTTTTTTTTTATCAACCAAATGGCTTTTGTTGACGCTGCAGCGTCACGTTGCTTCGCTCGTGACTGTTTTGTCAAACGCTGCCTCAAATTTTTTTGGACAATGGTCACGTGGTCTCCAGAAGGTACCCCTGTCTCTGCGTTTGCGGTGCGCCTTTTCACTGGTTCGTACACAAAAAATTTGCAAAACCGACCACCAGGAAAAATTCGACTTTCGCGGCGAATACGTTGCCGTGCCAACGCAAGACTCGGAAAAGGAAAAACTCAATGTTGGTGCGCCAACTCCCAGCCGTAGCCACGTGACACATCACACCCACTTTTGTTACGCCAAACCACCTATGTATGCACACCAAAAGGGTAAAAATGATTGAATTGGAGAAAATTACCACCAAGCTGGTGAAAAAAACTTGCTGATGAAACCCAATGCTTGTTGGACCGGGCTGACCGGTTTGTGTTCATGTCTAAAAGTCTGAATTCTAGATACGAGTCACATTTCACAGAATAACATGTCTAGAATTCTGTGAAATATGACTTTTTTTCTGTATGTGCTGTTCGACTTGTATTTCGCGGGGGAGGATGACTCGATGACCTTGCCGTCAATCTCCTCCCTCTGATATCTGATTTTTTCAGATATTAAATAAAAATGTCAGTCAGCCTGTGTTCGTTGCCGATCAGCATTTCTGAGCTCCAGAACTGCTGAACGGCGTCATAACTAGAACGACTTTCGTCACGCTATCACGCAGGGGCGCAACCGGCTCTTCATTTCGGGGGTGGGAGCAATTTTCATGAACTTTCATTCGATGACGTAAAATTTCATCTTTACTCTTTGAAAATTTCTGCAAATGTCAAAACTGCTGTGCAATGTTTTGAAATTTTCGGCGGGGGTCAAATGCCTCCCCCGCTGGTTGCGCGCCTGCTATTGCGTCACTGCGGGAATCAGCAGTTTGAAAAGCGGGAACAGAACAGCTGTTGTTGCGTTCCAGATCGTGTCGAATGATCGCAACAAGGTCGACGTCGACAAATGGGACTACTTCGCTCGCGACTGCCACCACCTGGGCGTGAGGAACAGTTTCGACCACAATCGCTTCCTGCGGTTCTGCCGAGTGCTGAGGGTCGAAGGGGAACGACGCCAGATATGCGCCAGAGACAAGGTAACGTGGCCAGTTTGTTCCCCCCCAAGAAAATTTCACTCTGAGTGAATGTTTGTTTAAGTGAGCTTGCACTTGGCGCAACCATGTAGACTCACAACCAGTGAATCGTTATAAGCGGCGAAAGGGCTGTGCGGTATTATATAATCCAGGGGTCACCAACCTTTATGTAACTGAGAGCTACTTCTTGGGTACCGAGTAACGCGAATGGCTGTCACTTTGATACACACTTCTGAAATAAAAATTTAGTTCAATTTGCCTATTATGTTATCATTGTTGATGTTAATATATGTGATGATACTCATCATCTTAATGTTATTTTCAAAACAGGCCCGCGGACGGCGAACGTAGTCCTTGCGGGAAACCCGGTGTCAGAGGGCACCGTGTTGGTGACCCCTGATATAGACGATGTCATATTTGGAATGTTGCGAGTGCGCGAGAATGAGCTTTCACTGCGCAAATGATCCGGTGGTACTGCGCAGTTAAGCATGACCACGGCACCTGGGTCGAGTGAAATTACTTTGTTGTGCAGCAAACAAGCTCGGAGGCACCTTTGCCTAGTGCTGTACTGCAGTTAAAAGCTCTCTGTTTCGTGCAAATTAAATGCCAATGCATGTCGACCAACTGCAGTGCAAGTT
>JGI24021J15306_10010657_pt1 | contig 11419 bp, 7 predicted proteins | sample Ectturendosymbi1_FD_15306 | JGI IMG/M metagenome (IMG submission 15306)
TTCACGAGGTGAACTCTGTTCACTCCCTCATCAAACAACGAAGACAATTCAATTAAAGGTAAAGACAATGTATATGAAATAACATTTCTCAAAACAAACATGTTATGCATGTATTGTGTTCTTTTCAGAGTACGACAACTGTATCGTGCTATACTAGAACTGTGAAACTCTCCTTCACAGAGCATAACTAGAAGATGATAAGGTCTGAATGATTGTCATCAAAGATAAAAACATCCAACCGTATTATCTTTTCAAACTATGAAGCTCGGCTTAAAAAACAAGTCTGACATCTGAACTTTACCGAAGACTGATCTGTAACAATCAAGTACATTACTTTTCACGTTGCTAAAAGTAAGGAAGTTGTAATTAAGTTTGTCTGTGTTAAGATTCCGGGTGTCTCACATTCAGGCAAGGTTAAGTTAACTTAAGCTTTCATGATAATCTAGCCTTGGTAAATATCGTCGAACCAATTATTAATACTATTTACCTAAAACTCTCTCTATGTTTTGTAAAAATGTACAACAAAGTTGCACACAATAAACAAAACAAGTAGAAATTACAATTTCTAGTAAGAAATTCACATTTGACTTTTTAAAATACTGTAGCTGCAAAATTATGACTTGCTGTATTTTGCACTCATAATAAGCAGTGATGAATCGCAAAGTTAAGCACAATTTAACCTGCAAAGTTTAGGCGAAAATAAGATTGGTTACCGTGCTGTAAACATAGTTTTCTTTTCCGTAGAAGAAAACCTCAATAAAAGTCCACACTTGTTTACATTTATTTTTATACCCTCCTGATAACGTACTGCTGTGCTAAGCATTGCAAGTTCGCTACCAATTTTTTATAACTTTCATGTTATGCTACTGCTTGTAAATGTAATGTTTCCTAGTGAACTTTGCCATTAATCTGCTAAACCTTGCTGGTAAGATTTCTAATAAAAATGCCTACTTTGCTATAGTATGCGGGGCATTTCATGCTTAAATCTGCAATGGTATCATATCTTAATCATACTTCCTCCTAACAGCATGATTACACAGCTACAAAAGCTATGGATATATTATTATAAATACCTACTTATTAAAGCTCAGCTCTTTTCAGATGGCCACACTGACACAGAACCGGTTTAAATATTTCGACTAGAAAGTAAGATGTTGCGGTAGTTAACGTTTTTCTTACTTCTGCAATAGTAGTCCTCAACCATTTCGCTGAAGGGAGCCATACAGACCTACGATCTTGTTAGAGAGCCGCACAAAAAAATTTTTACCACAAATCAATTTTGAGACGTTTTGTTTTAATGCACTGACGAAATCTGTAACGCTAATATTAGATGTGTTACTGAAATGCACTGTCTATCGAATGGAATCATTTCCCAGCAAAGAATCAGACACTGAGCTCGTACAGAGTATATATTTCGCCTACGAAGTAGGCATCATCAGCTCTTATTCAAATAGAATATGCTATTGAAAAAATCCTGAAAGCCACACAAAGGATGCTTGGAACAGTGTTTGAAAACCATTGTTCAACAAGTAACACCACGCCTGCCAGCTACGATGTCACAGCCTTAGCGATTATTAAAGCAAAGGAACATCAAAGGCTTGCAGATCCATTTCTGCAGTCTGGTGTCGTAGCTCGTAATGATCGCGTTTAGTGTGCTATAAAGAGCACACGTAAATCCATTTTGGCAAAACCGTTAGTATGTAAGAAGGGATGTGGAGCCAGAGCTATTTCTCAAAGGCCATATCTCCAGCTCCGGTCCTAAATTTTAACCTGAGCTCCGGCTCCAGGCAAAATGCCCGGCTCCGGGCTCCGGAACGGCAGCCCTGGGATGTATAAAATCTGGTTTTCCAAGCTTTGGTCGAATGATATTTTTTAGATTGAGTTTTCCTGGAGCAAGGTGGTACGTGGTGACAGTATTGGTCCCACAAATGGTGCGTGATGAGAGAACGTTTGGGAACGACTGCTTTACGCGACGCCTACTAGGGCCTATATCATTTTGAATCAGTGTGTGCCGCTGATTTGCACAATTGAATTTTTTCGTACAAGCAATAATAAAACAAAATTGTAAGTACTTTTTTGTTTTTTGCTATTGCAAATACACCCCAACCTTCATTTATAGATGATTGAAATTGCGACAAGAAACGTTATTGAAGATGAGCATCGCGTCGCCTGCCTGTAGGTCCGTCATTAAAATGAACGGAACAAAATTGCGATTCAACTACTGAAAGATTATGTCGTGTTTCAGCGTGTGCAAAAAAAAATCGAATAGGCTTTTTAGTGCAGAAAATTATTTTGTTTGGAAATCAGGCGTGGATCTTTATGATAAGCCACTATTTAACAATAGGCAGCGCACACACACTAACTTTCCATGTAACGCAAAGCCAATTGTCTCCCTAGGACAAACACGTGATATTCAATCGGGCGGAATGCCTCTTAGTATGACCCAACGTACAAAAGAGACATTTGCTAGGAACTTTCAAAATTAAAAATTTCTTAATAAAGATTAGTGCAAACATTGTTTGTGCCCTTTCCCTTTTACGCGAATCTGTTGTCAACAAATCAAAGAAAAGTTTCAGCAGATCAAAAGCTTCAATGAGCGAAGCTTCAGAAAATTACTAATTGGGACCTCAGAGATATAGAAATCAAGGAATTTTTGAAACATTAAATTATGAAGCATAATGTAACCACAAGTGTTTTGTGTTTTGTACCTTCATATCTGAAATTAGTTTTGAATTGTCTTAAAAAAAGCTGTGCTGCAGTCTCGTTGGTTGCATAGCAATCATGTACTATGAAGACCGATTACACCTAAGGCACATGCTTGAAATCTCTGACGCTGGACAAGTATCAACCAACCATGGATTGCCAAAAAAATAGTGAGATTTATATAGTGAACTCACTTAACTTTAATCACTTGCAAAAATAAGATTTTCTCCAGGCTCTACAACCATTTTTCCCATTTTGGGTTTCTCTGTCCTCACATCAGAAAACCTCGATCTTTTGTGTACAAGATGCACGTGCGTTTACGGCCCACCTTTTCAGTTTTGAAGCCTAGGCTGAAGCGTTCGTTTTCTATAACACATGTTCTTGTATTTATTAGTTTTCCGCATTAGTTGGTGGGCAATCATCTCAAAACCTGCTGAAAAACACGTGATGTTTTTAAGCTAACAGCATCCAATGGCTGTCAACCTAATACTTTCGAGTGCAATGAACTCTTGGCATTAAATCGCCATAGCCTTTCGAAAAGATCTGCTCAACGTCTTGATGTATAGTAGTCGGCTTATGTCTGTATTGGGTTTGCACCACTGCATCGTAGGAACGGATCACAGACAAGCGTCTCTTCCATCGTCAAGTTCTTCATGTGGATAAGAAAAAGCACCTGCGTAGCTCGTCAAAAAATTCCGCTCATTTTTCATCCTTATGCTCTTTGCGAATAGTTACTGCAACATGCATTTTGTACAACATCTCGGTGAAATTGTCAGCCGCATTACACAGTCAACTTCCTCCAGCACCAGCCTAATCGTTATGAATACCAGGCATACGTCGTGACGTGGTACGATCTGTCGTTTCAGGGTATTGTTGCAGCTGGTAGCAGCCACAATGCGGCATCGCCCTGAGCCAACTTGAAGTGAGACCAGAACCGATTCAGCAAAGGTTTTTGGTTATATTTTATTAATAACTGCTGCATATGTCAAAATAGAGCAGTCTTCAGGGTTTCATGGATTAGCGCAACACAGCCCATGCCATAAATAAGTAAAGGTGCAGCATAGCACAGTGGTTCCCAACCTTTTTTGATGCATTCCTCCCTTTGCTCATTTTGGAACTTATCATTCCTCCCTTGTACAACAAAGCTTATTTTCATTCCTCCCCTATTACACGAGTCTGCAGTTATATTTGATCTTCCAATATATTCTTTCTCACCAGCCTTTTATCTGTCACGGTGTAGCTTATTGTTCGAGTTCATAGGCTAGTATTAACTACAACTGGAACAATGTCTTTATTGACGACAATAACTTGATTAATAAAAGTGGGACAAAAACTATTTGTTGTCAATAAATATCACTAATTTTCATCAACAAAAACGTGTGATAGTCCACTAAATAACTTACAAATACAAAGTGATATAACTAATTGAAAGAGCCAATGTCAAATTAAAAAAGAAGTACAACACTTCCTGTACACTGAATAGGTAACTGAACTAAAAAGATGAAATTCTTCCCCTGAACTCATGAAATTCCTCCCTGGGGAGGAAAAAGCACTGGCGTAGCTCCTCTCCGGTCGGGAACCACTGGCATAGGAAATCTTGGATGAATCTTGACAAAAAGTGCGGTTACGATCACAGCAAGTTATTCACGACAATCTTTTCTGTACTATTACATCACTTCGTTTCTGTGATGCAACAATTCCATCATAAAATTTCTTGAAGCATATATTCACTGCACATACTGCGCTGCTAGAGTTATTCCCTTAATCAGCTTAAAGCAAGGAATAGAAAATCGAAATTATCTAGTTGTTGTAAGTGTAAGGAGGACATCATCGTCCACGTCACGCCAATTTTAATAAATCGCAGAACGTAATGTTGTGCAATAATATCCATTTTTTGCTGTTGGCAAGGTAGAACTCTCAACATAGTTTACTTATCGATAATAATTTAATTAAGAGTGATGCTCCGCACATCACTTTCACACATCACATTTCATGATGCACAGACACGCACCCCTATCAAAAATGCTGCGACCAATACACGCTAACTCCCTCAATTGTTGTTCAAACTGTTTATGACGTGTGAGGGCGCTCTCTCAATCATCGCATTTTTATGCAGCTACATGAAGAAACGAATTGCAAATATAAGTTCTTCACTACCCTCCAGAAGTTCGTTGGCTTTCTCAGGTAAAGATGATAGCCTAAGTCGTGCTTTTGCTTTGACTGCAAAATTATCCAAGTTTCTGCAATATCACAACCAGCAGTATTTAAAACATTTCGAGGGGTCAAGTTTTCTTCTCACCTGGCTTATTTGGCCGGAATTTTTGGTGCCCTTAATAACATGAAAGCTTTTACAGTATTTGGAAAGATATTTTGAGTACTACTTCCCTGACCGACAGCAGTATCCAACATGGATACGGAAGCCATTTACTTTGGCACTAAGTGCAGATATTAACAATCAACACACAGATGACAACACTGAGCTTCAGGAAAGCGAGATTCACAAGCATACCTTCAGAACAACACATCTTCACACGTTTTGGTGCCATACCAAATGGAAGGATAATCCCTTATCGCTATGTTTACCCTCGTTGTTCTATCTTCGTTCGTAACAGCATCTTAAGGCGAGCATGAGTTTACTGTACGGGTGGATGTTGAAACTTAAAAAGTAAAACAAACGACACTTTCTTCTAAAAATGAGGTGGGGTTGCTCTTTCTCAAACAAAACCACGAATGTCCCTGACTGTCGCCAGAAAATCAAATAACATTGACACAACAATGTATTGAGTTTGAACTCTTGGTTGATTTTTTTCAGAAACCTACCTAATCAGTAACCTATTTTTATTTTCTTGTTGCTATTTTTGTTTCCTGTTATTACTGTACAACAAACTGGGTTCGAAATAAGCTTTGACAATAACGCAGGTGTGCAGCGGGTTTGCAAAGGTTAAGAAACACAGCAATAGAGATCAGAGGCGCAGCCACAATGAGGCCGAAGAGGCCATGCCCCCGAAAAACTTTTTAAGATTTTTCGCTGGTGTTCTATATCAATCTCAACTGTTCGAAAACAAACGGAAGGAACTATCGGACTCATGTAGTGTCGTGTTCTCTCACTGACCAAGGTTTAACGTGACTTTTTACGACTAGATGTGAAACTATGCGACTAAAGCATACAACTTTGTTAGCAAAGTTGCCAATTAATGTGGACAACACGAGCTGAGGTGTAGCCTGAGTGAAATGCAAGGGCTCAGCTATCTTGGAAAGGAGTACAAATTCAGATGAGACATTTTGAGAGGATTGTTTGCATGATGTATTGGTGAACCAAATAGAAACATACTAGGGTAAAACATAATCAACCCCAAGCCCACCACGCAATGGAGTGATATGCAACAACGCAATGTTTCTCACAGCACGGTTGGCATTGTGGGTACTGAGTATGCGAAGCCAGGTAGAAGGGTCTCAGTTTTGAAATGTACAGCAAGTCACTGTCAGCGCAGCACACAAACTTTGTTAATATCAAACTTTTTACAATTTCAGAGCGCAAATATAAAAAATCAGTTGCAAGCAAACCATTACTAGTCGCCAAACAGCAGTGGTGATTTTGTGTGAATGCTGGTGTTGACTCTTCTTTGTTAGTCCTCCATTTTTTGCTGTTGGCAAGGTAGAACTCTCAGCATAGAATATGACTCCTGGTGTTGACTCTTCTTTGTTAGTCTTCCATTTTTTGCTGTTGGCAAGGTAGAACTTTGAGCAGAATATGACAGATGCATATTTACGTGGTGCAGTGAACCAGTATAGGGCCTCCAAGAGTATTTTTTTGGCGGAACAAAACCCATTTTGGGCCCCTAATACTTGAATGATTATTTTGAAATAAATAAAAATTGAGGCTAATTAATGTGCATCATACTTCAACAAGAAGTGCTCGTTTATTGATCATATCAAACATTACGCTAAAACATAACGGTACTCAAGAAATGTGACCATTTACCATTTTTTAAACATAACTTTTAAGTTTCCATAGTAAAATCTAATCAAGGAAAAATTTAGAAAAAAATCATTTAATTGTTACATAGCCTAATCGATTTTCCGGTATTCTTATTCGCAAAATGTCTAATAACACTATCAAAATCAGCTTGTCTGGCAATGCTACACTCACTGTTTAATCTTGCTAGGTCAACAAGTGGATTTTGTGACATAGTAGACCGCAGATAATTTTTTACAAGTTTAAGCTTGCTGAAAAATCTTTCAGCAGATGCTTCTGTAGCAGAAATTGTCAATAATATTCTCAAGCTAATACAAACATTTGGAAATAATTCAAACAAGCCACGCGGGCCTCATAGCGGCGACCACTGCTTTTAAAGCATTGTCGAAATTATGTATGTGGTTAGTTTCTCCTGTGTGTTTCGAAATCTTCTGATTTCTGGGTATGTCCGCTAATCGCAAACTCACATTCGATTCGACCTTGTATCAGCTTGCGGCGCAAGTTCAACAAACAGCAAAACACACAGCGCACCTTCGCGGTGCATTATAATCACTTGCGTCCTGCACTGCACTTACTTGTTAATTTTAAACTTTTCAGTTATTATCTTGCATATATGCGCAACATTCCAGGACTACTGCTGTTAGATTATATTGCAGTGCGTACTGGCATGTTTCCAATCAAATTTCATTTGAAGTTTCTCTTACTTTAAAACTCCAAATGAAATTTGATATCTCTTAGTTTAAAACTCTTGGTTTACTAGAGCGAGTGTTTTTTAAAGATTTGTTTGAAAATGTTTAAAGTTCAACAATAATTACTGCTAATAATTATCAATACATCGTGTCAGGAAAATGCAGTGCCAGCAATTCACGTTAAAATGCATCACACTTTTTACCATGTCCTTCAGGCCAAATCAGTTTTATCGCCGGGCAGGATTAATTTCACTAAATTATTCCGAGTGTGTTAGTAACAAACACTCAATCGTTCCTTCAGCAGGCCCGTAAATAGGGGGGTAGCAGGGGGCGATGACCCCTAGAAAAATTGTTTTCCTCCTGTAAAAATGTGCTGGACAAAGTTAAAAACCATTGGACATAGTTTTAAAAAATGGGTTAACTCTTCGCCAATTGGTGTCTCAAGCTGGTTACGGACCTGTCCTTCTGTCTCAGGCCCCTCCGTAGCTGTCGAGCCCTGGAACAATGTACCTGTTGGACCCATTCTTATCGCCCCTGAGCCAGTAACCCAAACTCTGAGCTGCGAGTTCCCTCTCTGTCTCTTCGATGGACGTCGAAACGACGAGTCCGATCCATCTTCGGAGGTGGGATTGTTCGTGGCTGTACAGTCCTATGCATGATAGACACGCACAGACNCAGGTGGGACACAGATAAGCGGAGTTGTTTTCTCTGTTCCGAGCAGCATGTTCACTCCGTCNGCGACGACNCTCATCTTCAGTTCACGTTTAAACGCTCATCATTCACGTTTAAAGCTATCACAAATTCACTAACTCTTGATAAGCTCTGATTTGAATCTTAAGCCTAAAGTCGATGTTCTTTCATCACCACCTTTTAAGAGACTGGTGAGCAACCGGTATGACTATTGTCAGAGCTGCTATCGATATGGACTCAAAAATAAGGACAACCGGGAAACAAAATATGATAGTAAAGGAACATAAATTGCTGAACGAAATGTATTCTGTCATCAATTGTCTTTTGTATTAGAAACGGTCTACTTCAGCAATGCTCAATCCTTTCAGATCATCTGATGCATCCCACTGCAGCTCTTGTCTAAGTTGAATTTCACATGCAGGCTGGACTTGACAGTCTCAAAACAGCACACGGACTAAAACACAGACGTCACAAAGGGACAAAGCACCGGGGAAATCGTTAAGTAAAACAAAAACTGTCCCAGTTTTTCCTGGAAAGCGCATACGTTCACTCGGTGGCTGCAAATGTGACATCATGCAAACTAATTCATTTGCAACAGTTCCCTATTTTTTAAGTGAGATCCGATATTTTAAACGTCGACATAAAATGAGAAAAAATAAGGATGTAGCTCAAAATAAGGGCATTTCTAAACAAAGAAGGAAAAAACTTTAAAATTTTCAGCCTCCACCGAGTTCAGCCTCCACACAAAGAATGTGCGATCGGTGCGGTTCGTTGTAAAAAGGAGGGGATGTTGTTGTAATCTTTCCGGTGGTGTTGCGTTAAATGTGTGAATCGCCACGAACGGGATGTGCGTGAAGAACAACACCATACATATATGTGGCGCCAACAAGCAATAATAGAGTCAACGTGACATGTGAACTCTATTGTTGCTTGCTGCAACAGTGCAAAGCTTTGCGCACATGCCGCTCGGGCTTTTCCGATCGCAACACTAGCAACATGGAGATTCGCACTGCTAGTCTATAGTGAAGCAGGAAGATCCAGTTCAGAAGCTATTGTAGACAAATGCTCATTCTATTTGAACTATTTTGGTGTAGCCTTCCTCTTTATTTGGTGTGGGAACGGCGTTCCCAGCACTGGTTTTACCTCGTGAAGTGGAATAGACACTAAATGAATGCATTGCGCCACTTTGGGCTCAGTCATCCTGATAAACAGAAAGTTTTACATATCTTGCAAGCTTGACATATTGCGTAACCTAAGTTCTTTTGCGGGTTAAATGCATCAAAAAGCAAACTGATGTTTTGGCACAGAGTCCCGTAGCCAAAGGACATCTTTGATGGACTTAGCCTCTCCGAAATAATGCTCCAACCCCTGAAGTTAAATATGAAGCACTATAAAACAGTGATGTTTGTTCAGATTTCAGAATATTAAGCCCCACTGCTCAAATGTAAAGCCCCCCTAGCCTATAGAAGACTTTCTGGTGACGGTTCTGTTGCGACACCAAGCTTTTCATTAGCCATTTCTTTGGTGACAATCGTTAGATTTTAGTACCATCAATGAGTTCACATTCATAATTTCATTTATTAATCCTACCCATTGTTGTACTTTAACCAAAATTGACTACATAGCAATGCTAGTCTATAAACCAAAACGAAACAGCATTCAAAACAACACACTGGCTTAAAATATGTCATTTATATTGAAATGCCTGACTAAAAATTCAGTCTAACAAGTCAATTTCACAAAAAAACAATTTTGCATATTTTTCAATGTAGGCCTATACTGAAAGAACCCTATCCTGCCACATCAAGAACAGATTCATGCTGGCAAACTTGGTATGTCCAATTAGCAGATTAAGAGGGGGTTGGGATTACATTACGGTGCAGAGATTACACCATAGACAGACTTGGAGTCATGGCACAGAAGGCTGAAAATATGTTTCTGAAGATAATGAATGAATGATCGTGTAATGTGCAACTTTTTGAAAGTCTGAATCCTCGAAACATCGATAAAAGCGTTTCGGATAACTGGATCCGCACCCGGTTCTCATTTGAAAGCAGTTTTTGGATATCCGTATCTGGTTGCAAACTCGCTATCCTGCCGGATATCCAACCGGCAAAACCGGTGTAAAGCGAAAATTCTGACTTGCGAAATTTCTGACTTCACACCATGTACGCATGCACAAAGTAATCTTTTACGTACCTCGCTGATAAAACTAATTATTAGGGTTCTGGAATCCGTGTTTAGTTAAGTGTTTCGGGTTAGGGTGAGAAAAAGAAAAATAATTGAGGTCAACGACTCAGTCTGGTATGAAACTGCAAGAGCGCTTATGAATGAGTGACAAAGCAAAATCTTCAAAAAAATGTTAGGAAGCACTTGGATTTTTTATGAAATTAGAGCTAAAAAGAAAAGAGAGAAACCTGACAATTATTTTACATACTAGGCTATGCATGTGGCAAACTTTGTTGAGATCCTCTCTTGCATTTTTTTATTTTGAGGGTTGTTTCCATGGAAATGCTCATAGAGGAGGCATGAAACAACAATTGATTCAACTTTTTTGTCAATTTTGTGAATGATGAGGCCAACTACATCTTTTGACCAACTTGAACTTACGTAGAGATCTGAGACATTCGCCCAAAATTGGTAGGCTATGGGCCACTTGTTAGAGATGCGATTGACCAACCACACCAGAAAGCATTGCCATCAAACAAATACAAGTGAAGTGCAGTGCACATGTTAGTTGGGAAATTAGAATAGTACAATGTTGGCAAAGCTGTTTGTTTTGTAAAGTATGTGTTATCTGATTCTATTCTGAAGTCTGACACTTTTTTTTAGTTATCTGACTCTTGAGTTGTTATCTGATTGATTGATTTATTGTTTCATATGACACAGTTATTAAATAGAAACAATAAATACAAAAATAACTGATTTTAGTTTAAAGAAGATAAGGTAAGTGATGCACTGACAGGTACAGTAGATATATAGCCAATTGAATGTGATGGCCTTGTGAAAGATTGTATTCTGTTATTGACCTTACATTGTTTCCATACCAACCAAGTCTACTCTGTAACAGTGAGCAACAACCAACCAACTTACTTGTTTAATTGCTTCAAGCCATTCATGTGGTGACCAATTTACTGTGCAAGACATCTCCAGGTTCAAAAGAATTGATTTATTTTCTTTAAAGTCTAACATTAACACTGCCTTAAAGTCTAACATTAACACCCTAACATTAAGCTGCCTTAAAGTCTAACATTAACACCCTAACATTAACACCCATGCGCCTGGGGTCGAGAGTAGCTACATTTTCGTGCATTCTTGAATCATAAATGTATCTGACATCATTTGACATGTGGAGCCTTCT
>JGI24021J15306_10010658_pt1 | contig 11419 bp, 7 predicted proteins | sample Ectturendosymbi1_FD_15306 | JGI IMG/M metagenome (IMG submission 15306)
TGATGTTGAAACGATTGAACCCAGTGGCATATCACTGGTTAACGCCACTGTTTTAACGTTGCTGCTTAAAAGCTTTGTTGAAAAAAAAACGTTTCAGCTAACACTGCCAGATTCTTGCGCTTTTTCTCCTTATAAACTTTGCCATTTTTAGCTCCTGATATCATTACAGATTTCGGCGTCACGCTAGCAGCTAGCTAAAAACTGCAATCTCGCTTTCCGCTCTTTTGTTCTACAAATCGACTGATCAAAAACATTTTTGATGGAACACGCAATAACATGTGGTGTAAACGCTTGACTAGCTTCATATGTTTATGATGTAACGCAAGAATGGTAGCCATCGGAAGAAAAGTGCGCATCCACCATACGTTTCCCTTTATAATGAAACACGCCGCAGTTCGGCTACGGCTACCTCCAGACGCACAAGATGTTACGAAATCATTGATACCAAACAGCAACCACAGCAGAACTAGCTTTGCTACTTTAAGCACGCAAATAGTATCGTTTTCGCGACATTTGTGCAGTAGGCGTGATGCACGAGTAGATAAACCGATGCCAAAAGAATGCTTATTAGGAAAAGTTACAAGAAAAATTGAAATATGTTTGCATTGAACACAACCGAAAATATTCACATTCAGTAGTGATTACTAAAACTGACAGAAAGTCAAACTTGTAGAATAATCTTTAATGATACTCAACGCAACATCGGAATATAGAGTTGTACTCTTGTGAATCACGACAACTTTTCAAACGAATATTTTATTTAAAACAAATATCATCACGGGAGGCCCCCTTAGAGCTGAGGGCCCGGGGCAATTGTCCCGTTGCGCCCCTTAATCCGGCCCTGCTCTCAAGATTTAACGCAACAGCGTAGCCTTATTAGAACAAACTGTCACCCAGTAAACGTTTTGTTCAGCTAGTTTACGTAATGACACTCCAAACGGATCTTGTTCTAATCTAGTGCACCGCTACATTAACCGTCAGTTGAGTTGCATCGCCGCGATTGACAGCGACAACTGCATATTTCTTGAGATAAACACATAAGCGGCAAAGGAAACAAAACTACAAGGAACGTCACAACTCCTGCTTAATTTGACATAAAAATTGCCTGCACTAGTGTTCAGTGATGTGTTGGTACTACAGTAGAATGAAATTAAGAGAACTGTTTGCAACAACAAAACCATTAATTTTATGTGCGTTCGATCATTTTCCAGGAATTTCAAAAAACTGTGTGAATTTTCACGGTTTCCGTTCGATTTTCTCAATACTTTCAAGGCATAAGGGTTTAGTTGACTATCTACTTCCTACGGCTAATTGGTATGCGTGCGCGGAGTTAAACGACACAGGCGTAGGCTTCGCCACAAACTTTCAAAGCCTAGTTCTTCGTATTGCAAGTTTTGTTTCGGATCCACCAAAGTTGACACGCTTGCATTCTTACCTGTCTTGTAAAGCAAGTCGTGGTGCACAAACGGTGTGTTTTAACACCTACTTGAGATCATGGAATATTTTCAGACCGCACGCAGCATTGTGACGGCGGCACACTCCAATTATATTCGTATCCATGAAAAGAGCTAAATTCTCGCTTGCACAAGTTGTCCGTGCTTAGAATACTGGCGTGCTTATTCTCCATGTCTTGAGGTGATTGTTTGTGCGAGACAATAAACCTGTTACTGCACCCCCTACTTTTGTATTCCGTGTCAAACCGTGTATCGTGTACCCTAGTTAATTGAAGAGGAGCCAGCCAAGCACCAAGAGTCACATCCTCGCTCTTGTAAGTCTGAAACATCCTCCAGTTTCTGGCAACAAACTGAACTAAATCGTAAGCTAGCAAGTAGCCACCGCCGCGGGCATACGGCAAGTAGTAATCACATAATTTCCAATCAGTTTCTTTCCAAGGTCCAGACTGTTTCACATGAGCTTTACCATAAAAATAGCCCCAGTACAGATTTTCCACGCTTTTGTAAGGGTTCACTTTGAGCTCCCAAAGAATTTTATCGATTCGCACAAAAGTGTCATCGTCCACTTTCATCAAAACCTGAAACTTCCAGTTCTTGACAGCCCATTCGCACATTAATGCAAGCTTTATTGTAAGCTTGTCATAGCTGTCTTCCAAATCATCAAGCAGCAGTAAGTCGCCGTTTTCTTTCTGCTCTTTACGAACATTGCTCAAGTCGATTTCTGGTAAACTCTTCGTGCCCATTACAAACCAGTATCTAATTTCCTTGTATGGACGATCCTGCTTGTCCAGCTGTGACAGCCACGTTTTTCGAATAGTGTTTCGCTGCAGCGAATTTTTCGGTGCTGTGACAATCATAACCACCAAGTACGTGTCAAGGAAATGCCCTGAGTCTCTCAAGCCGAAGCGGTAGCTCTCAATCAAGCGGCGAGGCCTTAGCGGCGATCTATCATCAGGTCTGTACCACAGGTAAACGAATACTACAATAACAAGTGCAATTACTGCACACTTCGCCGGATTGATTCGCAAATACTTAATCTTTCGCTTAAAGTGAATCATTTCTCAAAGTACTAGATTCAAAGTAACTGTAATCGGAAGCCTACGAAATGCACAAAAGCGACAAAAAGTTATTTTCGTTTCAGTTCAACAGAAAAAAGTAAATGTCCTACGAATTGCGCACGCCAATTACAACCACTTAGCGACGTTCATTTCCGCCACAGACGAATCACAGAAGACAAACGCAACTTCGACAACCCTTCAATAAACAGCTCACGAAGAGCAGCCATACTCGGGCACAGCAAAATGTCGTCTTTTAAACAGTAAAGCAAGACTTTGCACGACTGCTTGAGGATGTATTTGTCCCAATCGTGCAGAAATAATTGATCCCATAAAAATAAAACAATTGGTATTTCCAACAAACCAACAAACAAATGCATGACCCACATTCGTATGAACACCACGGGGTGATGAATTTGCTCTTCCAGTAATAAAGACGCCTTTATTGAGATTTCAGAACCAGCAGAGCTGTAGGACTTCTGGACAAATCGCTCGGTTTCCAGAGCTCGAACAACGTCACTTTTGGTGATTCCAACGCCAAGCGACTGAAGGTGTGCTACAATGCTGTGTTCGAAGCCATTTGGTGTTTCAGCCATGGCTAGAACTTCACTCCACGCAGACACTGCAATGTCATTAACAACACGCCAAGCTGGAAGCACCTCAGCGATTAAAAGGTTTGCCCACATACTCAGCTGGTAATCATATTCCCTGCTATTGGAAGTATTTGCATCACATAGCGCAACTTGTAAGGGAACTAACAACAGGGGGTAAAACGATTCACACTTCCTGCTATGCGTATAAAGGATGTTAAGCACTCTGGACATCCCCTGCTGAATTTTCATGTCGTCTCTAATTTGTTTCAAGCCAGGTGATACTTCAAACATCTCAACAATACTGGAATCAATAATATGAGACACTGGTGACTTGGTAGCATGCTTTGAGCCCAATTCTTTCAAACCACGTTTTACTTGTAAAGCAAATTTTTCCCGGATTTGTTGCTGCGTAAGTTCTCTAGCGTTTTTCCCCCCAGATACAGCATCATTTCCATCACCACCAGCAGACCTTTTTGTCATTTTTAGCAAAGCCAGCCTATAGATATATTTTCGGAGTGCTGGCGAAAGAATCTTGCCTTTTACTCGTGTAACAATTTTGTTTACAGTCGTAGGGTCATTCTTCAAAATGTCAATAAGCATGTTGTCACTTGCACAAGCAGGTGGAATAGCAAAGCTTTTTGTATGGGATACCTGGTGTGATTCAGTTTTCCGATTTTCAATTGAAGTTTTTAGCAACGACTTAATCAAAAACATAAGGTTGACAAAGTATGATGGTGCATCTTCTGTATTGCATGACATAGGGCATCCAGCATCAGTTGCAGCTTTTATAGTCAAATCTTTAAGAAACTCTTGAACTTCACTGTCAGTTTTTAATCTGGTGAATCCTTCCTCACTGTCAGAAGTCTTTTTGATAGACTTAACAAGCTTATACTGCTTAATGAAGTCAGCACCAATAAACTTTTCAACTCTCATCAACTGTACATATGTCAGACCTTCCAATTTTAAACGATCGGCAAGTCTTTTTGACACATCAGATAAAACATTGTGCCAAGGGCTACCAGGGAGATTCAGCTCTTTTAAGCATGAAGAGGCCCAAGAAACATTGCTGTTGAATGACATGCTATAACAAGTCGAATATAGCAGCTTGTAACAAACAATAAAGGGTCAACCAAGTCAAAGGTTAGTATAAGTCAAAAAAGCACTATGTTTTGGAGTATTTTTTCACAATCCAATCAGCATCAGTAATTGCTCTCTTTACTATTTGATTGACTCTTTCAGCATCAGTTTCATCACTATGGCTTCTGAACTCTTGTCGAACAAAATGCTTGTAATGGTTTTTGGCACCTCGTGGAAGCTTATCACAGCATCGCATGAGATACTTATACAGTTGAACTGGAGTATTAATATTGTTTGCCATAAAGCACTCCAAATAACAATATTCTTCTTTCTAAATACAACAAAGGAAAGGTATATTTGAGGCAAAAAATAATTTTTACACAGACTCATTTTTCCATTATCATATCCTTCAAATAGTACTCAATACATGCAATACAATGTTACAAAAACACATATGAGGAATCTTTCTTGAACAACCAAAACGTTGGGAAAAACTAGACAAGGACCTTGATCCCAGAATTATATATCCATGCAACTTGGATCAGCATGCTTAACCATTTTGGTGTTTACAACTGACCATATTCACTGTTGAAAATAGTTTTTCCGATATACACTTTTCTACAAAAAGAGCACATTTTAATTTCAAGCAATCCTTTACACAACAAGACAATGATGGGAAATTTTGTAAAATAGTATTAAACCATTTGTCACACTTGAAAACATAGGACATGCACAGATGATTGAGATCATTGACAAATTCATCAATGAATAGCCAAGTACTGCAACTTGAAAACAAATTGTCATCAACAGTAAATGTAGTCAATAAGCCAACGTACTGCTAGTCTCTTGCTAAAATATACTTACTAATTTTTACATATATCTTTTGAATTTCCCCAAGTACGAAATTTAGACGTATTCTATGCTAAAAAACAGTTTGTAGTGATTTAACAAGATGATCATAATCAGTGCATTACTTGCATACAGAACAATCCAAGCATTTTGTACATATGGTTGCTGAGCAAACTGAAATATACACTAAACATCAATACACAAAGTACAGATACAATTCATCAACCTATGCTTTACACTTCAGATTTCAGATAACTTCTCTTTAATCAGTAACATCTACTGCGATTTTATAACATACCACGATTGTTCTTTGACAAACGGTTTGTTAATCTTCAGTGACAAAAAATGAAGTTGTGAAAAATCTGCACAAAATTTGTAACAGCAAGGCTTTCTTGCATTGACAAACTTTTAAACAGAGCAACACAGTGCATTCTCCTAAAAAAAAGTCATATGTAATTACTTATTCAAGATGAGCACATGATTACTGCTTTTGCATTTCTCAAAGAACCACCAGCAATTACAAATGCCCACCAACTTGATACAAACAAAACAACATATGCCACAATCAGAGATATAAAGTTAAGGTTTGACTGTTTGTTCATTAAACTAAGACAGGAAACAAGCATATGCATGCATAAAACAGATCCAACTTTTACATACTTTGAATGTTTCAATAAATGAAATACTATGACATTCCAAAAGGTGTGGAGTAGTACAATACAGTTTGCAAAAAAAGAAGACACAATGTAGAAGTTCGAAGGAGAACCATTAATCCCAACATTAGCAGGTCCAATTGAGCTTGACAAAATGTTCACTACAGAAAACAAGCCACACATTAAACCAAATCCAAATCCAGAAACATATGAGAGTTTATGATTTGCTATTGATCTTTTCTCATCATCAGTCAGTGCCTCATCAAGTCCACTTTCAGATTTATGTAGCAACTTAAACAAAGCAATTCGAAAAATTTCTTGAAATAAGACACTAAACACAAGAGCAAATGCCAGCTGTTCTTTTAATGGAACCACAGTCAACCACAAAAGTGCAGAAAACAAGAGTGATATCAACCAGAAAAAAGCACCAACAACAAGTAGAATGATGCGCAAAGGGTATGCCATGACAGTGAACACAAACATTGCTAATGATGGGCCAAAGGCAATGAATGTGCATCCAAAAAATACCATCAAAGTCATGGTGTCAGCAAGTAACTTTTTCACGACACAGTATACTATAATCCACTAACACACAAAATCTGAAACAAGCATGCAAAAACATGTGGTTGGATCTATCCTTCTCACAAATCTTAACCTCTCATCTACAAAAGAAAAGATAAAGCCTAAATCAGATTAGCAGTAATTTAAGTAGTTTAAAACCTCTTTAAAAATTATGTAATATTTTAATAGCATACAAAAAATCCTGAAATACAACAAAAACAACAACCAAACCACTCATTTATGAATGCCCACTATGGACCTGACTGTTGCACACTACAGGAAGAGTTTTGCACAAAAATCAGACACATGCAGCATTAGAAAGATTAAGTTTGATTTAAAACCAACAGCATTGCTGCTTTAGACATTTCATGGCTAGATTCAACCTAATTTCAAAATGTTCAGTCAGAAAAAGATCAATTAGCAATTTTAACCCAATCTTTCTAAGAATTTAGGTGTTCCCATAGAAATTTTTCAATATATTTAACTCTTGTTGAGTTGAATTGACTTTGAATTGAATTGACATTTTTTCAAAATTGCATATTGCCCATGGGGTGTGTAGAAGCATACTTGCAATCAAACACCATGAAGCATGATAAAACCTGTTTCAGTTTTGAATTTGCCCTACCTTTTGACTTTTACTGCTGCAGGCAAATGACTTTTGAACTACGGGCTTATTTGAGTTTATTGGCACAAATGCTTAAGTGGTCATGCAGGTTGGCATGAGTGGGACGCCAAAAGAACTGTTGATCAGAAAATAAATACTATAGAGTAAAAGTAGCTCCTTGATCCATTAGTCTTGGGTTAGTTTATGGCAGGGGTCTTCAAAGGTGATGAAGTCATCCCAAGGGGACGATTTTATGCGTTATGGGAGAACGATTTTGTGACTAACCAGATTTGTGGGGCAATTTCAGTTTCCAGGACAATTTCTGCAGGTTAAAATATACTAGAAATGTTGAATTGATTCTAAAAATAAAACAATATTTGCAACTTCAGAACCATATCATTTGATGCACTTTTGACTCCATGGTTCATAAACAAGGTTATGCATACAATATCAGACGTGACATCAACAATCAAACTAACGTCATCCTATGTGATGCTGCACTGCACTAACTACCTAAGGCCACAGAGTGTCACTGGTTGGGACTCAAGCACTGCAGTTTTGCTGAAGATTGTGAAGTTGCAGGTATTTTGTTGAGTCTAATGTTAAAATAAGATAAAGCATAGAGAAACTGTTTTACTGAGTAGTTTGCTAGGTTGGTTTACTCAGGTTGCATGAGCAGAGTCAAAAAAGGGACATCAAAGGAGTAACATTGCCAGTCTGTATACATCAGCACGTGTGGCAGTTTGGATTTTTCTCGTATAGTATGCATTAGTTTGTTTTCTTATACTTGTGGTGGTTGAAAGCAGGGCTGCAGAGATCTTGTAAAAATGAAATGGCTCCAGCTCCAGACCTCTCTGTTTTCGTAAGTATGGCTCCAGCTCCGGATTGTGTTTTTTTATAACATGGCTCCAGGGCTGTGTTTTTTCATAACATGGCTCTGGCTGTTCTTCGTTAATACACATTAACAATTTCAGTATTCCTAGTGTCCTTCTTGGAGCAAGTGAGCGTGTTACTCCAACATATTTTGAACTAATACTGCTACCACTAATAGGCCTGGGTAGTTGTAAGGAGTTTGGTCTAGATTAGTCGGAGTCAGTACAAATTCTTTTAAAAAATCTGACTTCGGGCTGATCTTCTACTCGATGATTGTGATTGTTTGTGTCACAAAAAAGTTCGTAAGCGTCACACTGCATTTTTGCACAAGGACTTAGTCTCATAAAATGCACAAATATGCATTGCGCTGGTGTTGACCGACTTCTTCACACCACACTTGGTAGTACAAGTCCCAATATGAAATAAAAATGCATTGTGACCTTAATTCCTGATATAACAGACCCTCAGATTTCGCCACGGTGACCTATTTCGATCAAACTAATTGGTCTCGAAGCATGAGCGAATCATGCCAACTATCAGTACGTGAATGATAAATCTGATTTTTGGTCCTCGGTTATGTTCCTGCTTCAAAAGCATCGCACGTTTTGATACAATTAGTTGGCGGTAACACAGTTACTTATCTTCGTCCTCTACACCAGCGTGGTCCAACTGCAGGCCAACAGGCCACATGTGGTGCGCTGACAGAATTCTTATGGCCCACGAGCCCTCTCACTGTTGATTGTTGTGTGGATGTAACAGTACAGCAGGTAATTTTAATTAGAACACGCATAACATCTTTTAATAATAATAATGTACCATATTACCGGCATTAGATCAGACCAGGAACTTCCAAGCTACGGCCCGCAGGCCACATCCTGCCTGCAAAAACATTTTGTCAATATTAATAAATAATGTATTTACAAAAAATTTGCTGATTTCGTAGAATGTAACATAATCTGGAAACAATCCTATTACGTAAAATGTCCGGTCCTCGAACTGTTGTGTAGTGGCTCTCTGACAAAAAAGTTTGGAGACCCCTGGGCTAGACCGTAGAGAGCTTCTAGAAAATAATCAGCATAAATAGGTTTCCCAAACCGAAACATTTTGCAATAAAATGCAGTCGACATTTGGAAGCACATAAATGTGTGAGAGTGGGCTACATTTTCTACTATAACGCAAGTCAAATCCAAAACATAAAATCAAATGTCAGGCGATGCACTGTCAATAGTCGCCAACTTGCTACCACTACCATATTGGTATTGATATAGGAACGATAGTGTCAGAGAAGCCTCAACCACAGGTATTGTATCGATTTGTAAAAAATTTTTATTGCTATTGTGTAATAATTACAATGACACACTGACTTCACTCACCTATTTTCTTTTTTCTATCTTGTCAATCGGTTTTTCATGCACCATTTTATGAGAAGTGGCCCACGAGTTGTCACGTTTTCATAAAATGGCACATACGTTAAAAGTAGTTGGACCACACTGCTCTACACAATAGCAGTGCGGCAGAAATCAGTGAATAACAAAGTTCGCATGATGAAAGGAATTGGAATACACTCATAATTGCTTGATGTAACAGCGGTAAACAACAGAAAAGTTACATCTGGAGTGGGTTGGTAGGCTCAATTGCTTGAGCTTTTTGTTATGGTGGTTACAGAATATTCAATTAACTTCACTTGAAAAGCCATTTGAGACAGTATCATCATGAATGCCTAGTGTGTTTTGCGACAGTGTTGCGTAGTCATTTGTGGAGACTGGGAGAATGTAGTTTTCCATTTTTCTTGTTTATTCAAAATCCTGGACACACACCGAGATCAATAATATCGGTTACAAAACTCACAGGGGATCTACTTTAATCAGTTATTATTGACGTTCGGCAATGACTTTAATTGTGGCTATTTTAGACTAACAGCTAGTCAGCTACTACTGACCTGTGTAAACAATCTCGGTGCAATTCCCAAGTGCGATCAACATGCGGGCAAGCATGTAGACTAGCCAGTTGTATACATAACTGAGCGCTATTGTTTAGTCATAATTCATAATTGACGATAGTAAGGTGCTGTGAGGCGTGAGCCAGTTCAGAGAGCCTTGTTTTTCAGCACGCTTAGCAAATAGTGTCGGATGATGCATCTCAGAAAGGGTCCAGAGCCGGAGCTGCTAAATTAACCACCAGCTCCAGCTAAATTTTAAAAACATCTCCAGCTTCACCGAAAATGACCGACTCTAGGGCTCCGCAGCCCTGGTTGAAAGCAATCAATACTGATACAGCTATTGGAAAATATCTAATCAATCAACTCTATTTTTAAAGAGGAAACACTTCAGCTTTGTTGAAGAAACTGAAAATGGCCCAACAATCATAAACATTGCTGCTGCACTACATCATTGCACCGACTTTCCTTGCCATTGGGAATATGAATGAACCTGAGTTGGATCTCAATTACATGTAATTGACTGTATTGTCATTCCATGTCAAAACACCTAAAAGCTCGATACATCTTTTCCTGGAGAGAAAGTGTTAGTAACCATCAGGTCCAATGTCACATTCCTACCTTTGAGGCCCTGTTATGAAGAAACACATACCTGTTTCTCGAAAGATGCAGGATGTCTAACAACATATGGCTGCAAGCTTTGATGCAGTCAGATTGTTTGTATTTGTCCTTATTCTTTGAACATAATCGCATTTTACTTTGTGCATGAGTGCTCAAACATTGCAGTGTCTCTTTGTTTTGATGGCATGTCATGTCACAACGCATTCGCATTTTACCTGGACTCAACCAGTTTAGGAATTGGCACCCTACTCTGCAGTGGTGCTGTAACAAGTGTTAAAACTTTCGCGTCTGGGTTAATTCAAGCAGTTTGCGCAAAAACTGCCGAATCGCACGTGGCTTTGCCCAGGAATTTCTCCAGTCCGGTAAGCGCAACCGACCCAGTCAAAAGCTCAAAGACGTTGCAAGTCTTGCAGTTTGCACTCAAAAATATTTTTTGGTTGAGGGTTGCGGATTTTTTGAGTGACATCATAAGTGGAGGACTTTTAGGCCACCTTGGCCCACTTCACCTGGCCCTGGGCCCAAACCGTTAGATGTTAGTACTTTGCTGAAGTTTTTATTGGAAACTTGGCTACCATCCGAGTTTTTTGATACTTTGGATGACTTGCTGAGGTTTTGGGTTCAAAAGTTATGACCTAAAGTAATAAAAATACTTCGCTAATTAGTTAATTAATTAATTTGTTTATTTTAGATCATAACTTTTGAACCAGAAACGCTAGAAAGTTGATCAAACGTTCAAAGACTTGAACTCGAGCCTAGATTCTAATGAAAACTTCAGCGAAATACTTTGGCCTAGTGGTTGGTCCCTAGGCAAGGTAACATGAACCAAAATGGCCCAAAAATTACTTCACGTATGGCATCACTCACAAATAATCTGCAATCACCAACCAAAAAAATTTTTTCAAGTGCAAACTAGATGGTTCGCCGATACGTTTGAGTCCTTGAACAGCTCTCTAGCGCAATCGGCGGAGGAGCTATTCCTTGGTAAGGCAACCAACAACTGCCGGTTTTAGGCCGATTTCAAAGTACGAACATATCATACCCGGCTCTCAAAGTGTTAAGTGTCAGCTAACAATTGTTAAGAATGTGTTGATAACCCTGTGGTTCTGCCTTTATCGCGATTGCAAAAAGTGTCTGCAACTCTGT
>JGI24021J15306_10010659_pt1 | contig 11419 bp, 8 predicted proteins | sample Ectturendosymbi1_FD_15306 | JGI IMG/M metagenome (IMG submission 15306)
GATAGAGCAAAAATAATTACATTTTTGGAATCAGCGCCTTGAAATTATCCAGAAACAATGAAAATATACAGCCAAACAAAAATTTCATAAAAATTTGTTACATAGTATAATCATACTCATGCCAAAAGATAGATTATTAGAAAAAGTTACAAGTAAAATTCAAATATATTTGCATTGAACAAAAACAAAAATATTTACATTCAGTAGTGATTACTAAAACTGGCAGCAAGTCCGAATTGTAGAGAAATCAATAGATGTAGGCCTACTCACTGCAACATCGGAATATATATTTGTATTCTTGTATCACTTCCGGATCACAATTTTTCAAAGGAGTGTTTTTATTTAAAACAAATAATTATCATCATGGGGTGCCCCCTTAGAGTGAGGGGCCCAGGTAAATTATCCCCGCTGCCCCCCATTGATCTGGCCCTGAGTGCAGGTGCATTTACAAACCAGCATGAGTCACCCCTGGACATGGAAGGGTGCAACCTTACAAATTTCAAATGAATAGTCAACTTGAAAACTTCAGGTCTCCCGCAAAAAAGTGAAAGGCAGATCACAAAAAGTGATACACAGTAAATCAAAACAGCTTCACTTTAACATGGCGTAAAATGAATGTGATCTCAAATTAATGTAGTCTCAAATGAATGTGGTCTCAAATTAATGCGGTCTCAAATGAAGTGGTCTCAAATGAATGTGGTCTTAAATGACTGTGGTGTCAAATGAATGTGGTATCAAATGAAGCGGTCTCTAATGAATGTGGTCTTGAATGTGGTCTCAAACGAATATGGTCTGAAATGAATGTGGTCTCACATGAAAAAGTCTCAAATTAATGTGGTCTCAAATGAACAGGCCTCAAATGAACGTGGTTTCAAATGAACGTGGTCTCAAATGAATTGGTCTCAATAGTCATGGGACTGGTTTCCTTATCTTGATCCTGAGAACTATGGCATAACCATTTCAATGTGTTATCTCTGCAGTAGTCCTCACAAAATGCTTGATATTGTTCGGGCATCATTCCGACGCATATGTAGTGGTACCATTTTGTGCACCCTCTATCACACTCTAACTAAGGCCTTTGATAGTTGGTGCAGATTTCCCCATAAACTCTACATTCACTCATCCTGGATACCCCAGCGGTCTTTCCGAATTTCAGACAAGAAGTTTTAGTTAATAGTCTACATTATACATTTGAGTCTAGTATATCCCTGAAACTTCAAATAGAATATGTTTATCCCAAAATTTTCTTCAAAGTATGTTGGTCCCAAAATTTCGTCTGATATTCCTAAAAGTTTTAAATTTTTCTTGCCTTATTTGTTTGGCAAACAATATAAAAGCGTCCCACTATCTTGACAAAATTCCTGTTAATTTTCATTTTATATGCTTGCCACTTTTCTGTAATATTGTTTTGGTGCCCCACTTTTCCTTTACATATATCTTTCACCTTTATAGTTGCCTACCCCAACCCCTCGTACATAGGCATGCTTTTTTCCCTTTGCTTTTTGTTGTTGTTTTGTTCACTTATTTTATCTGACGTTGATTTGATGCATTTTGTTATTTTTCTTTTTCTGCTTATGAAGCGTCTTCAATTAAAAATTGATTTTTGCTAGCAACAGGGCTGGCTGAGAACTGTACCCATATGGTCTTTCATCAACCCTTTGTGGTTCAGTGTGTTAGAACATGATTATTAACTTGGGGAAACTGAAGTTTCTGATGTTTTTACGTTCTTATCACTATGAAATTAATTTTTGATCCTTGATGTTGTTGTTTTTCCTCTTGCTGCATTCGCATTACTTTGTGATTTGAGTCACAAAAATGCATGAAATAAACCATGAGCATTACCATTACCCATTCGCCATCAGCTGGCTAAATTTAAATAGGTCCTAAAAAGTTGAATAATTAAGTTAGAAACCTAGACAAGAGTGATTTAAACAAGATATGACATGACTGCAACTGGCTTGCATTGACCTTAATATGAAAGGCCAGGTCTGGATTTTGCTTTCGTATAATAGAAGCCAACAAGATTTTCCCTGAAGTAATATTGGAACTTCACTGAAGCATGTGGCAATTTTGAAATGCGAAGATAGGACATTTTCATGTGGCACTTCCAGCAATTAAGACACACAATTTGTGTTTATGCTCGTATGCAACATTTTTGTATCTGTTCTTGCAGCTTTCCGGGTGGCACTTAAAAAATTTTGTTCAAACAGGCTAAATGTTCCATGACTTTTAACACTGTTTTCATATACTTAACTTTTGAAAGAGCATTTTACTTAAATTCTTTTGTTATTGTGTAACATTTTATACCTTCTCAGATAAGCATCAACACTGTTATTATCAGCTTGGCTACTGCATGTTACTTTGGTATGACATTTGCACCTTGAAGTTCAAGAACAATTGCTTGCTACAACAAGTGCAGACATTTGTGAATGTATAAAATGTACTAATATTATTAGTGGATAACAGCAATGTCTGCAAATGATAAAAAATGTGCCATTTTTGCAAAGTACCTTTGCTATGTGAAAATTCAATCTTCAGCCGAGCTTGTCACATGTTAATTGTAAAATGAATGATGCTAGCTATTAATTAGATCTACTTAAGTTTAAACATCATTTGTTTCTATGCCAGGCCTGCACAACATATGCCCATGGGCCATGCGGCCTGACAAAGCTTTTTTGTTGCTCGCAAAAGCTTTCTTAATTGTAGAAAATGTTGCAAAATCTCGACCTCGAATAAGTAATTGTTGTTTGCAGAATTTCTTCCATATTACAATGCAACTTTCACATCGAAATGAAATAGACCTTTGTGACCTGCAGCAAATTTGTTGTAAATTTGACCCTTTGAGCCTTCTGAGTTGTGCAGGCCTGTTCTACGTGATGAATAGCTTGTGCTTCATTCTTAGTAGAAAAGTACAGCTTTGAGTACAGCAGTAAAGAATTCAAATGTATTTGTTCTAGTACTGATTTCAAATTCATGAAAGCTGGTTTGGCTGCATTTTTGGTGATACCATAGTTCAATTTCATGCATGTGTTTCGCAGACACCTTCATTTGTAGAATGAACGCAGATATTTTGAAATTTATCAAAGATGGTTATACTTGGAACAAGTTACCAAGTAATATCATAACGGTAATGCTTACTTGTAGATTACATAGGTATATTTATTTTAATTGCTTCTCAACAAAGCTGATTTATGTTTAGAGCAACAAAATGTTGGGTGTCAAGCACTGAAATCTTGTTCTATATTCTAACATTTTCAAACCATTTATATGTGGGATTCACTTAAAATATTTTTATAGCATTAGCTCCTAGTATTTCCCAAAAAGGCACTGAACCTTTTTTATTCTGTCCAAACAATCTGCAGTAATGCAATTTTTGCCAGTCATTTGGTTTGGCTATCTGGGAATAATGCAGTATCATAAAACATGTAACGGTTGCAGTATGCCCATTATTTTGTAATGCAGTTTTGCATTATGTATCAAAATCAGTTTTCCCACCATCTATCAACAGTTTCATCACAGTTTTAATAAGAGGTGGATTGATACATCAATATGATGATATGCCGATATAACTTGACTGTTATAATGATGATGCCAACCAAGTGTCATATTGGTGAAATTCTGCCAATATGTATTGGAAACATTGAAACCCACTGTGTTGTATGAATTGTTTGAAATCAAAGTTGTTATTCCATCTTTGATTTATTTATTAAACTTCCTGAACTACACCTTAAAATTGTCAAATCTTGTTTTGTTTATTAAACCTTTATTTTGCAGAAATGCAAACATTTTCATGTATGTTTTCAGTTGTGAACTATCCCATTTTCTTGTAAGTTGGTTGAACATGCATTGTAATGTTTTCTAACTGTTGTTGGAGTAATGTAAAAATATTTGCATTGGTTATCAGCAATGAAAAATATCAGTATCAACCCAAAAGTGTCTATCAGTCAAGCTTTAGTCTTATTGTAGCTGCACTTTCAGTTTATTTTGATGGTAGTGGGTTACAGATTTTAGCCTGCACAAATGATTATTTCATTACTCACTCAATGGAGAGTTGGACGTCCATGCATCATCACTGTGGTGCCAGTTAGCATGCCCAACATTTTATTTGTTTTATTAAGTGTAGGACCTAAGTTTGTTTACAAATGTTTTTGGGTTTTATATTAGAGCATTGGGATTTCCCAGGATGAATACAATGCTCAGTTGGTTGATTACTGCATCAAACATCAGCAGCGATACAAAACTTGTGTTGTGAAACATGTCGTGAAAGATGAACGAAAATACTATGAACAGTTGCTGCACTACAGTAAACAGAATTTACTGTTGTATCCTTACCACTTACAAGGTTTGTATTTTTAATTGTCTGGTTGGTTTGTATGTTGCTGTTAACTGCATTGTTATTGCTGTTTCTTTTACTGGACTTTTTTCGTGTTTTTGGACAAAATGTTTTCTGCATTTTTTGGACAAAATTTATTACAAGTTGCTAATAATCTCAGTTGATGTTGAATTCGGCTACATTCTGTGGTAATGTTGTATGTTTGCTAAATTGATTCCAGCAGCAGCACCAAAAACAGCATTTACCACAAATCATGTGTGTTTTTCACAAGATCTAAATACAATTACTTCTGTTTGTTAAAAAGATTTTGAAAATTTGGTAGGAACATGCTATAGTGCTGCATTATGACAGCACAACTTCCTCAAACAGATAACAAATCAGTTTAGTCGAACTTCATCAAGCTGATAAAATCCAAATGCCCAGGCAGCAGTGACACACTTTCTATCTTGTATGATGAATTAGTTTAAATGTGTTTATTTACAAGAACAGCCCTTGTTTGTGTGCGATAATTACACTGAGTTGTCCAGGAAGTTGTTATCATTGTAGTTGGCAAACACTTAGTTGTTGAAGGCAGAAGTTTCATTGCTGTTTTTTATGTACTTTTGTTAACAGATAAGATGGTTGGTTTGCGAATGACACCATTTTCCTACTATTGTTCAATGATGGAGGATATTATGAACAGCGAGAAAAGCTATGATTCATTGCCTAATTTCACAGCTGCTGACAGTAAGCTTGCACCTTGCGAACTGACTGTGTTGTTTGAATTCCACGTGTTACATTGATGCTGATACTTTCAGAGTGTGTACCTGCTTTTCTTGTAACTGGACATCTAATTTAATTTGGGTCTCAATTTCATGGGTTTTAACTCTAACTCGGTCTTCAATTCATCATGTGAATTGGCAGTTGTAATGTAAGGAAAGCAAAGTTCGCTTTCAATAAAACATTCACACTGGCAATCGTTGCTGTAGTAAGATTTTGACTTGGTAAGGAATCATCCATGGCATTGGTCTAGCCCAGGTTTATCAACTGTTTTTTGGGAGCCATGGGCAGACCTCTGCTCATGGCCTTGTTTCTTTCAAATGCTCATTGCTGCAAAAGGGCAGGGAGCCATGAGTGTTGAGTGTCTCTAAAAGGGGGGCACGAACCATGAAAGGTTGAGAAACACTGGTCTAGCCAAGTAGCTCTAGTGATGCTACTAGTAACCTGTTCATTGGTAACTGTAAGGTGTCCATGGGGAAACAAGCCAGTCTGAAGTTACTAAAATGAAAAAAGATTGTAGAACTCAATCAGATATGTTTAGATAATGCAATTATTCGATGTAGAAATGACTTCTTCACCCAGACAATGGTGTTACAACAGCAACAAGTAACAACCATTTGGCATCACTGGCCAACATTACAGTCATTTTATGCTCATGCAGTGCGGTTATCATGAAAGCAGAAGAAAAAGCCCTAATTTCATTTTCCCTGAAAAATATGATTCAAGACATACGGTTAGCAGCGACCAGGGAAAGAAAGAATTCTTTCTTCATCAAATGAAAGGGGCAGAAAAGGGGAACAAGACCCGAAGACCGTTTGGACTACCGCAGCTTACTGCATCTCAACATATGGGAAAATAATTCGAAACCACAGGCTAATGGTGACCTACAAAGATTTGCAAGCAATTGGCGTTTACTTTTGCGCGATATAATCTGTACCACAACACACATCTGTTGAAAGGTTCTGTGGGTCTGTGCCAAAAGTTCGCTTTGTGTGGCAGTCATGACATGCATGCAACATATGATTCTGTTTGTGACAGCTCTAGAGAGCTAAGACAAGTCCATCGCACTAGAACAAAATCTTACCTGCGCCAACTATAGCATATGCTTTGCAACATGTATATTTTGTTAGAGAGCGACATGCTGGCCAAACAGTTAATGAAATTTTGAGCAGTTTGTCTGAACAACGCTGTTCTTGGATCACTTTTGACTGTGCAGAAAACAATGAACCAAAACTGCACTAAATATTTTGCTCCTAAACTTGGCGTGGACTGATTGACCACCTACCAAAGTTGTCAGAGTGCTGTGAAATTACCGTATTTACTCGATTGTAAGCCACACGATATGGTGATAATTGTAAGCCGCAAGATATGGTGTTAAAAATTAATGTAAGCCGCCCTTGATTGTAAGGTGCACTTGAACATCTGGTTACCTTAGTCTTTGACTCTGAGATACATTCGCGTGCTAGTACGTTTCGCGTTTTATTTGCAACCCTGGTAATGATGCTTACACCACTACAACTGCCTTCCGTTCATCGTAACCTCTCCTGTGACGGATGTGCACGTGATGCTAAAGAGAACAGAATGCAAAAAGAGAGTTTGGTCAATAAAACGTAATCAAGGAAAGACTGAGCGTCACCTATTGCTTTCGATAAGGTAAATAAATAAAAATTGTAAGCCGCCATTGATTATAAGCCGGATGAAATGATGAAAAAAAACTTTATAAGCCGCGGCTTACAATCGAATAAATACGGTATGCTTGTGGAAGAACGTCCCGCCCATTTGTGAGTACAAGCGGTGACGTGGTGTTGGAGCTTCCTTCAATGTTCAGTGTACGTTTTTACCAAAATTTAAGTAATGTGCACGATATTATATACGGCATATGTATTTGGGTTTGCATGCTCTTCACGCTTTGCATGGCTTGTTATAGCTTGCCCACTCTTGTTCGTCGAGCTAGCTTTCTCATAGTAATTGTTTTTGCCCGACCCCTACCGGCGTGCGTATCCGTTACCACCTGAAGCTGATGATGCTACAATTTACTTGCTGTAGTTCGTTGATGCACCCAGAGTTTGCTTGATCGTACCATTTGCATTTACGCTTTGCCCAAGCTGTTGTTGCCTTACGGTTTCAGTCAGTTTTAATGGCAAGGTTTGATTCAGCCTTGGCTTCATTTCATTCAGTTTTACTCATTTATTCAATTTATGTATTTTGGTTGGCATTTGCTCAGCGCCATACATTGATGCATTGGTTTTAAATAGATAGGTGATAATGCTTAAATTGGGTAGTGGCTTGTTTCCCCATGGAGACCTATTACTTCGTAATCCACACTGAATTTGAAGCGTGCAGGCATGTTGGTGCAGAGTCAGGCCGTAGCCAGAGAGCAACAGATATTTTGGCTGACAGAGGCGTCGTCGGATTTACTGGCTTTGATGTTGTTAAACAATATTTTGATTTTGCAAATTTAAAACCCTGTTTGTCAAAGAAAACTGCCTTGGTGAATTTCACAGGCCGAAAAAGTGGTAAATGGATGTGTTTTTCCATGCCAAGCTCGACCTTCTTGCTGACAAGTACAAAACGTTATTTTATTAACTTGCAAAATCACTTTCATCCACCGTTGACGTCTTACGAAGAGCTCATTGCGTAACATTTGTTGATCTTGGCTTTGGAGAGCGAAAATAGTTACGGAATGATGAAGAGCAAACCTTTCTAGTTACCCCTAACCAACCTTTCTAGATTCTATTTGAATAAGGTTGCAGGACTGACGATGCGTAGTGTTACGTGAAATCGATTTCCTATTAAAAATTTGCTGATTGATTCCTTGCTTCCACCATCGTGGCGAGCACATTCTTGAATACAGACATGTGCAAGTTTGAATCATCGCAAAAAGATGAAAGCAGAGCGCATTCGGCTGATTCCTCGAAAGTTTATAGCAAGCTTAGAGCTTTCAATAGCAGTTACCCTTAAGTACCACTGTCATGAATGGCCTTTTAAGTAATGTGATGATAGATAGGTTCAGGGAAACAAGGAAGAGGAGTGCAGCGTTTCAGGTATGGGAATTTATCTGGTGGACTGCAAAGGCCACTAGATAAAATATCTAAGCCATAAATACCAAAAAAAGTGTCGCGAACAAAATTAAAATAAACGAGTTGGCCTGTGTGGACTCCGCGACTCTGAATCCAGCCAGTCACTAATTTCGGTTGCCTTAGTAAAATGTGATTTTGCAAAGAGCGTGGCTGTGCATGACCATATTCCTGAGTTCTAAGTGTAAAGCCATGGTTTCGTGTTAGACAATTCTAGACATTTGCCCGGGAAATATGACGAAAACAGTCACAATACTGCTGGTGACCTGAAGGGGATATTTTGTTTAAAGAAAAGAAAAATTCTCATTCTTTTAAAATAATTTTGCTTGCTAAAATCCACTGAAAAACGGTAATGCAAATTGGCGGCAGTGCAACACATTCCTTATGCTTATGCGTGACATACCAAAACGAACTGTTATTTCAAAATCGCTGCAGTTTTCTCACTTAAAAACGTTTATATAAACATGAAAACGGTTGGCATGTTTCAAATTCATTAAAATAGTGACGCAGAAGCGACTGTTATTTTCCTATTTGTTCCAATATTTTGTTTCGCTTTTTCAATGATGTGTTTGTGTTGAAATTGAATATTTTTTGGAATTGTTTCCGTACTCCAATTGGTAGCTTTCCGAAAAAAGTGAAAATTACAGTAACAATCATAACTATAGATCAAGACAAAAAAGATGATTTGTTAAGATTTATGAAGCAGTTTTTGAATTCGGGTTTTTTTTGTTAATTTTGGTGACGGCAACTGGCGGCAGGCCTGAGCCTGAATTGTGCTTCTTGCCGGGTTAATTGATGGACATTTGAAACGCAACTTAAGTACCGGCACGTTTTTGCTTGTATTTTTTGGAATCATTATATTGTTTTTATATAGCTTTTTCATTCACCCCTAGAAAATCACCGAGCTGTGGTCAGTCTAAAACCAGTGATCGTGGTTATAAATTAAATCTGGATAATGGATATACGTCTCCCTTTTGTGAGACAACAGAAACTTGGCCACATAGCCTAATATTTTCGATAGTCGGTTCATCTGCTATGGAGCTGAAGTTTATACGCCTGGTGCTCTTGACGTCCAACCAGCCCTAAATCATCGATACTGAAGTATATCTTAAAGTTGCGGGGGCGCCTCACCCTAAATGATCCTCTAATTTCGGGCCTGAGCAGGTTCGTGATTTACCTATGAGGTTTCATTAAGAAAAGTATTGCTCGTGAGTTAAGCATAAATTTGAACTGATTGTGAAACGTGCAAATATAGGTGAACCATAATGTCTGCTCCAAAATGAAACAAACTTTCCAAATGTAGGATTATTAATTGATAATGCTGTACAGTAATCGGAAAACTTTTTGGGGGGCATTCCGTGAGTGGTTTTGTATGTAATCAGTCATCCACTTTTGCAAATACGTATTAACAGAAGGAATCTTTTACATATCTAACTATGATGATTATCATTACTAGCATTTCGCTTTTCACGAAGGAAGTTTTCAATTTTGATTCGCCTAAATTTTCGTCATATTCTTGATGGCGGGTTTGGGACGCACAGTTTCTTCCAGCGCCTTTTGTGTTATGTGTTCTTTGTGGACATCACACTCGCGTAACTTTCAAAAGCTTGTTTTGTAAACTTGTTCTTAACGTAGGTCTGCGTTTGTTGGGAATTGGCCGAAATCAATATATTGAACTCATGAACAAATCAAGAGTAAATCGGCGTTTCAACTTAGCAGCATTTCGTAAAAGAATCAACGCCAAAGAGCACCTTCCTAAAACTCCGATTCAAATCAAAATCGAACCATGGTGGATCGTTCACGTTGGTTTTGTCACAGAAGAAGATATTTGGGTATTGCATTACATTTTTAAGTTACTTTGGTGTGTTTGTTTTCCTTGCCGTGATATACAGAAGAAGATATTTGGGTATTGCTTTACATTTTTAAGTTACTTTAGTGTGTTAGTTTTCCTTGCCGTGATATACACAGACGAGACCCAACCCTTCTCCGGCATTGAACGAAGTCAAACTAGCACGCCAACGACCAAGCGAAACAAACAGTCATGTCAGACGTCTCGATTTGAACAAGAGCTGAAGATGCTTGCTCAGTAGGCAGAGTATATACTTTTCTAACATCATAGTGTCCGATTCTTGGCCGTGAAAGGGCATCGTTCGATAGATCCTGTAATGTCACATCCCAATTTATTGTTTAAATAATTAAATAAGATGCATTGGATAAATATGGAAATGAAAAGAACAGTAAGCACGAAAACACCAGTCAATGAAAAAGAAATGTGGATTGTTCATACTATTCAATTTCACAAGGGAAGTATACTTTGGCGAAGGATCGAATGTAATCTTTCTGCACCATCGTACTTGGGGTTAAGTATTTTTGTAAATTTCAGTACCTTTCGTCAAAACTCTCCATTGAAAAGCAGCTACATTCCTTCACAATATTTTAAAATGATAAGGTGTAGATAAAAGTGAAACAGAAATGAGCGAATGAAATTCTAAACTTCGTTACATCCAGCTTCAAGGAAAGACTTCCTCACTGACGCCCTTACTGCGCAGAAATGTACTTGGTTGGTCTCCGCTCTTCCTATTCAATTTTGGCAATGCAATGGCGAATACAAACCTTCATCATATTTGTTTGTGACGAAAATTTTAAAACTGGTATTTTGAAAACGATAATGTTCGTTTTTTGTTGTGTTAATGTCACGCTCAGGACGGCCACTTTATACAGTCTTACACAGTCATAGCGGAGCGCGCATAAGCCGTGCCTGCGATGGACCAGTGGTCAATGACCATGAACCGAAACAGCATTTTAGTATCAAAATTGCTAAATAAAAAGCAGGCTTTTCCAGTTTTTATTCTGCGTTGTGGATTTTTAGGAGAAATGGACTGGGCCAAAAATATTTGTCCATTTCATAGAAGACCCGTCAGCGCGCGTCCGGCAAGCCGCTCAAAATAACCAGAACAGATATTGTGTCTACAGGCAATAATACCGCCTCGTCTGAAGTTGTTCCCTTAAAATCGACAGACAGATTCTCTAAGATGATGTGTTTATGAGATTTGTAGGATTTACAACGAGTATTTCGACCCTTTCAGTAGTTGGAATGCAATTGCTTTAGCAACTTTGTTGCTCCACCAGGCACATGCAGGGTGACACAAAAAACGGTCATCACCAAAAATCGAGAAACTTCCAAAATTTTATTTAGATTGACACAAAACTTCAGCTACATTAGGTCAAGCCTGTGTAGCAGACATCTCCA
>JGI24021J15306_10010660_pt1 | contig 11419 bp, 9 predicted proteins | sample Ectturendosymbi1_FD_15306 | JGI IMG/M metagenome (IMG submission 15306)
ACAATCCGAAACAATCCGAAACAAGCCGATGCAACCGATGCGGCTGCATTGGGCCGCGCGCCTCAGGGGTCCCGCGCCATGGTGGTTGTTTGTTTTTGCCAGACACCCCTTGCGCATGAGAATTCTAGAAAGGCTTATAAATCTCATTGTCAGCAAATAATAATCGTTTGAATGAACGATGAATTTTCTCTAATTATTATCGCACGTTATCAAACATGCCCATTGCTCATGCTAAGCGTTATATCTGCGCTCCACCACGTCCCACTCTTTATGGATAGAATTTGATTGTTACTAGTGCCAGTTGAGGTTGAAGTAGATCCACCTACTGCAAATAAGGTGTGTAGTGATTCAACGCGCAATGAACAGGTCAAAACGAGTGTCTGTCTTATTAAGTTCAATGGCAGTTCAGCTAACGTAACTTTGTTCAGTTCTCGAGAGATTCTTCTGTTTTTGGAATGATTTTGGCAAAAATTGTGAATGTCATCCAGCACACTCGTTCCTGTTTATCAATATATTGGGCTGCTATTTACTTCTATCTCATCAATCAACCACGCGCATTGTATATTGCGTTTGATAAATGTTTCTACAACTGTGACGTGGTAGTTGAAACATCTTTGTAGATTACATTTCTAATTCATGAAAAGAGTTTACATTCCAAGGTCATGCATAATGAAGCATAATGAGTAAGTTCTATAACAGAGGTTCCCAACCTGGGATACATGTACCCCTAGGGGTATATTTGACTGTTTGAAGGCGTACATTTATTGTACATTTGCAACAAATTAACTTTGAGACATGAAAACGGTGTCTACTTTTACAGTTCCGAAATGCAAAATTCTATAAAAAATTTAGCAAGGGGTACATGGTCAGAGAAAGGTTGGGAACCCCTGTTCTATAAACTTGGGCTTTTGGGGAATTTTGGGCAAATGCATGGGTCATTCTCTTGTGAAGTCTGCTTTTTTCGTGTATTGCGTCATAACGCGGATGACTGATCATGTGCCCAGACTTTACCTTTATGCGCATTTGCGATTGTGGTTACCGAAAGCGACAAAAACAATCAATTCATGTTAAGTTTCCTCCAAGTCAGTTGTTCTTCGAACAAAAGTGTCGTTCAACAAGAGCGACGTAATTGCATTGTAAATTCAATTAGTCAGTTCTGTTTGATTGACGTAACTTTGCACTTGCGCTCGCCGTTCCATTGCAGAGCTTCATGTACAACTTTCGGCTTGATTGCGAGTGGTAGCAGCACACTGTCTAATGTCCACCACAGCAGCATACTATTAACCATAAACAACCGTAGCTGGGAGACACAAAAGCTATGCCCACTCCCCATAAAAGAAACAGTTTTTTATCACAGGGGTTCACAACCTTTCTCTGACCATGTACCCCTTCAGCGTTTCGATCGATGAGTATGTATCCTAAACTTTGTTGCGGCAAAAACGCCGAGCAAAATAACAAAAGTCCACCGAATTTTTCATAGAACTTCTATATTTTAGAATATTGGGAAAATCAATATACAAATATATATTTCCCTTGCATCCCAACCTTAAATGTAACCACGCCCGTAACCAGCTTGGGACACTACGGGGGGCGAAATAGTTTTGAACTATGTCCAACACATTTTTCCAGGGGAAGCTAAAAATTTTCCAAGGGGGCTTCGCCCCTCCTGCGCCCTCATAATTACGGGCTTGAATGCACCCATTCAGATTACGGGCAAATGCACCCAGGTTGGGATCCCTGCGTTATCGTGTAGCCCACATACAGGTAAACTCCAATGAAATCTGCCATCTTTTTGATATTCATATAGTTATTTTGCTAAATTATCTTCATCAAAAAGGTCATAGCACGGTTGGCTGAGCACAATGACATAATAACACCACTTATCAGAGGAGCCCCGCGCCTAGGACTTGCATTGGGCCCCGCACCTGCTGGGGCCGGCCCTGCCGATGAGTTTAAAAAAGGTACCTTTGCATTTGAAATTTTTGAGAAAAATGCAAATTTCTGATTTTCCGAGAGTGCTTTTTTTTAATTTGCCAATAAATTGAAAGAATTCCTTTCACGCTTCCCTGTGAGCTTTTCGAGAGGTTTTTGGCTTGGACTACGTCTGATGACCTCAACTAACAAAAAATTCCAACCAAAGCGAGCCATCACTGTTTTGGGGGTAGAACATTTTTGGGTGAAAAAAGTGGGCGGGATCACGTGATTGTCGGATGACGTCATCGGAGCTTGAAAAAATCTACATGGAGTCGATCGTGTTTTGTTGTTGTAAACAAAACTAGGCGAAAATCTCAGTATTTAGAGTCCTTGACTGACTTTCTAGCGTTAGTGATTCGAAAGTTATGGCCTTTGAAACAACAAACTAATTAGCTAATCTACTTGGAATTACCTAAATTGCATATATGTTAAATCTTCCGTAAATTGTAGGATATCATAAGACACCAAGGGAAACCTGTTCTACAGTTTTCAGATGTTTCGTTGAGCAAGTGAAGGATAAATTTACACTTAAGTTGTCCAAAGTTTCCCCCAACAAAAAAAGTTCATTTCTTTCAATTACTTTCGCAAAGTGACGGTCATAACTGACATTTTTATGCAGAAGCTGTATTTCCAACGTGGTTAGTTTCCGCTCCACGGCTTTTTTAATAAAAACCACAAGTTTTTTGGCAACGTGAAAAACGGGTTTCCCCAAAAATCGCATCACAATGATGTCACACGTATGCGCAACATACCTCAAAAAATGCAATGCTGTCTTCCGAATCCGACGATATCTTCTTTCACTTTCTAGCGGAATCTGGTCGCGAGTTATGGTCGATCGTAACTTCACAGGCCACGATCGTGGCCACTGCGGGCGTCATTGGCTTGGAAAATATCAGCTACAGTAGATAAGCGATGTCGTTTTTGAATGGCTTCACTGATTCAGCCAATTGATCTGAATTATTAAGGGCTTGAAAACGACTCAATCAAGTACTCTTTGAAAACCGACGTACTGCGGTATGCAGTAAAAGTCGTTCAAAATATTATTCGTCTTTACAGCTAAGTGAGGGGAACAGTCTATCATTTGAGACATGAGTCTCTTGTTGACGCATTTCATCAAAAAACTGCATCGAGCGATGCAATTCAGCACTGAGATGCCGGGCAACGAAATGCTTTCTATGAATTACGCAGTGAATATCAACAAGCCCAGAAATTTCCTTTTTCATATGTGCTATGGAACCTCGATGCTTCCCAACCACGGCCGGTGCGTTATCTGTTGCGCAATGCAGTGTGCAAGTGTGTATTCCTCATTGGAATCTTTTTTTTCTTCACAGAAGATCTTCACTGACAAATCGTGAATATCCCAGCAGCACCAATACATTTTTATTCTAATATTTGGGAAAAGAGTGTGTTTGTAATGTTATAGTCAGGCCAAACAATCGCATTGCAAAACTTAGGATTTGAAGTCATTGCGACATCAACAAATTAAACCCGGAGACGTGGAATCTCTGCAGTAAAATTATCACCAAGCGTCAGCACCAAACTCAATCAATTAATTGAAACCGTATACTGAGATTAGCAAGAAACAAGGAAGTTGAATGTGTATATCATAATTGAATCCTGATGAAGTCAATCACACGAACGTTAACATTTTCGCCCCATTTGTAGTTTTTCCCTTATATGGTCCATTCAATTTGTTCACCCCCTTGTCGTTGTTGGCGATATCATCCACGTTGAGAACGACTCATTTAGACCTAAGAATCTAAATTTTGTCGAAGTAAGACATTAAATATTCAGGGTAGATGACATCTAGGCTTTTCAGTTGTTACTGTAATGGGCGTGGGTATAATTTGTTTAATGTTGTCGTTGCATTGCCTCTGCATAGTTTGGTTGTTGTAAGAATTTTTGATCCCGTTGCCGTTGCCTACCTTTGAAATGGGTTGTGAAAGCAACGTCCACAATTTTCGACTTGAGTGTAATATGTTTACATACTGCGGTTTAACATATAGTAGCAGTGCACCCCACTGTGCTAGTTAGCAGCAAAAACTAATTCTATTTGCAAACGCGGAAACTGTACGAGTTATTTTGGTGAAGTACTTGTTAGGAACATACAAGAGCGTATAAGTTTGAAAATCCAGGCCTGCAACGGTGTTTTTGCCCTGGACAAACTGAGGAACTGATATGATAAATCCAGAAATATGGCAGAAAGCAAGTTTTCAAATTTCACCTTATAGGCAGTTTTTCAATGCTTTGCTTCAATGTTCAACGGTGTGAGTATGTGTAAATTTAACAAACACAGCTTCGATTTCACGTACCGTTAATTTATTGTAGATCGTTTACAAATGTCCTGGACCAAGTCAAACGACTTATTTTACTTTTCAAAGGCTTATTTTCCAAAACGTAAGAAAATCAGGGGAAACGTTGCTCAGAACCCGAAGTAGATTTTTAGTTAACTTTCTTCTGACTTTTTCAGTGTCAATGCAACTATCTCCCACAACTCCAGTGGTCCTATACGGATTTTGAAGTAAAAACATTTCATATGTTATTGTGTTTACCTGAACAGTATCTGCAGCTGGCATTTCGATTAGTTAAAGAAGTATTTGTTGCAGGCAATGGCGTGTATTCAAATATGAGATGCTTGACAAATCATGATAGCATTCCACCACAAGCTCCTCACATTCGATAAAAACTCCTTCGGGCATTTGATGCAGTCAAATACACTTGGCCCCAAGCAGTAAATACAGATGGCAAGAGCAGTTTCGCAACATCAATACAAGTTACAGTAATTGCTACATAGCATGATTGAAGTCCTGGATAAAACACTTTGCAAAACATTGCAGATGATTGCACGCGACTTCTACGGTGTTTGAGACGAGTCCAGGAAAAATCCCAATCAAGCTCTTAAATTGCAAATGATTGCACGCGACTTCTACGGTGTTTGATCCCAAATTGCAGATGATTGCACGCGACTTATACGGTGTTTGAGAAAAGTCCAGGAAAAATCCCAATCAAGCCGAATGTCGCATCATTCCTCCGTAAGCAACGGATAGCTGAGGCTCATTTTAAGATATGCATTGTTGTCAATAAGCTCCTCCTTCTTTACCCGGAACATGTGGCCAATTGCTGAGTTCATTAAGAACGTGTTACCAGTCCTGCGGTTGAAAAGTACTTTCCTTATTTTGAAGGAATCGTGCAGTTATATCCAAGACCGGATTTAGACACGTGGAGAGTCCAGGGCAGCCTTTGTGTAGAGGCACTCAGTACCTCAAGAAAATATTACTCAAGGTCAAGGAAATACTATTATCAGTTAGCTGTAAATGCGTAATCATAAGTAAAGCCTATGAATAAAACTACTTTTAAATTTATTAAGATTCACTTGTTACTTTCACCGAACGTTTTCATAAAACTTTTGCATTGCATTTTTTGTCAAGTAAACAAAACTTTGCCAAACGAACATACGCAAGAAAACCGCCGTATATTCCTGGCTCGCCCAGAACTCGTGCAGGTGTTGCTTTGCCAGAAGCCACAATGTAATTTCGCGTTGCCGTAGGTCGAATTTTATCCATCAATATGTAACCACATCGTTGCTTATCATCGCCAATCTCCTTCAAAGTATTCACAATGTCCTGGTTGAAGAGGTTACTATCTGGAAAAAGCGTTCTCCAAATACATAAAAGACAGCCGTGAACATACAGTAACAGCACTACAACAACTTTAGAGAAATGTTGCGATATTAGCTTAGCTAAAACAAACAGAACATTCCCATTCACCACGGTTATGCCCAAAGAGAGTTTGTGCCATTAACAGGTGGCTTGGCAACCATAATATTCCTGCATTTCAGTATTGAAAAAGGAGCTGGCATCATCCCTTTTCTCTTATATTTTCAGGTGCAAAATCCTCGCGTCAACTTGATTACAATGTTAAAGTAGATATGTGAAAGTAACGAAAGATTTAAATAATATTATTCAATCAACCTCCACACAACACTGTTTTAGCCACGTGAATAAAAGCAGAGAATTCGAAAACGATCAACTTCACGAAATTAACAGTAGTTCGGTTACTTGCTGCATCTCATCATCCTGTAGAATAGATTCTTCCGATTGAAAACAATTTGAAGTAACAACAAAAATACATCTCAAACAGCAGTCTAAAAGCAATTTCTTGTGGTTATTCTATCGTGATAAATGGTCGTTTTATTATTCTCTTGTATTTTGTCGGTTGCAAGCTTTTTTAAGTTTTAACACCAATTCATACTTGGCCACATTGCCGCGTAATGAAAGCATGAGAATATTTTTCTGCAGCGAAGAAGTGCAGAAAATATCAGCTTCTTCACTGCTTAAAACATTTTAATCTGCAATCATTATGTGAAACTCTCTCCTAGCTTTATCCAACAATTAACCTCCACTTTATTACGTAATCCAAACACTGATTAGATTTCTTTAAACAGCACCAATGGATAACTGGGACTTTTCTTTGTGATGTACATTGTGAAACGCTATAAATTAAAAAAACAAAAGGACTATTTAGGAAAGAAACACATTTTTTGCAATTTAATCATCAAAAAGAATAATTGGTGATTCCGAGAAACGCAATTTATGATCTTTTGTAACGGATTTTCTGCAAATGTGATTATTTTCCAGCTTTGGCTCTCACATTATTTTCGTAGTAAGAAAACAAGAAATAGAGATTATCACAATGTTCATGGAAAAATAATCAACCAATTCGTGATTAATATCATCAACTTTAACTTTACCGCAAACATTTACTTACCAGATCCTTCTCTTTGTGGCTTCAGAACATAATTGCAAGGATTAGTTAAAGCATTTTGTAAAGCAGCGTTGCCCTTTTCTGTCTGCATTGCAAGATAAACATGCAGGTGAACTACAACATTTAGAAGGATTTTTGCTAGGCACAAGGGCATGCTTTAGAAAGCACAACCCACTGCACGTATACTTCAAGTTTTCTATGTGGGGGTCCCAGGAAACCCAACAAACGGTGCTGAATTGCAGCAGTTTTGTTGCATTTAGCAAGCTACAGCGAATCTTTCAGCAGTGTGCAAAAATTTCGTAAACTTAGTGTCATAGCAGAAAGCAAACAAACGTCGATCCTTTAGAAAACATTGGGAAGTTTCTTGTTTTTTTCCTAAACTGGATGTTTTTACTAACAGCTGGAAATGGTCTCACTTTACATCACGTGACTAAATCGTATGTGTGGACAAATTCAACACTCGTTTAACAAAGACGTTCAAGCTTAGAAGATCCTATCTTCTTTTAATTTGCTTTTGGGTGACGGCAATTGGTGGCAGACCGAAGCCTGAAACTTGCCTCTTGCCTTAAACCCCACTGTTTTACGCTTACTTGTCTCAAAACGATTACGAAAGACAGCGGAAAACTGCTTGGAAACATATGCTATGTACTAGTATTTACGCAAGAGTGTATACTAAGCTTACTCGGGAAATATTATCCAGAATAAAACAATAAAAGCACTCCTATCTGAAAAAGCAAATCACACCAACCATATCAAGTGCGTGAAGTGCAACGAATGTTCTTCGAATCTTTTCAGCAGTTGTTTTTCCAACAAATCTTTCCACTTGCCCAGGACGCGTTAAAACTTCTTGCACCTTTTTTGTTCCAACAAGCTGATGCGCCACACTTCCGCATTTCACTGAGCGGCTCATTTCAATCGCAAGTCTTGTTTCCCACATCTTCACAATTATTTAAATTGCTTTCGTTGAACATCGTTTGTCAAGGATGAATACAAAAACGTTATACACGCCAAAGTGCTGAATATTGTACCCTTTAGTATCACGAGTCAAAAATCTAACTCCCTCAAACAACCACTGAACAATTCACTAATACATATGAGTAAAACGTTTTCAAAACCTTGAAACATACTGTGCAGTTGACGAACGCTGCATGTAGGTCAATTCTTCAGTTTATCAAACCAGTTACAAAAAGAGATTTACATCCATGCTGTAAAATATTTTATTCAAACTTTATTGTACCTTCGATTATTTTCAATATGCTCGCAAAATGTCGCATGTTCTGTGTCTCTCAAAATTTTAGAAAATAGTTGTTTGTTGGAGAACACTTTATTTAGCAGCGTTTTAGGATGAACAGTTGATAGTTAAATGGGCCTTTCTGTGGTCATTTGAAACCGATGTTTTTCCATCATTTATAAGAAAAGACGATGGCTGCAACAAAAGCGTTTTCGCTGCAGCCAGGAGCGGGCCCAGCAAGTAAGGTTAGGGGGGGGGAGATTTCAGTAACGTTTGGTGGTCAAGTCTCATAATGGCTTCGTTACTGTATAAGGGGAATGAAGTATACGGCACAACACTGCTGTGATAAAACAATGGACGACAAAATGGCCTTTATGAGACTTGACTACCAAATGGACGACAAAATGGCCTAATGCTGTTTTCCGAATTGTAAAAAATCATGATGAATAAAGTTACTTTCGTAGATTTTACGGCGATCGCCCCCTGGATCCTCCCATGGCTGCAACAGTAACGAAATCACCAACACGACTGTTAACAGTAACCAGGCAAATGCAAAAGTTCTAAATACTTCTTCTGATGTGTAGTGTTCCGGGGAGTATCCAGCACGGTAGTACACAACAGCCACTTCGTCGCTATCGCTGCAAAACAAGATGAAATTATTTCGAGGGCGGTCGGGCTTCCCATATAGGCTTTCTAGGCTCGAGCTTAGAGAGGACGTTTTTGAACATATTTACAAACAGCTTCGTTTTAGTGATAATAATTTCCAAAAAAATAACCAAAAATTTATCAACTACAAGGTGATCTAAGAAGCTGTTAAAGTTTAAAAAATTCATAAAAACTCTGGGCCCCCCTCAGAAAACTCTTTGATCCCCCTGGTAACCCAAGCGGTTTACGCGCCTGCTCTGCAACAGTCTCGTGTTTACAGGTGAATATGATTAATATGATCAGGCTTCGTCTAAAAAAAAGGAAATTTCAACTTGGTGAAAGACAAGCATCAGATCAGGCCATACTCAGAACAAGCGATGACTTTTGCATTAGCCGCTTTCTTGTCAGAACTAATAGTCCGAAATCGAAAAGAGAGCAGTAGCTTATGAGCCATGCTTTGATTACTTCTTTAAAAGATTACGACAACTTTCAAAAGAGGGCTCGAGGAGTGAGGCATTGAAACTCATGCAAACTTATGACTGTGACATTGAACGAAGCTATAGTCAATGAAGGCATGCACCTGCTACAAATTGAAATTAGTGGCAATTAGTGGAATTTGTTTTCACAAGACAATTTGACGGATAAAAAATTCACCTGAGGTCAACGCTATGTCAGGAAATTCGCGATACTGGCAATTGATCGGATCTGACCAAATCAATGGACTACTATGTTATTAAATCCCACTGTTTTGCGCTTACATCCTAACCTTTTTGCTGAGCAAAAGTCACGTTCGAAAACTCTCTTAACTTTGTAACAATGCTTAATTGCGGACAGCCTCGTTGTACTGAATAATTATTAATTGAACTACAAGCCAATGGCATTGCCACGACGAATTGTTTGGTGTAGCCTACCCATGCATAAATCACTGCGTAGAATTCAAATCAAGCTTTTGCTTCTTTCCAGATCTAGACTATACGTCGTATGCAATCATATAATCCATAATATTAATTAAACTAATGAACAAAGTGGGATTGAAAAGGGGGCGGGGGATTTTCCTGTTTTTTTCAAGGTGTCTTAGGGACCCGAGAATAATGTCACTAGAATTGAAAATCGAGTCCCTAGAATCAGAGAAAATCGGGTCCCTGCAGGTGCATACCGGGTACCTAACATTTTCTTTAAAAAAAAACTGGATTTCTATAGCCTATATGGGCTGTCAAGACAAGAAATCCGGAACTGGCTATTTTACTTGATGCTGACCCACGCTAGAAATGTCAAAGCACGCAAGATCCAAACGCTTTCCATCAAATCAAAAAATTGCCAAACTCAAATACTGCAACAACTTTTTTGTTGTTAGATCGCATGCAATGCGACAGATTTATTTGTTGACAATTGGCGACAGACTGAAACCTGATGCCTCTTGTCTAGATCAGAGGTCTCCAAACTACGGCTCGCTGGCCAAATCGGTCCCGCGACGCCATTCCATCCGGCCGCAGACATCTTGTCAATAATGAAAAAATAATGCATTTAAACGTTTTGTTGATTTGGTACAATGTATCGTATCCCGAAGCAAACACATTCCGCAAGATGTCCGGCCCTAGAATTGGTGTGCAGCAGCGTATGTGAGTCCACTGGCGAAAGCGTTTAGAACCTCGTGGTCTAGATGCCTCCCGCAGCTATTCCACACAACGTGCGCCTGGCAAGAAGGCTGCAGCACCAGTTTTTAAGGTTTTGGTAAGACCCGGTCGAGAAGCGAACTCCAGACCTGGCAGACCTGCATTTACCACCTGGGCACGGGCTGCGGTTCAGCAATTTATGTTCCATACCTGTTAGAAACCTTTTACTCGTAAACAGTTGGGTAAGTTGGAAGAAGGAAGTGATTGCAACAAAAGCCATCTTTCATGCAAGCTAAACAGAATTAAATGTACAGCACAACTGAAACTATTGTGAGATAATTATCCGCGAGATTTGTGCATGCACAGCTTTGGACAGCATTAAAAAAAAGCTCACACAAACAGCTTGCGTTCCCTGTCCAACTTGGCACAAGCGGTCATTTCCTTCAGTGTCTTTCGCACAGTTCGTATGAGCGGATTTTGACCAAGTACTTCGTACTCCAACAATCGCTGGTCGAAACCATAACGGTCAGATTCGTCATAGACGACGAGTAAGACCGCTTCTCTGTTACCGTACATTTCCCACGCGCGAGCGAAAATCTTAGCTAGGCCTTCAGCCGCGTTGTCGTTTGGAAGCTTAGTGAGGTATTCATCCATGCCTGCCTTCCTTAACACGTATCTATAAAGTTCCGCCATTTTCTTGGTGCCCATCGCAACATAGTTGGGACCGAATGTATTGGATTCAATTTGCTTTATGACTTTGGTGCGTTTGTTTGGATCGAAATCAAACATGTAGTCAGTGCGAAAAAGTCCTATTTCCAAATTCTGTAAAAAAAAGAAGTAGCATTTTTAGTGAATGGTAATGATTTATTGTTTCATATGACTCAGCCACAGTGGTGAAAGTAGAATAATTTTCTTACCGGAACGATCCAGTATTTGTCAACACCCTTGAACAATTTCAGCCACAAATGCAAAAAAGCAATCAAGAGCACGTCTACTTTTGACCCACCCTGTATTGTACATTTCAAAAATACAAAAAACGTACGGTGCATTCTGAAAACCACCATTTCAAAATCAATCAAAAAGCGTCAGGATATAGGCTACGTACGACAACTTGCACTATCGCCGAAAGTGGTTCAGGCAATGCAACTTGAGTTGTATAAATTTAACACCTCATACTACTTGCTAATACTGT
>JGI24021J15306_10010665_pt1 | contig 11417 bp, 6 predicted proteins | sample Ectturendosymbi1_FD_15306 | JGI IMG/M metagenome (IMG submission 15306)
AAAAGTATAAATGTGATGTGAAACAGCAAAGTTATTATTGTCTGAGGGCATTACAGCAAACTTGCTTGCCCATGGTGCTTGCGGACTCAGCCAGAGCCTTCTGCGGACTCGGGGTTGAGAAACGCTGTTTTAGATCATAACATTTGAACCAGAAACGCTAGAAAGTTGATCAAAGGCTCAAAAGACTCAGACTCGAGCCTAGTTTCCAATGAAAACTTCAGCAAAACACTTTGGCCTAGCTGTTGGGCCCTAGACTAGGCAACATGAGCCAAAATTACCCTAAAACTACTTCACTTATGATGTCAGTCACAAAAAATCCACACCCCCAACCAAAAAATTTTTTTCGAGTGCAATCTACCAGACTGGCCGATCTGTTTGAGCCCTTGAACAGCTCTCTAGCACAAATCAGCAGAGGAGCTAGGGTGTTGGTAAGGCAACTGAAAACTGCTGTTTTTTAGGCCGAAATTGAAGTTTGAATATATCATACACTGTCTCTCAATGTGTTAATAATGCTGATCGTGTTTGTAGTAAGCCCCTTGGTGTTCAGCTGGGGTATGTTGGGTTTTGGGTCATCTTCTGCAGCATCTCTGCTGCCGAATCTTGAAAAGGGAGTATTCCTACCCAGCCTGCACCGAACACATCCAGCACGGGTTACAGTAGTTGCTCTCAAAGTGACAGGTTTAGTGAGCATTTCAAGAAATGCTGCAATAGGGAGTGCCACGTGAAGGCACTTGTCATCCTCCCCATGGATTCTGACTCCTTAGCATCACCTGAATGAAGTTTGGCTGTCAACAATTTTGTAGCAACTAGCAATCAATGGAAATCTTAGTGCACAGCAAGTATCCTCTGTTTCAATGAAAGATTCAAAAGAAATTGTACCATTCCAACAGGCATTAGTTAGCATTCATAACTTAGGAGTCCAATGTAAAAATTATTCAATTGGACTGTCGTAGTCAGATAAAACAATCCGACTCCGAAATCTAGATGCTTTTCCTAGTTCCTGTATTTACTTGATTGTAAGCCACATGGGAAGTGGTGTTCAAAAATGAATGTAAACCGCCCTTGAATGTAAGCCGCAATTCACCATAGGTTACCTAAGACTCTGAGATACTTTGGTGTATAGCATGCATTGTGTTAGATTAGCAACCCCAGTAATGATGATTCACCACTACAACTCACTTCTGTCAATCGTAATCCTTCGAGTGATGGATGTGCACATGATGCTGAAGAGAGGAAAGATATTGCGAAAAGTGGGTTCGGTCAACAAAACGTAGCCAAGTAAAGACTGGTCATCATCTAAACATTTTGATAAGCTAAAGAAAAAAATGTAAGCCACCCTTGATTGTAAGCTGTATGAAATGATGAAAAGAAAAAACTTAACAAGCCGCAGCTTAGAATCGAGTAAACACAGTAATTGTCATTATGTCAACTTTGAAATTTTGGGTATGTACTGTCACATTTACTCTGACCAACAAAGAAAGCAACTCAAGATGTTGAAATTTAGTCGATTAAATTGACGAGAGCTACAGCAGCAATTTGGTTTTGGCCTTTCCAGCTCCCATCAATTTAATCGAATAAATTTCAACTACGATGAACGCAGACAACTGAAGCAAGCAATACCCTGGACACAATTACAAGTCATTACTTAAGGCACACTAATTAAAAAGGAATGTATGCATTTATTGAACATGTGGCAAAGAGTGCAGATTAGAATGAGCAACACGTTAATGCCAAAAACATGTCACAAGCCATCTCATTAAGCATGTAACTTGGAAACTGGATGAATTGTACAATTGAACTTCTCTCTGTAGGATGGACAAAGCACAACTTGAACAGTGCTGACTGTACATTTACCGAAGAAAGGTTTGAATAAAGTGTCAAGGGCATAGCATAAAGCAGAGGTGGCCAAACTGCGGCTCTTTGAACATTTGCATGCGGCTCTTTGAGCTTTCCGAAAAATTTATATATTTGTTTTTTATTTTTTATTTCTACTGCAAAGTGTAGAAATGTTGTAAAGTGGTACTGTGCTAGCTAGCGTGCTGTATAGTACTGCTTTTGCAAGTCGTTCCAAAACGAATTATGTTGTCACAGAAGCGTAAATTACAAATAAATTCATGTTTTGGGATTTTTATGTTGCGGCTGTTTGCAGCTTGGGTTTTACGATATGTGGCTCATACATAGAGCAGGTTTGACCACCCCTGGCATAAAGTTTAATTCAAGCCATAGCAATTATAAAAAGGGGCAGGATATTAGTGAGTCACGTGATGATGAGGACGTGCAGTATTTTTTACAACATTATCACTTTAAACTAGCATAGGAAAAGTGAGTTGCTACAACTCATAAATCAATTTGTAAGGTAGGACAATGCACAACACTAAATGGTGTTCAAACCAACAGCAGTTGCCTCAAATAAACTTGGTAAATTAGCTGGTCAATGACACATGTTGAGCTGCTAAGTGCATGGAGTGAATATGATGCAATAATGTGTATGCAAGAATTGTGCTGTGAAAGTATTGAAGACTCACAAAACCAATGATGTTTGGGTTGACTTATGAATGTTTATGAAGATATAATTAGACCAACATGGTGTTTTCCATCCAAAATTATTAAAGTTTCTGAAGCTTCTTCAAAGAGGTTGGAAGACAAAGAAACTATCAGTATGTAGATTTGTGATTTCAAAGATTTTGACATTAAAGCAGCGCAACAAAAGGTTTAGATCAGCTATGTCCAACCCACGGCCCTCAGGCCGCATGCGACCCAGCCAAAGGTTTTGTGCTGCCCAGTTTAGATTTTGGCTGTAGTAAAAGTATCCTACATACTGACAACCTATCCTTATTTTGATAATAATCTTGAATTTGACATTTTTGATGCAGGTTGTCCTCAGTGCTACTTTATCACATCTGTTACCATTGCCGTCATGATTCGAATGCTTTCAGTACATTAGCTTTAAATTTAGTTTGCTAAGGTCAAAGTAAGTCATTCAATGTGTGGCCCTCATTATTATGTCATTCAGTGTGCGGCCCTGGTTAAGATAGTGCCATAATTTTTGGCTGAGTAAGTCATTTGGGTTGGACATAGCTGGTTTAGATGTTTTTAAAAACCATAATCACACAGAGCTCAAATTCTCAGGTGGCTGTTGTCTGGGCAGAAGCTGTTCTGGATTATAATTGCCCTACGTGGCAGCTACCTGAGTGGCAAGTGTGCCAAGCTTCACACTGTAGCAGCAACAACAATAGAAATCACCCAATGAGATCACTTTTGTCGCTTATCTTTCACCAGGTTTACAAGCATTACTAGAGGTCACTAAGCAAGATCATTCTATCAGACTCACCCTTTTATTGCTTGTTTGCGCCACTTACATTGGAGTATAGGTACTATTCTTAGCACACAGCCCTGTCTGTGGTGCATATCATGTTCAACACTGTGCCAACTGAGAGGTTGCAACAACAGCTATCGAGGTGGCAGCTACCCAGGTGACAGTAGTCCTAGAACTCCATCTAGCGCAAACACTGTTGGTTTGGGATTTAATGGTCCATTTTAAGGTGTTGCAGAAATTTTCCAAAAGTATTAGCAAACTGAAACCTAGGAATCTGAAATGTGCAAGGGTCCATCAACTTGAATTTCAAAACATTAGAGTGAATGCAATTTTTTTAGTATAATACAAGATTTGTAGTCCTAAAAAATGAGTAAAGTGGGTACATGTGCTTGAGGTTGTGAAACAAAAGCTCATATGATGGATGACATGGGGCAGTCCTGGTTGGCACCTTGCATCTCCACTGATAATAGGTTCGAAAATTTTGATTAGTTATTTGCAAATTAGTAGTTTCATCACATTTGCCTGAATGGATTGTTTTGTGGTTTTGTGAAGAACATAAGGACTCAAAGATAGTTTGAAATTACCGGATGTTGAATTGTTTACTATTACATGCAATTTTTGTGTCTAGTTTTGATTGATCAAATTTATGTATTCTGGATATAATTTATGTGGCCAAGAAAACCATACCACATCCCACTACACCCGTAAATTATTTGTGAAAAAGTGCTTTGCTGCCATGTATTCAATGCAATATACTAGTTCAGTTTCATTTATACTCTGTTTTGTACACCGAAAGAGGAGTGTCACGAGTGGTCTATGGGTGCCCATCGTGCTTACCCCAGGGGCCACATGGCTGCTTTTGCAGTGGATCCTGCACTGGTGGCGAGTCAGTGGCAGCATCGCATATGAACTGTTCACTTGCACCCATACATCAGCACCAAGCACGAGGTTGCACAGGACACAAGTACCATTTTTCTTGTCTTCAGCATGACCTGGCCAAGTGTCGAACCTAGTCTACCAGCTTTGGTGGCACATGCTCAACCAAACTTTACCACTTAGCCAATAAATGTAATACCAGTGACTATCAAAGTTGGCTTTGGTAGTCTATATTGGGAAATGTAAAATTTCTGCTAACTAGGGTGATTCGTATGTACTTTTGTTCTTGAGAAAACCAATTGTTGCAAATCGTAATTGAGTGCATATTTTACTTTTCAGTGGAAACAATAATGGCTGAAGTTTTTACAACCAATGGAGGTGAGATTGACACAATCAGGCTGAACGATCGTGGATTTTGTCATATACGATTTGTCAGAGAAGACAGTGTGGACATGGCCATGTCAGTAGCAGGTATAATTTAACAAACCAGATTCCAGTACTGTTGTTTGTTTGTAATGTATTTGAGTAAATTCGCAGTTGCTAAATCTTACCAGGAATTAAAGGTTTCAGAATGTAAAAGACGTTTATATCCACGTGGCTGTCAGAAGCTTTTTTGTGGCTGAATTCCATACTGATGCTCAATCATCCACGATATCTCCAGAACTTGGCAAGCTTCTGCATATTTCGATTGTTTTACACATGTAACCAAATGTGGATGAACATCTCAGGCGTCTAATCTCTTATTCCTATCATTTGTTAACAAGCATCTGGTAGGAAACATCACTTCACAATTTACCGAAGTCCTGGCATTGCTAAATACTATCAGACTTCAAGGTGACGGTGTTAACTGTAGGATCTAGTGGTTTGTGGAAACATCAGGGTGTAATTTTCTGTTCCTGAAAAACCTCTGTGTTATGCCGTAAACAGTCGCTGAGCTTTTTCGTTCAGTTTCTTTTCCAAAAAGATCAAACTAACACAGCCACCTATGCACATGTAACTGGTAGTTTGGTTTGCCATTGGCAGTAAGTGCAGAAGCCACCTTTATCGCAAGAAGTTCGTTTTCAGCAACGAGTTGCTCAAGATGCAAAAGAGGTTTTAGAGACTAAGCATCCACAGAACTGCAACTTATTCAAAGGATTCAGTGAAAAATACCCCCTCCATGAATACATTCTTTAGTTAAGTGTTACATGACATCACATTGGCAGCAGTTAGATATGATTGGGATTCGGTTAGATTCGACAAAAATGCACGTTTGCTGTTACTTAAAAAACACGTTTCCATGTACTTATTGTGTTTTACTTCGTGTTGAAGTGAACTTCGGTGCAATTTGCTGGACGAATGGCAATTGGCCGCGTTCTTTTGATCGAGTTCATAGGCATGATGTTCACTGTAATGCATCGTATTTCATGTTGGAAGCCTGAACTGAGGCATGTTAAACCACACGGTTAAGGAACTTCCATTTTTAGTTGTTGCAGGAACGTGCAAAAGTTAGTTCATACTGGAATCGTGCAGGTGCTGGTTGAAACGAGCTTTTTGCTGCCCCTCAGGTGCAGTGCAACCAGCTCTAGCCCTTAATGTGATACATACATTCACATGCAATCAGTGTTGTAATAGCATTGCAATTAACGACTGGCTGGAATGTTCGCAAATGTAAACATTGAAAAATCCAGATCGAAAGCAATTTCTAGCGGGATAGGGCTTGGAATGTTCGTCAGTTGTTTTTCCAGTAGTTCTTTGTCTAATGGAGTACGCTGTTACTGCAGTTGTTGCTATAAATCCTGTGTTTTGTACCAGCTTTTTGCACTAATCTTCATTGGAACTTTAATTTTTGTTTACATCTACGTTATTGTATTCAAAGTGTTTTGCGTTGCATAGGTGCATTGCAAAACACTAAAGATACCATATTACCACCTTGACATTAAATCCTAAGATTAACACTTCGTCTGTTTTGGACTCGATGCTATTTTGGTGAGTACTATACTTCTCCAAACACTGCCAAATCTCAACGCCGAACAAAAACAGGTACGTTTTAAATTTTTTTAATCCTGTCTGGTTCGTTTCAAATCTGCCAGATGTTCTTCCCCTGACTGTTCCGCTATGCTTAGTATAAACGCCACTCGTGCTCATGTGTTTTTTTTCTAGTATTTCAACATGTGTACAATCTTTTTAGGTTACTTTATGATAGTTGCTCCGGTCCGGTTTCGTCTGATTGTCGATTACTCGCAATCTCGTGGAGACGCTGAGGATTACGAGGCTCGTCGTACTCTTGCTGAAAAGTTGAATCTCACCACTGTTCCATCCATAGCGTCCATTCCTCGTTTCGGTGGTTACGTGATCGATGAAATAATGACGGATCTTAAAGGTGTATACTCGAAGGATAGAACGTGTTATACTATATTGTTCGCTTTCGTGGTGTGGTAGCCCATTTGCAAAAGTCACTTTATCCATCTTGTTAGTCTAGGACTTTAACCGCTGTCAATGTCGTCACCAATCCATTGATACTGTCTGGTGAGAAAGCTTGACAGGCGAAAATTAAAAATGTAAGATGACAAACTCACGTTTTTTGCAGACAAGAACAAATACGAAGAGTCTGTGATTATTGTTCGATCGTGGTTAGATTCAGGATTCATGACTAGCCAAAACGCATCCAAGTTTTTCGCCATGTGCCAAGTTAGTTTTTCCCAGGTATGCCAACCGCAGTATTTAGGCCAGTGAAAGGTACAGGGCTGCTTCATCCAGTCTTACCTTGTGTGTGCAAACCAACAGGTAAGGCGCTTGGTGTCTGAGAAAGAAGATCTGGATACGGAGTTCAAGGAAGTCAAAGCTCGTTACAGTCAAAACCTAACCCAAATGGACGCACAATGCAAGTATTTTGTTGTTTTGTTTTCAACTATTTCCACGGCTCGTTGCTTCCGTTGTAAGTAGTAGGTAAACTTTTCCATGCTTTCTAATCTGCACTTCCTTTCCAGCCGAACATTTTGTGAAATACAACCTTTAACTTTACGATTATTTTACCGTGTTGCTGCACAGTCCAACATTTAATCAACTTGTACGAAGACACGCAAAAAAAGAGATGTTGGGATATCTTCACCCGGGGGCAGCGCAAATCCATTGAAAATTGGCTGGCCCAGGCGAAGGTACAGTTCATGCTTTGTGGTTTAACAGTTCGGCTGAAAATTTTCGTATTTAGAGCATTCAGCTTCTTGTCCAAACCATCGTGAAAACACGTTCGCGAGACACTTGTGCGCTTATGCTGTTTAGCATTGAGATTATGCATGGGAAAAAGGTCCTACGAAGTGAGTTGAGGTTTTACGAGGCAATCGTCCCACCAGCAGTCGGACATTTGCGGTGTCTGTTGCATTCACCCTTCAATACTTACAACTCATCCAATTGCACTAAACAATGAAATGCACTGATGCTGTTCAGTTACATGCTGGTAGTGATATTTGGTAGTTTCCCTTCGCCGAATCTCCAAGTGATATTTGGTAGTTTCCCTTCGCCGAATCTCCAAAGTCAGGCGCGTGACGGACCAGACGTGTTGATTTGCTCGTGTTGCCACATCGTTTCATCCGGTATAAATTCTGTTTTGTTTAATAGACTTGGTCCAACATCATCGTTCCAATTACCCGTGATCCACGCAAACATACTGATAAGGAGATTCTTATTCGCGCAAGGATCGCTTGCTTCCAGTATTCTCGTTAGGCAGTGTTTCTGTTTAAGGCCAAAAACGAAACAACTCCATGTTCGCAACGTGGTCTGCATAGGTTGTTGGAAGTTGTGAAATATATGACATAGAAATCCCGTTTCTTCTGGTTTGACCAATTCGTGAAAACAACTTCTGGTTCGTTTAGGTTGGTGTATGATATCGTTAAATTGCTGTCTGAACTTTGCGCAAGTATTCCTATTCAACATTGCTGAACATTTTTGTATTTCACAATGTTTGAAAAATAACAAAGGTAATTTATTCTGCATTGCCAAATTAAGTAGTTCGTTTGGTAAATAAGACAAGCATTTCTGTGTAGCGTTCGCACCGACACTTCTGGGAGTTATATTCCAGGAAAACCGATTACGAAATCCAATCTTTCGTCCCGACCACGAAATACATGGCTGTTTAGTGTTCATTTTTTTCTGGTGTGTTATATCAACTGAACCAAAATAATGCACGCTTCCAATTATTGTATTGTCCAGCCGATGTGACTTTCTCCGGAAAACAAATGTAAAGTTGCCCGGTAGGCTTCCACGTGCATACGCATCAGCGACGATCACACTCGCCATCTTGTAGAAATGACTTTTCGTATCATGTTTATCAGCGAATGCATCGCGATACGCAAAAATCTTTCGATCCTGCTTTCGGTGTTGAGTCGCGAAAGAGCTTCCTTGCCGGACTTTCTGTTCAGCTTCTCTAGGAATGTCCCGATGAGCCCCCGCACCGCCTGTGCTTGACCAGATTAACTTTATTCTTTCAAATATGATATCTGACTTAATATTCCTCTCCCGCTCTAGTGCAGAACGTGGAGCGACGAGCTTTGCATATGCTAGGTTCGTGAGCGAGCGCGAGTCGCAGCACTTCGCAAACAGTGCGTTTTTGTCGTTGCGGTCAATTTGTTCAAAATCTTTAAGCTCACTGATTCTTTCGGATCAATGCGGTAAGTTTTGCTTCCACGTTTTTCGCCATCGTTGATACAGGCTGATGTTTTCAATTGGCGAGTCGTTAAGTCCTTCGTATGAAATTTTTATAGAATATGTGGTTGTTTTATTTAAGCATCCTGAGTTTTGGGGCTGGCTGCAAGGTGTGGCTTTGGGGCCTGTTCGTATTTAACTTCAAAGTAAACTGCTTCCCATGGTTTTGTTGCCGAAAAAATCAAATTCACGAAGGCGTCGGTTACTGCTCAACACCTGTCATTGCTTGAACCTCGTTCTAAGACTTTTTGCATTATAACTTCAGGAGGGTCGCACGAGCATTACGAAAAAAGGTAAGAAAAAAGAAAAAGGTGAAGCGGATATGGAGATCAACAAAAATGAAGAAACCGTCGCGAAGTCAAGTGAGTCGATTTTTTGCAGGGGATGTTTAGCTTTTCTGCTCAAGGTAGAAACGTTGTCTTTCAGATGCTTCGCTCAGGCACGCAGCCAGAAAATAAATGGAAAACAACGAGTTTTGATAACAATAACTTGCGATATCCCAAATAAATCGGGAACACCAAAACGTTTTTGTTTTTTTTCAACAAAACAATCCTTCAGGCGCACTGTGGTGTGATGCAAGCAAGCTTCCTGGAAACGTGTTTAGAGCCGACAGCATCGTCCACCTTTCAACACGCCTGCCACTGCGCGGAATGTGTCCTGTTGTCCGTTCAACCAATCTCTCTTCAAACACCGGAGTAGTTCAGAGCAGAAGTTTTTTGTTGGTTTTTGATGTTTTTTGCAATAACTACACGTTATTCAAACTTCTTGCGCTGGGTGGGATTTCGCCATACGCTTTACGGATCACTTTACTTTTCAGGGTGGTCCAGCTCTTCGTGGCCCAATGGTTCTGATAATATTGTCAAGCAAGAAGCGCAAGCAAAGCAGCAACCTCCAAATTCTGATGAAAAAGATCAGAAAATAGCGTCTTTGGAAGCACTTTTGCAGGAGTTGCGCAAAGTGAGCCTTTGCATTCTGGCACCGTCGTAAACCGCGCAGTAGTCTGCTGTAAAAGATTTTATAACACCAACGCAGAAATCGCGATCTTTTCAAGATTTGGTGAATTTTCTTCACTGGAAAATCGCATCATCCAGTATCGTAGCCTGATCGTTAAAGCGTATTGATCCTATGGTCCACCGATCGCTTTGTTTTAGAGGTTCTAGTCTGAACTGCTCCTAACTTTGTTTGCTGCAACCTTAAACTGACATGGACCACACAGTCAATTCAGAATCGCTGAGCCCGCCTCCTGTCAAAGCGCCGCGAGCTCAGCCCATGTTCAGTATTTCTTGCTGCGTTGCTTAACTGCCCAGCACAGTCGAAACTTCGTCGCTGGGTTAACAAGGGCATAGTGCGTGCGATTTGGCGTCGTGGTGGCTTCGGGGATGCAATGCTCGATGTCGATCATGACAACCGCTACAGCCAGTTTTGTTGCGTCACCCAATATAACAGTGTAATGCCAGGTTCGCAGCAACCGTGGACTGTGTTTTTGGCACCAATATTTTTTCCTTTTAAGGTAAGATTGCGTTGTTAATCAGTTGCTTCTGAAGTACATTACTAATAGAAAAACAAATCTTGTCGAAGAAAGAATCGGCGCTTTTTTTGGTTATTTGACAAGAGCGATGCAGTTCGTGCAGATCTACATGGTCTGACATTTTGCTGCTGTGTTTATTTCGATCACAACTGTTTTGTTTCAAAAAAAAAACTCAACAACCCTTTATTCTGATTTCCTTTTCGCGCTGATTTTGTGCATATTGTTCCGTCGAAGATTTTAAACCTCTAAGTTCCTTTTACACTTGCAGCAAGTCTGGGATATGGTTGAGAAGTTGCAGTTAAAAGACGCTGAACTTCAGGAAAATCAAAACGAAATACAATATCTGAAGGAACAAGTCGAGACTGCCGAAACGCAAACAGGTAAGATGAACAACATCAATCCATTAGTTCGGTTGTGTGAGCTCCGGGTAGAGTAGTTTAAAGAAGTGGTGTCCAACTCGAACACGCTGACGTGCCAATTTTTATTTTGTATCTTGTTTCCGTGCCAACGCTTGGTAAACTGTGTTTAAGTTTTTCTGTTATTAAAACTGTTATTTTACAAATAACTAAAAGATCCATTAACACATGTGAGACTTTTATTTCAACATGCAAATGATTCACAATTGACCAAAACTGCTTGTTTGCAAACATTTGTTTTGAACCAAAGTCGAAAAATTGACCTTCAACGGCGTAGTGGCAATCCGTATCACTGCATCTAAGTGTCCATCGGTGAGCTGGCTGCGCAATTTAGATTTGTTAAGTTTCATGACTGAGAATCCCTGCTCACAGCGGTATGTACTTCCAAATTGTGTAATCCAAAAACGAGCATTCTTCAGCAGAACTGGATAGGCTTCTTCCTCCAACCGAGAGTAAAACTGAAGTATTGATTGTTCCTGGTATATGTCTTCCATAACTTCGTTTGACTTCAGATCTAGAAGTTCAAGCTGCAGCTCCGCGTCTTTAATTTCCTCTACATTCACAGTGAATGGTCGTTGAAACAATGAAAGATGTTTCTCTC
>JGI24021J15306_10010667_pt1 | contig 11414 bp, 6 predicted proteins | sample Ectturendosymbi1_FD_15306 | JGI IMG/M metagenome (IMG submission 15306)
TATATTGGTTTCACACCAAGCTGTCCCCCCACATTTTACAACAAATTGCGCCCATGCACTCCGCCACTACGGCTCCGTGATCATCTCTGGTTTACAACTAAGCTTTTGGACTAGGGTTAGGTTGAGCATTTAGGGTTTTGTGTTAGTGTTTAAGGAGCTAAGGATTTGTGGTTTGTGTTTAGGGTTAGGGTTCAGTGTTAGTGTTTAGGGTTAGGGTTTAGGGTTAGCGTTTAGCATTGAGGGTTAGGATTTACAGTTTAGGTCAACGGTTAGGATTTAGGGTTAGGGTATTGGGTTACAAAAATTAATAGCCATCTTAATCGTTTAATCTGAGAAGCAACTGATATGTAAAGATGAGGTCATATATTTTTCCAGAGCTCAATAATATCGTTTGATACGGTTTTTTAGTTTTTTTAAAGTGAAAACCTGATACGGTCGTTTAGACACTGCCAAAAGTTTTTGGCATTCACTTTGGAGTTTGAGCAAGAGTCGGAGACCAAGATTTAAAAATGTTTTGGAGTCGGAATATATTCAGCCGAAGCAGGAGTGGAGTCGGAGTAAAAAATTTCAGACTCCGTACACCTCTGATGCGTACAAGGTGTGAAGTCAGAAATTTCGCTTGACACCGGATCAGGACTCACTTTTCAATTTGGGCAGTAGCTGGAGTCTTTGTGGTCATTTCTCAAGTAAAACGATGGGTAAATTTCGATTGGATCGATGATGGTAAACGGAGTCTGAACAGGGCCTGGATTCTCAAATTTGAAAAATATCCGGTCCCGGATGCGGATTGAAACATTTTGGAACAGGAGCGGTGTCGGAGTCTGAAAAAGTGACTCCCAGCAGAGGTGGCCGGAGTGATAACGATTCACGTTATCACTGTTTGATTGTATGAATGTGGATAATTGAGAACAATGACCGTGCTTGATTGTGTTTGTTCAGACACAACAAATAATCTTTTTAGTTCATTACTCCAAAGAATGCCGGTGAAGTCTCTTTTGTTTGATGAAGTCTTCAGATTTTCTAACTTAACAAAAGTTTCGAATTTGTGTAAATGTTCCCTTACTGCAAAGTACCGTGATGAGAAAATGACCTGTGTTCTGTATTTGTCGAAACTTCTATTGTGACATAGATGATTTCAACCATTCGAAAACTTTTGTTTTTGTACGAAATTGACTTCAAATGTGAAATCTGTTTCGATGTTTACGTGATAAAATTTTCTGTCAACAATAAGTGAAAATAGTATTCGCTTGTTTCTCCGATTTTTGCAAAATATATCCAAAGAGCTAGAAAAGAGAGCTATCGAGTCAGAAGTGTTATTGGAGCAGCGCCGAAGGTGGTTATTTATTGGTATCTTAGCAACACTTGTTGGGTTGAAGCTGGATGTTTTCAAAGGCTGTGGCCTGTGCAATAAGGCGAGTTTTGTAGTGAACGCTTTGATGTACCCACCATACCTTGTGTGTAATCATTCCAGAACTGTTATATGTTGAGATTGTGTGCCTTTTGTTATCATGGATGTTATTCCAGAAGACGGTTTGGAAGAAGTTGAAGATACTGAAAATGAAGTTGCTGATTTGCAAGAGGAGCTGGAGGGAATTCAACTGAAAGAACCAACTGTAGAACAAACGTATGTAGTTTTGAGTTACCTGAAGTTAAAAAAAACATGTGTGCAAAGTTTTTCATGTTATTTTCAACCTTTTCATGTTTTGAGGTTGATTGATTTTTGATAATCTGGCCTGTTTTCCTGACGTCTGTTGTTGACATTTACATCCTCATCATGTGTAGCACAACGTGTAAATGCCAGCTATAATGCTGAGAGCTTCATGTCACCTGTGGCATTACCTAATGTTTATGATGTCATCAATCTTTGCTTCTACTTATTATCTGAGTCATGTGAAGCAATTAATCAATCAATCAACAACTTTTTTCTAGAGTACTAATTAGTATCTTTTAAAAGGTACCAATCAGTTAGTACCTTTTAAAAGGTGTCCTTTGGTTCCTTCATTAATTTCCAATTTGCAAAAAAGTGTATTGTCAGAATGTAGGTTCCTTTTTGTTGTGCAGAAATATGATCTCATACTTTGCTCATAATAGATACAGATATATATATGGTTTCATACTTTGCAAAAAATGTTTTTGTACTTTCCTCATAAGTATTCATGTTATGTTTTGCTATGTCATAAGATGTTTTAGAAATCGTCCAGTATATTCATGTATTTATTTATGTTTGAGGCACATACTGATGTTCCATGTATCACAGTAGCTGAAAGAACACAAATGTAAAAAAATTATTTTACATGACTCATTACAGGGTAGGTGTTTGTGCATGATCAACACTGAAGAAGAATAGACACTAAAACAAAGCACTACCAATTGTTGCATTTATTTATCATAATATACTTAAGGAAGTGACTAGGGATACACTTGTCCTGACTCAATTCAAATAAAATGGTCAGCTTATCATTCAAACTGCATGGATCGTATAGTGTAATGGTTATGCGCTATGCCTTCTACACCTATGGTTTTCGGTTCAAGTCTTACCTTGCCCTCTTTCGTTTTGTTTTTTTTCTTTCGACTTTTGTTTTGTTTTTTTTCTTTGCTTTTTTTCAGGCTTATGTTCACGGGTTAATGTTAGGTTAGGGATAGGATAGCATTAGATTAGCTTATCTTAGGGCAGTGATGGCAGACCTATGGCACGCGTGCCAGAGGTGGCACACACAACCCTCTCTGTGGGCACGTGCATCGTCACTCAGGGCAGAGTTCATTGCCAGATAGGTAGAGGTACGCGGGACCAAGTTGCTCCCAAGATTGGGACAGGCACCTGAAAGGACACTGTATCGTGCAGTTGTTTGTAGCATCAAGTCATTCATTATATATCTGAAAGCTCCTTGTGCCAAAGAAGGTTGCAAAAATTTGACAATGTCCTCAGAGACGTCAGTAAAATATAAAAATTGTATCATGTCTCATTCTCTTGACTGTCGACAGTTTCAAACACTTCTTGAAAGCTCAGGCACAGTAGGCTCATGAATGCATGCTTACGAATCCAGTGTCTGAGCAAAGGACGAGTCCTGGAGAGATTTGTAGCCTGCTTAGATGAAATTAAGCTTTTTTCTGAATTGAAAAGGCAGGAATGTCCACAGCTCACTGATATAGCCTGTCTTACCAACCTCTCATGTTTTTTAAAGATTTTACACTACACTTCAATGCACTAAACCAGGGTCTCCAAACTGTAGCCCACAATCCAAATCTGACTCGCGAAGCCGTTTCATCTGACCCAAAAAGCATTTTGTCACTAATTAAAAAATGTACTACATTTACAAAAATTTTGTTGATTTAGTAAAATGCAATATATCCCTAAACAATCACATTACGTAATATGTCCTGCCGTCGAACTGTTGTGTTTATGTGGTCCACAGATAACAAAATTTGGAGACTCCTGCATTAAACAAACAACTACAAGGTATTTGTTTGGGAAGAGAACACTAGGGATGTTTTGTGATATCAAAACTGAAAGAAAATTTGCAGTAGGTTTTGGAAAGATACCTTGAAATTCGACAGCTGAAATATTTTCCAAATCTAAAAATGCATTTAGAAATTCTATAATATTTGCAAGCAATCTTACAAGCCATCAAGAAATCTACAAAGAATTTTATAACTTTGTAGCAGCTCCAAATGTGAATTTAGCAAAATATTTTTACACTTTCATAAAATGGAGACATTCATAAAATTTCCATTTCACTTTTTTTTCCTCGTTGTATAACTTGTTATATGCTTGCAGTTTAGCAATCCGTGTCTACTCGTGCCTGCAATCTTTTGTTAATTGTTTGTCGTCTGTTTGCAATCTCTTGTTAACTGTTCATCTTGAATTGGTTCGCTTGACATGACGCGACGAAGAGTACATTCAGGCTCCGGCCTGCCGCTCGTCATCGTTAAATAAAATAAATATAAAAATAAAATGGAGACAAACCTACGTTTTCTCGCTTTTCCAGATCAAGCCAAATTTGAAGAACTTGATTTTTCCTGCTTACGCTGATTACATTTAGAGAATCTAGAAATGGAGCTATTGGAATTTTAAGAAAACTGTATCTGGGTAACAAATTCTACGACATGCGTGAAACACTTTCGAAGATAGTAGCAATGTGTAGTGTTGATATAACTTTACCACATATAACGTTGAATTTGTAGCGGCAAGAATAGATTGAAACCTAATTGAGTGGGGAAAACTCTATTGCACTTATGTTATGCTGAGGGTCGTAGGTTCAACTCTCTCTCTAAGTGGCTGAAGGTGAGGCAGCAATAAATGACAGCACACTAGTTCTGAAAATGAAATTCTTGAGGTTTGGAATTCTCTGTCACATGATTTTAAGTCAATGAAAGCAATTGGTATTGCTTTCCTTATTTTATTTGGATTATCTTATGCGTGTGAGAAGCTGTTTTAAGCTGTGAATTATATCATATCTGACACCAAAAACAGATTATGGCCTGAGTGCTGCATGTATTTCTCTCAAACTTATAAAATACTGCATGAGTCAAAGACAAATTTTCAACAAAAACCACATTAATTGTTCAAAAGCATGCCAAACAGAAACTCTTACCTTTTAATAAAAAACTCTTTGCATCTTGGAAGCTCTCTTATTGTGCATATTTTTTAAGACAAAAGATGTAAGTTCTTTTTTCTAACCCAAAACATAGTTGGCCCATTCAGGTTAAATTGCCGTGTTGGCACTTTGGAATAGGTAAGTGAGTTAAGGGTTGCCTTTTAGGCACTCGGTCTACAAAAGGTTCACCATCACTGGCTTAGGGTAAGGTTAGTGTTAGTGTTAGGCTAGTGTTAGCTTAGGGTTAGGTTGCTTAACTTAAGATTAGGTTAGGGTTAGCTTAGTGCTAGGTTAGACTTAGGTTAGCTTAGGGTTAGGCTTGCGTTAGGTTAGCATTAGGTTAGGTTAGGGTTACGATTAGGGTTAAGGTTAGGTTTAGGGTTTATCTTTTACATTTACTTCATTTCTACCAAGCCTACTGCACTCTCGTCGTTTGTAACTGTTACGTCACAGGTGGCGTATTAATAAGTTTTCTTATTTCAAGATCCATAGGCGTATCTATAGCCACTGCCTGTATTTAATGCACCACTTTACTTTTTTCTATTTTGTTTTGACTGGTGCATACATAAACATTGATTAGTTAGTCTAGCAAAATCCAGCAACAGTGCTTAATGTAACATACTTTAAACTATGTGTAATGCATTTGTTCAACAGTTTCTGAAAGCAAATCTTTAAGTTGATTGCCTACATGGATGCACAGGATTTAATGCAACACTGTGTTGTGGATTTCATTCAACAATCAAGCTTGGCTGTGATCCATATCATAAAATAACGTTCATGAATATTATTTACTACCAACAAAAAGATTTTGTATGATGTAGTTTGTCTAAGTTCATGAGCAATAATACTGGTTTTCCACTAGTAAATTTAATTATCTAAATTTAGGAAAAAGTGTTTTTGTTGATGATCTAAATGATGTTGTAAGAAGATATTTTAGTTGCGGTGTATGTTCTGAAGCTGCCACAGATTCTGTGGTTCATTTTTGAAGTTTTGTACTTTGATACATTTCATAAACAAAACTTTGCCCTTGAATCAACAGCTGGAATTAGCGCAAGATAAAAAACAGACAGAATTGATTGTTTAATGTTTTTTGTTATTTGTTAGTTAACACTTTTGTGACCGGTTTCCCTGCCGCAATATCCACTGTTACCACACGATGTTGGCAGGGAATTCAAATCCCGGAAGCTAGATACTGCTAAGTGTTTTCTAGCTATAGGCCAAAACATTGAATCTGGCAAACATTTTTTGCTTTTGCACCAATAAATTGCCAACATATCAAATCATTTCCAAAACATTTTAGGCTGCATACCACTGAAACAAGCCTAGGCTACCAGAGCCACTCTTTTGCAAAAGTTTTACTTTTTTGAGATAATGAAAGTAGCTAACACTGGCATTAAGCAATTAAACCGTATCAACATGCCTAAATATACTTACAGAAACATTTCTAATATATTCTTTCACGCTGTCCCAGCATTTGGCAGCATATCAAAGGAAACAAAGTTTCCATCAATGGAAGTTTCCATCACACAAATCGCAGTCCTGGTCCAATGGACCTGATCGTACTTTTGTGGACCAACTCAAAAGCACCTTGCTTTAAAACAGCCTCTGAACCACAGAGAGTTTGGATTCTCACTCCAAGATGTAATGTTACTTAAACTCAGTCTAGGACCACATTTTTAGATCATTTCCAGAAACGAAATTAAAAAAGAAATGTACATGTACATTGGTGAGAATGTTTGAAAGCAAAAACACATAAAAGAACAGTGGACAGCATACCGTGGATGTAGATCTATGTCCGACGGTCATAAAAGTGATAAAGTTGCAACGTTGGGATAAGACATACACCTGATTGTTTCCAATCAAGATGAACCTGCACAAGCAATAGTTAGACCATGGTGATAAAATCCAAAATGAGAATGATGTGATCCTGTTAATTGTGGAGAATTTTATACTTAAATTTCCTAAACACCAGGGGTGTAGCGGAGTGAAAAGGTGTGAGAACGGTGTTTCCCTTTTTCATGCTTTGCTTGAAAATGAGTTTGAAGATGTTTCAAAATCGCTAGTTTTTTGGGTGCATTTCCACACCTTTTTGTTAGCACTACATCCCTGCTGAACACATCTGTGTAAACCAGGTTTGTTACTAATTGCTCAGGCATATATTAGTAGAAAAAACTTTAACCGCATCCTTGGGTTTTTAAAGGCTATGAAAAGCAAGTAAAACTGTATTCATCAAAACTCTATGCACGCAGCACTCTTACTTGATAAACTTCATGAAGCACATTTGTTAATGTCACAGTTTTGCAAGAATATGATTTGATTAACCCCCCATGATTAGTCTCCACAAAGATGACAAGCTCTAATCAATCAGCAAAATTTTTAAATAGAAAATCCATTTCATGTAACACTATGCAGTCTCATGAATAAGATTTTAAGACTGAGGATGCATGCTGTTACATGCAATTGATTTCCTATTAAAAACTTGCTGATTGATTAGACCTCATCACCTTTGTGGAGACTAGTTACTTGAAAACATATGTGCAAATCTGAATCATCGCAAAGTCATGAAAGCAGAGCCCAGTCACTTGATTCCTTGAAAGTTTGCAACAAACCTAAAGCTTTTGATTGTTGTTTTATTCTTAATTAACTCTTCAGCACTACAAATTCTCTAGAAAGTACAGTGCAAAAACGTTTTAATTGTTGGAATTGTAGTTACGTTCAGCAAGCACTTTCAATATTATGTTCACAGTATTTGTGATCATGTTCATAACAAACTATTTTATAACTTAATTTCTGCCTTGAATGGATGTTTGATTTCCATTGAATTGCTTTTGAGTTGCCCGTAATTTTATACAAGTTTTAAACACAACACAGGCTCAGTTCTTCCTTGGGACTAGACAAGACTGATTTCTCTGAATACCCAGAAACATACAAGGACAATGACAACAAAGAAAAGTTGATCTTAGCATATGCTGAAAATTTCCGAAGACAGTACATCCATTTATTCCGTGACAGAAAACCGTTGTTTTTGAACCCATTAAATGAATGTGGTGTGGAGGTAGGATTTTTTCATGATTTTAGCAACTATTGCACAAATATATTTGAGTAATAGTGGAATATAACCGCTTAGAAGGCAAAAGTATGTCAAACATATACATCATAGTGTTTGATCCATTGCTGTGGAAAAACTCATTTTGATAGTTACTACCACAAATGGTGCAGAAACTCTGTGAATGTTGGCAATTTCAGGGAAGTATTGATGGTTATGAAAAAGCACCAATAGTTTAAAAACNAACGCTGTTTCTCATGTAGATGTTGGGTAATGAATGCTAGCTGGTTTTTAGAAGTTTAAGCACAATAAATCAACTATATATTTTTAATAAATGTTTACTATGAGAAGATACTTTTGTTCATTCATTGACAAACACAGCATAATTATTACACAAATGTTAGTGTTCATAATTTATCATCAACTTCATGCAGTTTTTTTCATGAATACTTCCACCACCAGTTTTTAGTTTTGCCTTAGCGAAAATTTGTCAAGGTGCTATAATAAGTATTTAGATCCACTTCTTTTCAATTGTGTTTTGATGCAGTTAAGATGCCTAAAATCACAATTACTGCAGTTGAGATGCCATTTATTCTAAGATTGTGTTTATCCTTTTGTGTTGGCTGTTTCAACACATCCAGCTGCATTTTGTCATGTTCATATGCTTGATAGAAACTTAGCAATAGATGAAATTAGAAAATTGTGAATTAATAAGGTATTTAGCTCACTGAACTTGCATGCATTGAACATTTTTATAATGTACTCATCGATTCAGATGCATTGTGGCATCATTCATGACCTCATTGTCACTCTTACTGTGCAGAAATTTGTGTGCACCACTCTTCGACCAACTCTACTTGCATTCAAAGAACTTTACCACTGGAACGGTTGTGCAGAATTTGTGGCTGATTACATTACAATGGAGCAACTAGATCCCCCAGTAGAACTTCCAAAGTATCTGTACTCACCAAGCACTATCCTAAGAAAACAAACAGGTTGGATACTATGGCTTAGCTCTGCGGTTGATCGTGGTTATACAGAACAACATCAACATTGTTATTAATATAATTTTTTGATTTTGTAAAAGTTGCTAAGAGTGTTAGCATCATAAGCACCTTAAAATTTTAATTTAAAACATGTTTATTGTGTATAGGGTTGATATGTTGGGACTTTGGAGTTGACTTCTTTTTGAAGCACATTATTGTTTCTTCCGTTATGGTTCTTTTAGTGAACATGTATTTGTAGCTTTTGAAATAGTCTGAGAAACATTTTAAGTCTCATGTACCACTGTGGTAGCTGCTCATAGCCAGGGATGTAGCCACAGATAGGCTACTTGAGAGTATATGTTTTATGTTTATCAACATTTTGGAGGAATCTGTGTGTGATTTCAAAGTGACTGTTGTAACTGGAATAAATCTTACACAGAAATTACCTGCAATTTGGTTAGGAATTTTTTCAACTCATTCTATGTTAAATGTTTGCATAAGTTTATGCAATCCCAAGTTTGTTTGTCGATGGGTGCCAACAAGATTTCAAAGTGTCCATAATATTCTATTCTGAGAGGTAGACCTCTTCCTAAAATTTTAGAAAATGTATGAAGATTGAAGTGTCATTGGAACTTGAAAAACTGTTTAACAAAAAAACATGCATTTTTTCAAAGACATACTTGTTCATTATAGTTACAGTATATGCATTTCTAGAATTTTGCAATCACAGTACATAACTTGGCATAGCATCTTAAATTGTTCTACTTAGTATTTGTTCTATCTGCTGTGAGTATTAGGAAAGCAACCCACAAGTTATGCTAATCTTATGAGAGGTATGACTTCATTATGCCATACACCTAAAATCACAGCTTTTTGTCTGCATTTATAAATCAGATGCTTGCCATCATGCAAATTCTACAGATTTGTTTCATTTTCAAGATTCTTCTTAACTTTGTGTGTGTATGCTGCTATGTTGTCACAGGTAATTGCTTCGACTTTGGCAATATCCTTTGTTCTTTGTTGCTTGGAGCTGGTTACGATGCGTACGTTGTGAGCGGTTATGCCACAAAAGAAATTTGTCTGAGTGATGAGACCAGGGAAATGTGTCCATTACTTCTTCAGAAAGAAGAGGTTGGTATTGGCAGTTTAACGAAATGTACATTTGTTTGCTGTTTGTTGCATCACCATCTGACCCATGGTGTAGTTCATTGAACTATAAGTTAAGAATGTTAAAAAATCGTTGTGATATTCAGATTTTTTGTACTATTTTACAAATATATCTAGTGCCAAACAAGTTCAGAGCAAATAATTTTTTTTCAATTTCTATATCTTGCATAACCATCCACTGTTGTCTTCTGTTGGAAATTGGTAAAACATTGTTGTGTTCACTCAGGCAACATGCAGGTCAAATGCATAAAAACTTTTAATTTCAGTGGAACAATCACCGTGTTTGTATCTCAGAACACCTGGTTTCTGTATGGCTTTATGCAGGTTCCTCACCAAACATGTGCAATAGGTGGGCAGAAAGTTTGTCGCTGAGCTTGGGTCATCCAACAAAAAATAAATGTTTTTGTTTCATGTTTCACACCCAAAAACAAACATATCTATATATTTTATTGAACCAGACTCATCTTTTACTTCTTTCTCCTTTTAACGGTTAGCTGTTTACCTCAAAGTTTTGATGTAAGAATGTCTTCATTTCGCTGACACTACTGTATCCCTGTAATATGGTGGGTGTATGACATTGACGCTACAATTGGGGTGATGTTAAAAATGTTTTTTTTCTTCTCCTATCTGTGTGATCATGTGCAAACACCTATTCTGTAATGAGTTATAGCTAACCATTTTTGCGCTCATGCGTTGTTTACTGTGCCTGCGATATGGACCATGTGTCCGCAATAAATCATTATTATTATTTATTTGTGCGTTTGGCTCAGACACAGGATCCGTATCACAGGAGTTAGTCAAGTGATATACACAGTTAATACTGAAGATGAACAGGCACTGAAACAATGCACCAATAACTACTGCATGGGAAGAAAAGGAGATTAGTAAAAGGCATCAGACAATGTGTATGAAACAGAGTTGGAGGGCATGCATCATCATACAATTCATGAAGCAGGGTGTTTTTGAGCTCAGTAGAGCTCTGATCAAACGTTTCTTTGAGTTTATTTGCCACATAATAAAATTATTTTTACTTGGCTTGTGATGTCATTGTCGTCTTAGGACGCATGCTATAAAATAATACGCAGACAACTGGTGTAGCAGACTGTACCCTTTAGGGACCGCAGAAGCCAATATGTTGACAGGGGCTATTTCAGCCATAAATCACCAGCCGCTGCAGCTAGAGAGGTGTTCAAACCGTCTAAGGATGCGGGAAGCTTTCTAGTTTCGCTTCAAAAAATTGGGAAGTTTTGGATAAGAGTTTTTTGTGGGTTATGCCGTATTAGGTGTAGGTTTTGCCTTTTTTGGCCAACATTACCTGATCCTTAGCCTCAACCGCAAGAGGGAGTTTTTTTTTTCTTTTTTGTAAAAAGTCTAGACGAAAATCTGCATATTTAGAGCCATTGATTGGCTTTCTAGTATTTGTGGTTAACAAGTTATGACCTAAAAAAAACAAAATAAATAATGAAATAATTAATCCCTAGGGGATTAATTATACAGTTTGTTGTTTTTAGGCCATAACGTCCAACAGGGGCGGAGCCAGACATTTTCATTTGGGGGGGCCACTGGAGGGGCCAGTTTTGCAACAAGGGGAGCTGTCAATGGTCTGTGTAGGACTTCAAT
>JGI24021J15306_10010669_pt1 | contig 11411 bp, 7 predicted proteins | sample Ectturendosymbi1_FD_15306 | JGI IMG/M metagenome (IMG submission 15306)
CTCAAGACTACAATTAAAATTTCGTAATACAAGCTCATAAATCATAACATCTTAACAAACTGACTGACGTCAAGAATACTAGTGGCAACAAAAAAAACTGATTCATGAAAAAGGTGTTTACTCAAAAATTGAAAAGACGTTTACTCAAATAAATAAATGACTGAAACATCTAACTAGTTGATGCTAATGGCTGAAAAAACTTCTCCAACTAAAACCAACTCTTGGTGAAGTGACTAACAACGGTAGAGAAAAATAGTAAGCCATGTGCGGGCAGTAAGTCTCTGGGGTACGCATTTAAACCTGCCACGAGTTCACTTTAAACGCTGCGGTGGGGGTAAGCAAGCTGAGTTGAGAGAAAAGCTTGCGCACAAATCGGAAGACAACATCGGATTGAGTCAAACAACACAAAGCATCGTAATAATTATTTCACTTTCTCTTGACCCAGATCACTTGTTTCAAGTTTATAGAAACTTGTGTTTTGTTGATATAGGACAATTATTTTTGCTTATACAGTAACGCAAAATTTCATCCGTTATGATAAGTACCACCGCATAAAAATACTTTCAATCTGTGCCTGTTTGATTAACTTAGCCCTAGCATTGAGACGTTTAGTTAGTGTAAATCTGAACAAGAAACAAGTTGCGTTTGTCGCATTTCCTCAAAGTTTTGAGCTTTTTTCAAGACTGCAAAACATGTTGTCTGCAGTTTACCACAGCTGGTCCGCTTTATTTTTGAAACTGATGTGATTGAGCAGTTGTGTGTATCCAAACACATATTTTGCTATCTGCAAATTCCCATTCGGTTTCTTACGGAAAATGTAGAGATTTGTATATTTTCAAAAAAGTTTGAACTGATTTTAGTTTACGTTGTCAGGTCCAAGAAATACCACAGACCGAAAAGACTCCATTTTATCCTCGTTCACCCTATGCTGCTGCCAAAGTCTATGCTTACTGGATAGTAGTCAATTATAGAGAAGCATATGGAATGCATGCGAGCAACGGAATACTTTTCAATCACGAGAGCCCTCGAAGAGGATACAATTTTGTCACTCGCAAAATCACCCGCAGTGTGGCGAAGATACATCTCGGATTACAAGGTGCAGTTACTCGATTGTCGGTAAATAAAATGCTTTGTTTTTTTTTCTGCGATACAACGCGTGTGCTCTATTATCATTAGCGTCCGCTCCGGAGAGAAAATCGTTCGTGGAGAAAAAACGTCAAACAACTGGATTTATTAGAAAATCTCACCTGGAGACATTCTAAATCGCGCAAAATTCTATTGCATTCTTGAGAGAAACGCTTTAATTTTGATTGCGTGACCCTTGTAGCATTGTTTGGTGTAATCATTACAGATCGTTAATGAAGTCTAAATCCAGGTGGCTAATTACAGGTGTCAGCATTGCGATGATTGGCCGTTGTCTGATTTTTTTTCTAGGAGCATTACGATCATTTCAAAATCTGGGTTCACGGCTCTGGAGCAGATTTTTTACCGCGTGCCTAACGACTGACACAGCTTCCCAGGTTATACTTTTACTGAAAAGGCACACTGTCGTGTTGCAGCTTCAGCGCCGCAGTTTTCACTGATATTGCACGTGACAAATCAGCGGAAACAATAAACCGCTAGAAAACAAGCGATTTTTTATTTGATTATTTCCCTCGACAACTAGTTCTTGTTGTTTCAAAAAGTACTGATGCCATATCAAAAAAGCGCTGATGGAGCAAAAGACTTTCGAATGTGTTATAAAGTACAACAAACACTTCTTTCTTTTGCAAGAGCATCAATAACAGCTTGCTTTTGTGGATAACTCGGTGAAATATCGTTTAGGTTTTCACTTTTCAGTAACGCGTGTGAAATTGCTGACGTGTTGCAGCTTTGAGGATAATTGTTGAAGAATACATCATTTAAGTTTGTGTGAAAGGATGTAATAGGAAACGCTTCAATAATTTCGCATCCAACAACAACCGCTGATTATCCAGTTATTTTAACCCACAGGATCCTCGTGTGTCATTTAGAGTGAGGAACAATATTTCAAACAAGCATACACAACTCTGTGATGAAACCCAAGAATCGCATCTTGACACACTCAACCTCATGCACAAAACACATGTATGCTGCAAGTACTTGAAGACAGCAGATCCTATTAGAATGTGCTGTCTTCGAGCGCAGTCTAAACCCCGATTTCCCATGCAATGACCAGTCATTTGTTAAATTTAGGTGAATTGACGTAGAAAATGTTCGAGTTAACCTCACTGCTGGCCGTGCTAGTAAAATAACCCATTTGAGTTGCATCCATCAATTGGTGGATGTCAAACAACTCAAAGAAATCAGGCGGTTGACAAATAAATTAAACGTCCAATTAACGAAACTAGACGTTCGGTGCGAACAATTAAAGTACAGTCAGTGTATCAGGTCCTGAGCGTTTTCAAAGATCAGTTAGATCAAGGGATACTTTTTCAGCATGTGAGCTACTTATACTCTACAAAAATGCAAAATAAAAGTCTTGTAGCCTAGGCCTTAGAGTCCTGCGCGGGGCAGGTTAACCCGAGCAGGTTGCGGGTACCCGCATTTGCGGGGCGTATATGAAATTCTTTGTGCGGGTAGCTGAATTTTGACTCAATGCATGTGAAAGTTATATGAGCAAAAAAATTAGTTCTACAGAAACCTTGTGGTACTGAGGTGTAGAGAAGCTTTGCCAAATAAAATGCCTTACTGGGCCAAAATTATGTCATTATTTTCGTGAGGGCCGCGCATTGAATGGCTTACTTTCATCTTCGCAAACCAATGTTTAGTTTAAAGCTACTGAGAGCATTTGAATAATAACTGCATTGGTAAAAACTGTGTGGTATTATTTTAATCACTCCCAGACTGTTATGCCATTGGCAAATTTAGCACTAATGGAGGAACAACGGTATTATTGTGGTGTATGATATTAAATGAAATTCTCTCTAATTTGTGATATTAGAAATGACGTCATCAATGGGGACCTAACCAACAACTTTGGGGGCCTCGCATCACCATGGCACTGCATGCAGTCCATAGGTTTCAGCGCGATGCTAAGTCATTTGCTGGCTTGGCAAGAACGCGTGGATTAGTGCGTTTGCCTAATTCCAAGCTTTGTAACGTCATGTGCGCGTTAACTGTAAAATGTTTCTGCTTGGACTTGCTTGACAGCTTCGCGTAAATGATCAACCGCATTAGATTGCAGATAGATTTTGTTCAGTTTTAACAAACTGTTGTCGATTGCGGTCGAAGTTTTATGAAAGTTGTTTCATGGGGAAATTTTGTTACGGTTGGCTCTAAATGCCCTGCCCTTGAGTTTTTTGTTGTTATGAGGGATGAAAACGACAAACTGGTTCCTTTTTCTTTCGTTGCAATCAAACATAATTCAAATTCCTATTCTTTGTACCGACCTGAAAACATCTGCGATATTCGTGGATTGTCCGTTTTCTGTTTGACCCCGTTGGGTCTTTTCTAGCTGCGATTTTCACACTAAACGTTTGCGTCGACGGAAGGACCGCAATTGTTTCATGCGATTGATTGCGCACTATTTTCCTGAACAGTGAGAATTACGTGCCTTTGCTTGTTCCCCCATGGCAACTGGCAAGTGTGGTTATTAAACAGAATCACATGTATGAAAATTATACACCATCATGAAAAGAATCATCACCCAAACACAAATTGAATGCCACTGAATATTACAAGATCAGATAGCTTTTAAGCATGAAGGCTGTTGCGTGAATGTTGAATAAAAAGCAGGACAATCCTGTTTGTGCTTGTCGAACCGGAAAGTAATATTTGTACGAAAAAGGCTGCTGACTTCAAAAGAGACTTACACGCTTTCCGCAGATTTCGTTACTTTGGGTAACCTCGATTCAAAGCGCGATTGGGGTCATGCTCGTGATTACGTTGAAGGAATGTGGATGATGCTACAGCATCCCGAGTAAGTTGTGATAGAACTACGTACAAGTATCATGACTTCCTGTGGTAGTCCTGTCTCGTTGCAAATGAACAATTCACTGGCTGTTTCGGTTTTGCCACACTTGACGTGTTGCATCAGGCATCACGCAGGTTGATCTGTAAATGTTATAGTTGTTTTGTGCTGTACGCATGTAAGTGACGATGTGCACTTTTAAAGCAGATATCGTGTGTAGAAGTTGCACTTCTCTCGTTTTTATTGATAAAATAAGAAAATAAAATTGCAACGAAATTTAAAGTATACTTGATGAATTCTGGCGTTTTTATGTTTCTGGTTCATTTTCGTTTGAAAATATGACTAGCCTCAGTTGGCTGTGATGCTTGCCAACACGATTATCAGATATGTGCTGGATTCGCCACAAATCAAGGTTTCTAACAAGGAATGCATATAATGGAATGTCGAAACCTATGGATTTGAATCCTATGAATCCAAAAATCAGAGTTTTTTCGAATATTTAGATTCGAAATAAATTTAGATTAAATAAACGTGAAAAATTGCAAAGTTAGCAAAACAAATGGTTTCAATAAGGTTTGCAGTGGCGCTCTTGCGCTTCTGAGTAAGAGAAAGAAACAGTCAACAATCTCACGGCACTGCATAGTAACATAAACGGCTAAATCCCTTGGCTTCAGAAGCCACGATCGTGCAAGGCACATGTCTGGCCATAACTCGCTAGCCGCTAGAGCCAGAGAGCTGTTGAAACCCTCTAATGACGCAGAAAGTCTTTTAGTTTCAATTAAAAAAAGTTGGAAAGTTTTTTATTTGTGTTTTTGTGGGTGACGTCGTAATTGGGGTAGGTTTATGTTTTTTGGATCACGTCATCAGTACCTGGGCTTTAACCCCCAGAGGTAATTTTTTGTTTCTTAAAAAAAAATGACGAAAAGCATATGTGTATTGAAAGTTACGTCCTGAACACAACAAAGTGATTAATTAATCCCCTAGGGAATTAAATATATTTTTGGCCATAACATATGTAGCAGGTTATTCTGGAATAGGATTCGATATTCTGGATTCGAACTGAAGACTGCGGAATATTCCAGAACCTCTAAATGTTCCATAATGCACATTCCTATTTCTAACATCTACTTGGTATCGGAGAGTTTAACTTTTAACTGTAATTTCTTCTGCACAGGCCTGGCGATTATGTGCTGGCAACCAATGAAACTCACAGTGTACGTGAATTTGTCGAGAAAGCCTTCAGGCACGTTGGGATTGAAATCAAATGGCAAGGAGAAGGAGTGAATGAGGTAATTTGATAATGCTAGCAGCTCAGCCGAGAATGGTGAAGTATATCGTCTTGAATGTCCATCATTGTGATTTATTGAAACCAGCAACTTTTTATCAAAACATGCAAGAATTTTTATGTAAAGGGTCGCCTGAAAGCGCAATTGAGGCGAAATTATTTGCATGTTTTTGTTTACAGTTTGTGGTGTGCTTAAGTTTTCATAAAACTCTTGCTCGCGAAAACGCATTTACTTGTTTACACGGACGTGTTGTGTAACTGTCATTGTTAGAATTGCGATGTCAGTTCTGACAACAAAATGAGGTGACATTTTGAAGTACTACGCATCGCTGACATGCAATTACATTTGTGAATCGGTGTTTGAACTTGCTGTCACAGACTGGCATGTAGCATTTAATTCAACAAGCTTTTTGAAAATGTTTGTAGCGTGTAGGTGTGTGGATGCAGGGTTTTCTTAAGGTTTGACCTCGCTGACCGCAACTATTTCATCTGAATACCGCGAGATGGCCGTAAAGCAAAGTTTTAGTGTATTTCGACTATGGTAGTAAAGCAAGTTTATACTGCATTTTGGGCGACCGTTTCGGTCTTTCAAAACACCTTAAAAAACATTGTGTGAATGGATCAATAACCAAAACTGTTCCAGGGTTTATTCTAACAATTTTCTGAAGTTACGATCTAAGTGTTTTGCGCCCGCAGGTGCAAGTTCAGGTCATACCTATTTGAATTCAGTACATGTGAGCAATAGGATATGTTTGAGACCAGTGCGGGAATCGTAAGGAACACCATGCCTTGGCTTCAGGGCAACTGCGACAAGTCGCACAGTGACTTCAAGCTATGTCCGACCGATTCGTCTGTGCGCGTGGACGCTGCAGAATCGCGTTTGGTTTTAGATGTCGTCGCCACCGATCAACGCGGCGTTGCTTCGCGCACCCGGCGGAGAAGACCGAAAACAGACTTGAGATGTCAAACGAAAAAGTTGACCTCAAACGCGTTCTTGCAATGTTCCCATGTTGATGTGAATTCTGGAATTTAGTCCAGTCTATTTTTTGCTTTTTGTACCCGTGGAAGAAAATTACCAAACTGCGCATTACTTGGGTTTTTTGAACCCAAAACATCGGTAGTAACCAGATACTTAACGACCTGTATCTCTGCACCACTCGTCTGTAAGTGAACCTCTTCTATTTGGCGGCTTCGATGTGCTACATTGCGAAACCTTAGCAGGTCCTTGAAACTACTTTAGCGTCGCCTGCCACGAGCCCTTTTCGAAAAAAAAACGCTTTTTGCTTTTAGTAATCAAGGGTAAAGACTGGGAATGAATTGTCGAATACTTCTTTGTGGTATTAAGGACTGTTACGGTTTTCTAGTTGGATCGCATGCAATGCGAAAAATTTATTTAATGGCCATTAGCGGCAGGCCAGGATGATGCCGCTTGTCTAATCAATAGGTGCACACTAAGGCAAAATGACAAATAGCAGAACACGAACAAAGAAAAGGAACGAATCACTTAGCAGCACAAAGCAAATGATGTACAATAGGTATGCACCAGAAGGTAGACAGGTCGGGATCAGCAAACGAGGAATTTAAAACGACGACAGTCCAGGAATTGAGTAGTGATAAAAAGACAACTATTGTGGGTTTAAGCGGTAACTCCAGAAGGCCAACCAGAATAATTTGGATAAACCCAGTAGGCGCCATTCTTCCGATTTTGGACATCCTGTTTGGAGTTACCCAGCTTTCTTAGAAAGACATTAGCTTTTGCTTGCTTTTAATAGGTTGTTTCGCGACATAGTTTACTTCACAAAACAGTCGTTATAAATGTCCAATGACGTAAGTACTTTGAGTATGACGTCACTATGTCATGAGCTTTTCTGAGTTTTTTTTACTTTCTGATTTTGGCAGAACACAAAAATTGCAGCAAGAAGTAAACAGCAATAGAACTACTGAAGCTTTTTTGTTGAAGGCTTCCCCGAAAGGACGGACCAAATTTTTTATGTGCTCAGTAGCCCAAAATATCACCATATGGTTTTTCTTTTGCGTGTTCCAATTTTTGGAAAAATGGCGGGAAGTGGGGTACATTTTTCCTGGAGGCTAGGCTGTAAAATCTTCAGCTGGGAGTTGTGTTCATAAGAAAATTGGAGCAATTCAGTTGCGGTGTGATAGAGATTAGCTGTACCAATTAGTCAGAGTTAGTTGGGTCATAATTTTTTTATAACCAGACGTCATAATCTACTGTGATGTCATACAAGAGGAATGTTTAAAGCAGTTTTTAGTTTAGTTTCATCAACACTAAAAAAGCCTTCAGGTATTTTAGTATAGACTAGATTGCTATTTGTGGAGCAGAAGCAGGCAAATGTGCCTAGTACATCACTAGGCTACAAGTGCAAGAACATCATGGCTTTTCCTAATATTTTCGTAAGAGTTTAGCGTCGTCATCTAGAAAAGCTCAGAGCATGTAGGCTTATATGTATAAACCTTCTGGAATGCCAGATCTGCTTTTAGTTTAGCTACAACACATGTGGTATTACCATTTTGTACTATCAGGTGTAAACGGTGGCTTGTAATATGCAGCTAAAGAAGCAGGTAAAGACGTAATGCTGCAGCAAGCTATTGCACAAATATTAGAGAAAGATGTGGGAGAAGATGGTGTAAGTGTAATTGCTTTTTATCGTTATCCAAAGAATGAATTTTTACCTGACAACAAGCTAGTTTCTGTTACAGATGTAAAGAAGTCGCAGTGCAAATAAGAATGCAGACATTCAGGAAGATGGGGTAGAAAATCCATCCCTGCTTACCAGTGAGGAGAAACAGGTTAACATATGATGATTCAGTGCCGACTATAAAACTGGGGAGTTTCCACTATACGAACTCCTTACCAGTGACGCAACGAGGGGGTCCAAGAGGGGTGCAGTGCCGAATAACAGGGGGGCGCCTAAAAGCACGAACAATTTGGCAAGTACTTTCATCAATATTAGTACATTTGCTCCCAGTAGATCTTATGCTCAAACATGCGGGCGTCAAAAACTTTTTCTTACCCCGGGCGCCATCTGCCCTCGTTACACCCCTGTTCTGTACCATGTGTTTTTGACAAATATATGATTAATTTAATTTGCGAAAAAAGTGAATTGTACTCCAGGCAAAAAAATTCCCAAGCTTCTATTTGGATCGTACATCTTTAAACAGGTTTGTTGGGATTTTACTTCTTTCTGGATACCACACGCTTCCAGAGGAAGACCTCCACTGGTCAACCTCCGCTGAGTGCTGATGCTCAAGTACTTGCTGCAGCTTTGAGCATGTCAAGGGCAAGGCCTCGAGATATTAAAAAGTACCTGTATCTTGCTGGCAACACAGCTTTGTTTGCAGATGATAAAATCGCTGAGCTAAAACTTTTTTCCAGTCTTACATTAGCGAGGGTCCACCGGTTTGGTGTGTTTTCTAAGTTTCTCAGTGTTGATGAGTAAATGGTTCCATACTTCGGTCATCACAGTCAAGATGTTCATAAAAAAAACAATTCGCTTCGGTTGCAAGCTTTGGGTTTTGGTTTCCAACGAAGGTTACCTGCTTAACTGTGAACCACATGAACAAACATCCAAATCAAATTGCAAAAACAAAGAAAAAAGCTGGGCACGCGAGTTGAAAACCTAGAAAAACCACTTGGTACGGGAGGGCCTATGGTTTGAAATGTCAGCAATTGGTAAAAATGCATCATTGTGCATGCAAAGTTCAATACGGTAACTTTGTTTTGTTTCGTTGTTCAATTGCAGCGTACTAACAGGTGTTGCTCAAACATCTTGCTTGTTTGAAATTTCCATACAATAAAAATGACGTCACAAAGTGTGTGACGTCATGACGAACGTTTGTTGTGTGAAAGACGTAGTGGCATATCAAGTATAGTATCCACTTTCCAATGCAATGGAAAGAGACGTAAATATGCAGCAAAGTTATGGTATGGCGAACAGCTCACTAATACAATAATAGACGATGAGAGAGTACAAAAGTACCCCAGTTCCTACCATTGTTCCATTTTTGGAACATAAGATATAAACAAACAAAAAATACTGAACCCACGCAATCAAAATATGTTTTGGATTAGTCAGAATATATCAAATACCAAAATGTAAGACGATTCAGCAGATCTGATGGCCAGAAAATTTTCGGCGCCTAATGGGTTAAAGTTCTTTTGCTACGAGCAGAGTATTGTGAATGATGATAATTTTTTTTCGTTGAGTATGGTCTTTTTTAACGTTCGAAAAAGTATATTACGATAGTGCAAGGACAACTTACACTGCAGAATACGGTGTTCGAGCGTTTCTTTGAAACCACGGCTACACTGACAAAAGGACTTCAAGTTAATGTTTAGAAGGCTATGACCAAGACATAATATGCTGCGTAAAGAGGTGACAGATCGATTTGAGCCGTGTAAGTGCCAAGTATTGTGTTTCTTGTCATGGTTAAAGCGGGTGAAGTGGATTATAAATGCTGAAAAGCTACAAGATAATTTGATATGTTGAAGTAGAGAGTTCCAGAGTAAGGGAGCTTTATAAAACAATGAATTATACAGAAGCGAACGTTTGGAGATGGGAAGATCAAAGTAACTAAGAGTATGCTGAGATTTCTTCTGGAGTTGGCGCTCGCCTGTGAAGGACAGAAGTAAAATCAAATTTGATTTTAGAAAAGAACCAGTACATATGGAGTTGTGTTAGATCATGGAATGAAGCTGAAATCAGAAAGGACAGCGGTGTTGTGTGATGTACGGAAACATCTGAGTATTAATGTAGCAGGTTTTGTATGCATGTGCTCTGGGAGCAAGCTATCCGAAGTTAAACAGTTGGCAAAAATCACGCTTCCGTAGTCTAAGATCGGGAGAACATTAGAAACAAAGAGTGATTATGCAATGACAAGGTACGATGAAATATAAGACCTCTTGTATGAATCGGGTGCACTGAGGTCAGTGCTGCCAAACGTAAGAACAGGGTGAGAGATACAGGGCTTGGAAATGGTTAAGACATTGGTCTTTTCTGGAGTAAACTTCACCTTCCACAGATTTGACCAGTCGGACAAGTACAAATCGCAAGTTAAAACCTGATAGAGATGAAGTGGACAATTAGAAGAGAATAATAAAGCTATGTCGTCAGTCAACAAAGAAATGAGAATTCAATGGATTCGGCAATGTCACTGACATATGCTAGGAACAAGAAGGGGCCAAGGACAATCCCGTGGTATCCCGAAATTTGTATAGTAGGTGTTTTAATAACTCACTATCTCGCTACTACCACTGGGGCAGGACGTCAAGAGATCAAGTAGAGATCCACCTACTCCTGACTGCTGCAATTTATAGATTAATCCAGAGTGAATTACTCGATCAAAAGCTTTGGAAAAATCAACAAAGACGATCCTTGAAGACAAGTGTCATCATAGACGATATAAAGTTAATGTGCGGTTTTTAAGAGTGATGTGACTGTGGAAAGTTTTTTACGGAAACATGAGTTACATGGGGACAGCAACTTGTTACTCTCGAGTTATGAATAAATGTGACGGTGAACAATTCGCTCGAATACTTTGGATAAGGGAAGATAGCAATAAGCCTGTAGTTTTCGATGTCAGAGGAGCCTTTTTGTGGATGGGAACGACAGAGGCTTGTTTCCATTCGGCGGGGTATTGTGCAGCAGAAATAATAAAGTTAGAGTAGATAATAATCTAAGTAAGCGGTTTGGTAGGTTAAGATGTTTCGATTTAGAATGATCAAGACCCATAAGCTTTCATTGACGGTTAATTAGCATGGCCGCAACCAGGTGATATTTCGGGGGGGGTTAAAAATCTAAATGATTGTAACTTGTTGTTTTACGTAGCAATTCAACATGTTTTTGAAAATTTCGGTGGGCAAATTGCCCCTGTTGATTGCTGTATTCCTTGACTAATATTTTTCATTCCGCTTTGCTACATGTACTACTGTAACTCGACTAAGACTGCCCGATGGGCAAAAGTTCGATTTGACTCGAAGCTGTGAAAAGTGCAACAGACTTGATGAGACTCCCACCCTAATTCAAGATCCATTACGACAAGCGCATTACGCTTGCACCACAGATCAATATTAGTTTCTTCGCACTAAAGAAATTTTAACACAAGTGCATTGACACGTTTTGTTTTATTGCAAAATGAAGTCTGTCACACAAAATATTAGAGGTTTTATTGAAAGAC
>JGI24021J15306_10010670_pt1 | contig 11411 bp, 10 predicted proteins | sample Ectturendosymbi1_FD_15306 | JGI IMG/M metagenome (IMG submission 15306)
ATATATATATATATATATATATATATATATATACATTGTAATAGGAAACGATGCTTCCATGCAAGACGAGGTGCTCAAAACAGTGTCATGGAAACCAGAAACGCCACCACCCAAGATCATCACCAACAAAGGCATACTAAACTATGCTGCCATGGAGAAGTGATTCGGTTCGTACACGAGCAAGATATTCCGAAGACAAACATCATCTCATCAGGCGTGCAGCAAGTACCTGGTACATTGGTTGCCAAGCTCAGAGAACATCTTGCTGAAGCTTATGATGGTGGACGGTACAGGGCACGGCAAAGCCATACCTTTTTTGAGAAGTCTATCTCTCATGATTGATTATTAAAATGGCGAAGAACGATCGACTCTTTCTGGCACGCATAAAAACTGCTAACGCCATAGTATCGAATGTGAAGGCAAGTACATTCGACCGAGACTATATCGATAAACGATTTATAAGGGTCGCCCGTACGTTGAACAAATTCACTAAAGGCCAATTTTTCAGTCGAGCAAATCCACTACGTAAGCTTGACGCGTTGCTGGTATAAAGTATACAGAGTGCAACTAGCAATCATGAATAGAAAAGTAATCACAGCTTGCTTTGTGATTTGCGGCGCGACTTTCTTTTCGAGTTGATAAATTGTGTATTCACTGTTCATACTTCGGGAGCTTCGGAGTGCAGTATTTTTTGTGTACAATGACTACTTTATCATGCTTTTATCAAAAACACTTTTACCGCCTGCGTATTCTGCGGGGAGTGGATGACCGACTGCTGAACCTTTTGAAGTCGTACATATCAATAAAGTTTTGACTTTAATCCAACGCTGGAATAGTAAAACCACGAATGAAGGAATTGTCGAACATGAGCTCAAGCAATCAAGGCGTACTTGCATAGAAAAACCTAACCACTTCTAACAGGTTGAAACAGACTTTCTTTTAGTGGTTTGATTTACTTGCGTTTAAAATTAAGTTGTTGGGTGTCGCAACATATTTAAGATTAATCCTCCAATGGATAACTTCATTTCAAGAATGGTGAACGTTTATTTTCACTCGGCCAGCAGGTGATTTGTATATTATATATTTCATCTTAATCCAGATACGAGCAACGGCGCAACCACAGTGATTAAAATTTTTATCGATCCAAGTACATATCTCAAGTTGCAAGCAATGAATAATTTATNGCCGCAGCAACGCTCGCAGAAACGAAACTCGCTTGCAAATAATCACCAGCTGCTGGCCAGTCGCACAGGCACTGATGGTTATTGACCGTTAGCAAAGGAAACCCTGCAATCATGAAAAGTTGCATTCGTAACAACAAATTCCAAGACCAGTGCTAAAAATTTTGCAAATGAAATGATCGTATCCACGTTTACAAATAAATGGGCTAACAAGTTGCACTACTAACCTGGAAAGTGTCAAAGCAAGCAATAATTGATTAATGCAAACCAAGCTAGGCAATCAACATAAGTACGACCACAAGGTCGACAAAACCTCCCGCGATTGAAACATTTCAACCCCAGCGATAAACCAGTCCCGAGACGCAGTTTGCAAGCAGTTACATGAGGTTTGTTTAGAAAATCAGATGCTTTAAGTTTGAATAACGGACACTACTGATACCACTTGGCTTGGAAACAGGGTGGGCAGACTCATCATTGGTTCAAAACGTCCAGGCCAAAAGAACAAAAGAAATGCAGACCGAAATGTGAAGTGTATGACAACTTCTATGAGACTCAACCCATCATCAACAAAAAGTACTCATTATGGCTTGATGCGGCTTGGTGTTCATTTCATACACTTGCTTGCAGCTATTTCCCGTAAGCTATGTAAAAGCACATAAAATCAGGTACATTTGGAAGAGTCACAAAGGTGACCAGAAATTTTAATAGAGAAACGGTTTTAAGTCCTGCTATTTTTCGCAAAAACCCCAACAAAAGCTAATTGACTGCTTCGACCAGATAAGCACTTTCTCCGAAACGCTTTGAAAGCGTTTTCGAATAGAGTATCTTTGATAAGTGTTTGGCGGTTGTTGCACAAGACCATGACTGACTTCATGATCACAAACAGCTATTAGAAAGTCTTTCTTCTTGTGTTTGAGACGCAGTTGCCATTTAAAGCAAAAATTCAGTTTTTAGTGCGTGCTTGGAAGAAGTTCTCGAACGAATAATGCTGTTGGCGCGGAAGTTCTGAATTCAAGAATACCCAATCATCCTACACAATAAAAGCTTACGAGGGCCAGCGTAGTGTGAGGTTCAGAACCGCAATGAACTGAACGCGCGCTCGAAGTTGGAAATGAAAGTAAAACGAGTTATTATGACCTTGCACAGCAAGGCTTTTAACCCTTTGCAGAATTCCTTTCTTGGGCAACTAAATTTGCAAGCAGATTGGTGCAATCTTCGGCACGTGACACCAACGAGCAGGGAACCGCATTGTCAGTTGAGCGGCTGTAGAAGCGTAATGACCTGAACACAGTTGACTGTGCCTAGTTGTATCCAAGCTTTTCAGGAATCGGCTTGGATTGTTCTTACCGCGCAGACAAACTTGCCTGCATGCGAGAAGCCTGGGGAATCTTGTCGCAAGCAGGTCGGCAGGCGTGCCAACTACCTGCAGCGAGTCAACTGTGGATTGTGTTCATTTTTTGCGTTGTTAAACGTCACTGACAGATAGATTCGGTATTATTTGCCGCGAAAAAAAATCAAACACGGAATTGAAAATAAATTAAGGTTTCACATGGACAAGTAAAAAACCAGAAGAACATTAATAAATTTATTTAATTTTGGAATGAAAGTGTTGGTACATCAAATCGACTTGAAAGCGAACTTGTAATGCTGTAGAAGAGCTTAAAAGAGAAAAGAATCAATGAAAGTTATGTAAAAAGAGTGCAGGAAATTGAGTCAACTGTACAGTAGAAGCACCTTCGGCAAGAAGTAATAATGCCAGCGGCGCGTTTGTTACAAACATCGCAAATCTGACAAATGCCACATGGGTGCAGAGAATCAGCACGTTGTAGGTGAGCAATTGCTTTCAATAGACCTTGTTTAGCAGTGCCCAAGCAGCAGGCTGCCACGGAGGACAATGAAGCAAACAGTTCATCTTTTGTGATGGACTTGACTGAGCAAAACAAGCTGAAGAAATCCATGCAGAAGGTCGAAGGAACGGACGGAACTCGCGATATTTTGACGCAAAGATATAACCGACGTATAAGTGCCTCTTAAAATATGCTTCAACTCGCTGCTTTTTCAAGCTGCGTATATTTTGAAAGTGTCACTCAAAGTTGTCATTAACTTTTTTGAATTTATACTGAGGTTCTCAGCTCTTTTCGGCCTTTGCTGCGGGCACAACAGGCTCTTTATGGCTTTTTTTAATGTGAAGAGCCCTGGTGGCCTGTCTGCGTGGAGTTGTTGAAATCTACAATCCTTGTCGGGATAACATATAAGCGAAGAGAACGGGTTGTATGATTGGGCAGCAAGGGCAGAAATCTGGTAATCAAAAATTTTGCGCAATCTAACAAAACAAGCTATTAACTTTAAGTTACACTTTTGTGGTTTGCAGAATTAGTAGCGTATCCACTGTTTTTGATCACCTTCTGTGGCAAAGTTCGCTTATTGTCGAAGAAATAATATCGAGTCTGTTTACTTTGTGAAAAATACGGTAAACTAATTTTGTAACAGCTGTAAGTTTTTAACCTGTTTTACTGAGACCAACGACAAATATCACCATTTTATAATTTTTATTGCATATTGTCATTAAAGAGCATGAAAAACTAACATGCAATTTTAGTTTTCCCCATTACCAACGCAAAAGATCTCGCCAAAAATGCTGTAAGTCCTGACACATTATTACAAAAACAGAAAGTTTACACGGTGTCCAAAGTTTTCTTGAAATCCTTGTTTAAATACTAGAAGGGCTTTGACCGACCTGTTTGAAATCTCCGATTTCACCTTGCAACGCGAGAGCAGCCAGCGACAGAGCTTCGTCGTAACCGCACACAAGCCTTTCGTTCATCGTGTCCGCTCGAAGTTGAAGATACATTGCTTTCAGCAGTAACCGTCTAAAATACGTAGTAAAGACAATTAGCACCAAATCTAACCAATAAGCCATGCAAAGAGCAAAATTTTAATTACTTTGTGAAGTCTCACGAGAAACAACAACCAACACAATAGCAAGCAAATTATTAAAACTCCTAAAAACAAACAGCCAGAACGTGCGTCAACAAGCGTTTCAACAACAATACAATTTACCGGATTGATTTCACTATTATCTGGACATATGATCTAGGAAAGACACTATAATGGCATTTATGCCACCAAAAATTACCATCGGTAGAGGTAAGCAGAGCAGGTTTAGCTTCTCTACACCACGCTGCACAGTTTTAAACTGCGTAAATCAGTTCCTATCTCAGCGTTGTTATAAGGTAGAATTATAAGCAGAAGAAAAATACATTGCTACTTACTCGGCACAACTGCAGTCAGGCGGAAAGTACAGCAGTCGCATGAAACAAAGCGCTCCGGAACTGAATTGGTCGACCGCTTGCGCAATCTCATCAAAGTGACTCATGTAAATAAATTCACAATCTGCAAAAAGATAGTTGCATTAGGTTTAAAACTCCACAGCTACCCTTTTAACTAGAACAGCCACAGAAGCTGCAGATTGGTTCGTAAAACGTAGCACGTGAGGTAAGAACAATTCAAAAAATCGCCTCAATCGAAGTAGTCCAAGAGTCCAAAAAACACAGGTTCCCAACATGTACGTTTTCCTCAAGGAACAACAGGCGCAACCAAAAATGAAATTTTATGCAAAGGCGAATGTGTTGAACTGCTTAGTCCCGCTTGAAAAACTCCGATAAATGTAAAAAATCTTCCGGAAAACATGAATGAAAAAGAAAAAATATAATGCTGAATTTGGACACTTGTCAAATTATAGAAAGCTAAATTTCAACAATGCTAGTCTGCGCGTGAACTGATCGTGGCATAAAAAACGAAACGCATTCGAAACGCGTTACCTTCCCACAAAGCAAGAGCAAAGCAGGTCTCGTCTATCCCGGACAGCCACCAATTCAAGCAACATTTGACAATCTGTTGCAGAGCAACTTGCCCACAGGTGATGCGCAAGCGCGCTTGATCAGGAAAAGATACAGTAAAGTCAGTGTTCGAGTTTTTAAACGACGACGTCTGTTGAAAGAAGAGAAAATTAAACAGATAAACGCTCCAGATACAGACCAACAGCAGATTGAACGATCGCACTGGCAAGGAAGTCATGATTAATGCTTGCTACCACTGCGTTAGCAAAAACACCTGGCTCAAACGATGAAGAAGCAAAAATAATGCAGTCAACTTTATAACAAGTAGATGTGTTTACGCTGATCTCCAGGTGCTCAGTGGATTTGCAGGTTTGAAAACAACTAGAAAGTGGCTGAGCTTCACGTTTCAATGTGCAGGATTGTGACGGCGGTGTATTAGTAGTATCATGCAAAGGAGTCAATGCTTTGCGATCTGCGCTTGGCGTCCGTCTACTCTTTGGAGTATGAGGCATTCCACCTAAACAACAGCGGTTTTTCGATGGTTTCAGTATAAAAAAAAGCGTACAGCACGACGACGCTCCTCACAACGTGCTTAAGACTTGGCAACTTTTTAAAAACACTTGCGAAGCCAGGTTGCAATAACAACAAAAATAAAACTTCTAACATTAATTCAGGAATCAATACTGCAACAAACAGGGAAGAAATTTCTCGTCAGCGATGGGGTCTAAGTAATCAGGAAGAACCAAGCAGGCAGTGCTACAGCAACATAGGTGCATTTAGACGATTATCTTGTCACACATACACACAAACCTAGGCTATGTGAAGCATTGTTCCTCATGCTATTGTCTAGAGAGTTGACAGCAGGATGATCGTCGCTCTCGTAAACTCCGCTGCTAAGAAAATAAAACACGAACCGAGGTGATTTTTATCCCGAAGCCACCAAGAAATAGAACGCCACATGATGGAAAATGCAACGAACATGTTTTTTCAAAAACCAAATGCACGTGGCAAAATATGATAATCAAAACCTGTGTATATTTAAATTACAATATTATGCTTGGAACGGTAGTTAACACCGTCCATCAAATTTTATAATTAGTGAAAACAGTAACTAAAGAACATGAGAGATGCATCACAATACAAAGAAACAATGCTGACTTAACGATTTTAATAAGATACCTTGCCAAAACCACATTGGTCCTTTAAAACCATAACCATCCCCTACAACCGTGATTTTTAACAAGTTCTCTGCGGAAAATCGTCGGTTGCTCCACAACAAATACATTATGGAAGTAATTACCCACACTTGCCAGTTTAAATGTTTCACATATTACGAGAGTAATGGTCTTAAGTGGTTAAGTTTAGGCGCATGCGTGTGGGAAGTACCTTACTCATTAACAGCAACCCACATGTGTTTGTAGATACAGGTATTACCATTTGGAATGGTGTAGAAGAGTTTGCATGTTGGAAGCTAAATTTTTTCAAACACTTAATAGACAAGACAAATAAATTATAAAAAAAACCTTGAAAGTGACGAATTGCCGCTGGGTGCACGAGGCCGAACCCCATTCCAATGACCAGCAAGATGACTCAGCTGTGAACAAACAAATAATGTATCTTGAAGGAAAAATGGATCTTATGAGTTGAATTTCAGCTGGCAACTTGTCACGCAAACAAATTTTAAAATGGTGAACAGAGTCACTGCAGCAATGAAAAACACGTTGTTGATTTGTGTGGTGATGCTTGTTCACATTCGACCTCCTCACAAAACGTGGGAAAATCACCAAATGCCATTGCATATACCATATTCTTCTGTACAGATTCAGGGCAACACAAACTACTCGTAAAAATTGGGTTCCAACTTCACTTTGGCCCACTTTTGCAACAACTGTTGTGCAGTTGCTCAATTGATATCTTTGCTCACAACTGTCACATGCTTTCCTCAGCTACTTTGGTTTGATATTAATCAACCAGAGTTGGGTCAATCAAAACGTGTAATTTTGTAATTTAGCTGAATGTGATTATTGCACTTTTTATGTAATTGTAATTGGGACTTTTTTGAGTGCAATCTAATTTTACTGAGAAATTCGAAGGAGTAATTGTAATTAAACTGAAGTCATGTAATTGATCCACCTCTTGATATAAACAGCAGTCTCATTGATATACACCACTTCAAGAGATTTTTTCAAAAATAGTGCAAGAAAGGCATGAAATAAACTTTATGTCCAAGGTCTGACAGAGCCAAAAAAATTTGTGTAGCAAAAGCAAACGTTTACACTTGGAGCATAGTTTTGACAAATACCATTGCCCTTGGAACAGAACAGTTTGGTGACAAATCAGTTAATAAGACATGACACTTTTGATGGGAGCACTTTTTATGTACTTTTTGAAAAAGTTTTGGGTTTAGCTTTAGGGTTCAGGCTTGAATTAGCAAGACAAAAATGACAGATTTGAAATACGTCCATATTGCTTAGCACAAATCTTTTTTCCGTATAATGTAGTAGGTTTTCCCAACAAAATCATAATTTTTGACAAACTTTAAACTGTCTTAATAGGTGCAGAATTACAGAAGAGTTGCTTGGGACTGACATATGGCAGGATAAATTTCTGATGTATCATACATGCCATGAAGGTTTGCACCACCCAACAGATAAAATGGATAAATATTTCACATCAATTTGTATGGAAGTGATTCTTTCCTTGAAATATTGCAGTACCATTCCAAAATATTGAGCAAAATCTATGGAAATTTTCCAACAAAGCTTAATCAAATACCCTACAAACCACTTTCAAAATAACACAAATTAGAACAGTTGAATATTTTAAATATTACCAGATGAATTTTAGGAAAAATAATAAAATTTCATGACAAACACACTGCTAAAGATATAAACTAAACAATATTATAAACTGAAAATTTTCTACTGATTATATCTATAAATCCATAGATATATATATTTTGACCAATAGTGGTAAAGCTAAGTGCTTTCTTTGAAAAAGAATAAAGTTCCACTTGATTATCATATAAATCATGCAAAGCTCATACCTCAGTAATACTTCACATACCTCAGTTATACTTCCTACAACATACAGTCTGCCCCAAAAATGTCACGTACCTCAGTTATACTTCCTACAATGGATTGGCACAATTCCACAATTATAGCAACATCACTATCATTTCCAGGCAATGCACTGCCACAACTTCTGTTGTAGACAAATGCTAAGGATATTTTCCTAGGCTCTTCACACATGCTTGTCACAAGAGATTGAAGATCGCTAGACCAGCTTATTGGCTCATCAGAACCGATGGCATACTCAGCACACCACAGAATAGTGAGTCCAAAGCTATAAATCAGAAATGTTTCCTGCAGTATAAAAAGATATATAGTACCATCCGATATGAAGTTTATCAAGCAAGGCAACACTAGTCATTACTTTGGTCACAGGCAATTTATGGATGAGCAAAAACTGAAGTAGCTGAGACATTAGTGGAAAATCAGCTTCCTAAAATGGAATCATTAACAGGGTGTTGAACTGATTGAAAAAATAAGTTATGACTTTTCATTAGCAAAATGGTTGATTTCATTCCACTTCAGCAGTTACAAAAACAGCATTTTGAATACTGACACGCCCATCTTTGAATTGGTTCAGTACAAAGAAGCAGGACTTTCTGAATGGGCCAAATGATCCCTCTCAGCAATCCTGATCTGATATCTCAACACCAGCTGCTTTAGGTCAGCTAAATATGGTGCACAGAGGGCAACTTTGTCACAAACTAATGATTGCTCAAAGTTATATTTTTCAAAGTTATATTTTTCAAGTGCATCAGCAGAAAAAAATAGTACTGAGCTTGTTACAAGTTGCAAAAACACTAGCATCAGGCATAAAATGTACTAATAAAAAACACTGTTCTGACAAACAGAACTGATAGCTGACAGTTTTGATAAACAGTTTTCTAAGTAAAAGGTAATGCTTGAAGACACTTGAATATCAACACTGAGGCTTTGGTGATTTTCCTTTGTGGTTTAGTACAGGGTTTCCCAACTTTTCTCTGACCATGTACCCCTTCAGCATTTCAACAGATCAGCATGTACCCCTAAAATATCTTGTGACAAAAAGACTGAGTAAAATAACAAAAATCCACCAAATTTTGAATATAACTTTTATATTTTAGAATATTTGAAAATAAATAATATATAAATATATTCTCCCTTTGATTGTTAACTTTAAATGTATCCCTTCAGATATGCAAAGGTACCCGTGGGAATACATGTACCCCGTGTTGGGTTTATTATGATGCATAGTCATATCAATTTAACATAGTTTTACCTAACAAAAATATACCAGCATACATCTGGTTGATGCTACAAAAAATTTTAATTTTTATCTAGTTCAAAATGTAGGATGTAGACCCAGGTGGTGTTGTGTTTTCAACAAGCTAATGTTTGATAACTTTTGAAAATGTGAATGGATCTATAAAACTGAGAATATCTGTTGTTGACTGATGATAATTTTCACAATCAACTTGATTTTTGGAAAATATTTTAATAACAACTTAGATAAATTTCAAAACTTTAAAAATCAATATACCAATGCAGGTAAATTGCCATAAAATAAAAACAGCTTTAAATATGTTGTTTCGTAATTACCTTTTTCCAGCAAGCATTTTCTTTATACTTTCTCATTAATAGCTTGGATAAATCACTTTCACAGTCTTCATCATAGCTTATATAGACTTTCCCATTAGGTAAAAGTACAGTGTTGTCAGGAGAAATTATAGCACATCTTCTGCCATTACCTACAAAATATGTAGCTCAGAAATTTCTTAGATTAAAGGGCAATAAGTAGATGAAACAATATAGAAACATCCACTGCAAAACTAGCATAGAAAATTTTCTATTAAAGTTTTGTGTACATTCAGGATAGTAAGGTTTAAAATTAACTCAGCATGTTTTATCAATCTTCTAAACAACTATAATCTGAAATAACAATAGCATTCTACGTAGCATGAAATAACACATATGCAGTAAGCTAGGAAAGTATCTGTTTTTTTAGATTGTCCAAATTTACAATTAACACAATCACAAAACATATTTTCAAGAAAATTTAGAAGTTATACCAGATCATGTGGAGAATATTTGTTCATTTCATATGTAGTAACTTATGTAATGTTTAGACTCAGCAACAAATAAACGCACCTTGCTTTATCACAAAGCATCAGAACATGAAGCATTATAAACAATGTCTACTGCAGGTTTGTAAAATAGTTTCTATCTAAGAAATAGTTATGTCAAAAGTTCACACATGTGTTTTATGTTTGTACTACTGTAGAGTTGTAAAATCATATTATTTTAATAATAAAACAACTGTAATAATAATGAGAGAACTGTTTATGTCTAAACATTATTGAATACTTTTATTCTTTGAACAACCCTTGTGATATAGTCCATGTGTCCAAGTATACAGCATGCAGCATAAGTTTTGCAAATGAGCACCTTAATCTTATTAGATGTTTTGGAAACCACAAAAATAGGTTCAAACTTTGTAACCATTATTTTAACATTGACTTTTAATTATATAAATACAGCATAAACACATTTAAACAGTTTAATTGTTTTTAATTAGAAGGTTTTTAGATTATTTCCTAGTTCAATTACTTGCTACCAAAGACTATATTCCATAGCATCAAAGCACAAAGCTGTATCTTATTTTTATCGTCAAAAAAAAGTTAAATTAGGTTTAAGTCCAATGTACTAACAGTTAAACTTGAATAAACTGTGAACAAACATATTTTTGTTGCCTACTCTGAATTTGGCATGTTCTAACTTACAGAAAGCAGGAGTTGAGTTTAACTCTTTTTCACAGTACTTGACAACTCATTATATCTTAAAATACATTTAATATATATAGGAAGTGGCTACAGGTCTGTCACGTTTGACCTGGTTCGAATAAAACGCTGAGTTTGTCAAGTCACCGGCACCATCGTGGTAGCATAGTGGATGTGTTTACGTCTGCTGTGCGAATGGTTTTCAGTGTGGCTCTCACCTTGGCGACTTTCGTTATAGTAGTAATGGTTGCACGTTTCAATTAATGAGACCAGTTTTTCTTTACTTTTTTCAAAACTTTCCAAATTTTGTATTCAGATTTACAGTTTAGGTTTAGGGTTTACGTTTGGGGTTTATGTTTGGGGTTTACGTTTGGGGTTTACGTTAGGGGTTTACGTTTGGGGTTTACGTTTGGGGTTTACGTTTGGGGTTTACGTTTGGGGTTTACGTTTGGGTTTACGTTTGAGGTTTACGTTTGAGGTTTAGGGATTAGGTTTAGGGGTTAGGTTTAGGGGTTAGGTTTAGGGGTTAGGTTTAGGGGTTAGGTTTAGGGGTTAGGTTTAGGG
>JGI24021J15306_10010672_pt1 | contig 11410 bp, 9 predicted proteins | sample Ectturendosymbi1_FD_15306 | JGI IMG/M metagenome (IMG submission 15306)
TTTCAGGACTGAAGATGCGTAATTTTACGTGAAATCGATTTCCTATTAAAAATTTGCTGATCGATTCCTTGCTTACACCCATCGTGGAAAGTACATATCTCCTGACAGTAATACAATCCAGTTCCATCTCACACTCAAATGCACGAAAGATCAATCTTCCCATTTCTGCGACTGCTTCTTAGTTTCGAAATGAGTTTTTCAACACTACAACCGCAGTCTGACTAAATTTCACGCAAGATGCAAGCAACCACTAGTTTGTGTCGTCATAAACACCTCTAGTTACCCGACCGTCAAAAACAACAACACAGCTTATCATGCATTTGGGAAATATTGAATGCCGGCTAGAGGGCTTCTAAATCATCGTATAAAATATTGCTGGCCGAAAGTTATCTACTGTATATGTCAACCAAACGAACTTAAACAGGAAATTAAGAAAAAACTGGGGGGGGCCAAACAGGGGCCAACTAAAAATCTGGGGGGCCATGGCCCACCCAGGCCCCCGTAGTATCGCCACTGTCCAGGTCAACAGCGTCACTCGGGCTCATCACGCAACTTACATTGACTGAATGCAACCGTTCGAGGTTTGCATCACTGAAATTTTTATTTGCTCTTGTTCTGGCTGGCACTATCGTTGCTCTGTGCTGCCATTTACGTAACAATGAATGATAAGTTTTCATTAGAACTCCATTGTTGCGTAAGGAACGTCACAGAGCCAGGGCCGGAGCAAGCCATTTCAGCGCCCCCTCGTATCTTGATGACGTCATTCTGTTCAACCTGTTTAACTAAACGTGGCACGACCTTTTTGGAAAATTAACATTCTCTCTGCATATCTTTTGCCGATGCGTCCCAGGAAAGGTCCATTCCAGACCCCTTTCACGTCAAAAGAACTTTTTTCCGTTGAGCATTAGGTAGATAAGGACTTTTCTACTTTTACATGAAGCCAATTTGTTGCATTAATACTGAGTTCATCTGGAAACCAAGTTCATAAAAATATTATTCACACAAGTAGGCTAGGATCCGCTGCAAAACTCATACAAACAAAAAAATCCAGCATAGCTCTGAAAACTTTGCCTTCCTGCTCTGTTTTGGCAAACTGACTGACAATGACCTTCACATCAATAGAGGAAGGAAGTCTCTGACTCAGTAAACACAGTGGCTAGACCCACTAACCTCTCTTGCAACATGGTTTATGACTTTATCAGTTTCAGCTGAGAAAAGCTCATTTCCTCTCTGGTTGGGAAAAGTTTTGTCAGACTGTGTCTGTGAGGAAAATGCAAAGTTTCCAGAATATCTCTTCGAAGAAACTATACACGGAGTTCCTCTGCGTCAATATCTCTTGCCATGTTTAATGTTTATAACAAGGTTTTACAGTGATGAAGAAAAAACTTGGGTTGGTTTGCTGGACTGATGATAAGTGGACGTTGGGAAGACGAAAACAGTTTGATCCGGAAATAACGGATGTCACGTGTCTCACGAAAACGTGATCAAATTATGGGTGGCATTATACCCTAATTTTCCTGACTATTATAGCATTTTTTGCTTGGTGACTGAGTGCTCGGACATCGCGGCGTTTGATGACGTGTCATGCCACAACGCATTCGTACTTTACCTGGTCTCGAACAGTTTATGAATTAGTCCTACTCTGGAAGCAATGTTGCACCAAGTGTTGCGGGATAGCTAACAATAGTGTTAAGAATATTTCTGTGTTTCTGCCTTCAACGCCGTTGCAAAACAATCTGTTAAAAAAGTGTCTGTAACCCTGTGCTTCAGCCTAGGGCCTACAAAAGGGGGTATAACAGGTATATTGCACCCGGGCCCGGCAGGTACGGGGCCCGGGAAAGTTAAAGTACGTATGATCAGTCTTTCTGTCATCAAGCCTAAAATCATTAGTGCAAGCCAGCTCTCCGTACAGTACAGCAATTAATCTATTTGTAAATCTTAGCATGACAGCTGATTCTGGTTACCATACAAACAAGCTGCAAAAGTTTCAACGAAGACCCAAGAAAATAAGGGAGCCCCGTGTCGGTCTTCGTACTCCCTGGAAAAATTTATCTCGGAAGCCCTGCTTCAGCTTCCAAAGCCATTGTAAAACGTTTTGTTTTGTCTGTTTTTATCAACCTACGTTGTGCAGAATGTGTGTGTTTTAAATATGGACTTCGTGTCTGTTAGCAAATAAATTCAAATTTTAAGGATTCTTGAGCAGGGTTTTAAGAAATGAAAAGCTACAATCATCGAATCATTTAAGGCTCAACACAGCACAGTAAACAATTAAAGTTTTTTTCCTGGCTTTCTTCATAACAAAATGATCTAACATTTCATTAAAATTTGTTCGCCAAGTTTTACACTTGCACCGAATGCTTAGTGTCGACAACCTCTCCTGCAAAATTGTGACCCTTTGTTTCAAATTCTTTTGAAACTTGAAAGACCTTTTCCTAAGCAGTTATAGTGACCATCGCGCTAAGAAATAAGGCCCCGCGTGGTTGGATAAACCAAGAACCACTGATCTAAGTATGAAGATCGCTTTTTGGTATTTACTTGTACTAAATCCAAGCCCAGTTATATTTGAAGTTAGCTACTCAGAAGGAGAAACCAAAAAGACCACTGATCTAACCTCAGGACCCGTAGATTCGAATCCCTGGAAAACCTGAAAAACAAAGAAAACAGACAACACTGACAAAGCAATCAATTTACATCAACATCTGCCGAGCAGCAATCAGTGGAATCCATTGCTGATTTAAAATTTTCGTTGAGAAGATTTATTGTAAACTGTATTTCACGATATAGCGCCAACACAACGATTTCTCAAATTATGTACTGCCAAGGCCACGTTGCGAGCAAAGACACTGTTCTTGCTAAATTCTTACGTCGTTATTGCAGTACAAGGTGATCAACCGCAACTTGATTTTCATCAAGCCACCGTTACACTCTTTATACTTGCTATTGCAGATACATCGATGCTATGTTCTCTCCACAACTAATTATCTGAATTTTCTCTCGGCCCTTTGTTTCGAGCACTTTTATACCCTTGTAGGCTATTACCGCAATTTTTATTTTTAGATTTGACAGCTTCCAATCTTTATTTCTTCTGTCTTGCTGCCTCTAGCATGACCCAGCATTTCCATTCTTCATTTCTCCTCATTGTTGTGTGGTCCGGATGTGCTTTGCAGCTTGTCATTGCGTCAGTCTTGCAGCTTCGCGTTATTCGTGGCTCTGGTTGCGTTGCTAAGGATTTGATCAATGCCTTGTTTCGCCTCGCGTTAATTGTCACCACATAATACAGTTCACATATTTTATAACACATATACATAAGTACACACATACAAAGGGCATGCAAAAGATACATGTACAATATTTTTCGATTAATTTTACTATTCATATATCATTACCCTATGTGGTTTGTCTTAATATTGGCTGGACATTACGTCTAGCGTATAAAAACTATTGGCGAGTTTCATGTTGTGATGATTTTGCATCCCAACATAAGGCATCAGACCCAAACACACTTGTCATTTTAGTGCTGTTTCTCTTTTCTTTGTGTCTTTCGGATAGGGAAGAGTTCTGTGGTTTCCACTTAACAAGGAGACTTTCTCTTACCATTCAAGTTCATCAAAATCTTCTCTGTTTGCTCAGCATGGGAGCAGTACAAACAAACTTGGGCAAGTACTCAATAGCAATCTGATTTCTGAATGGCTTTGCTAAAGAAGATAATGAAAAAAACACATCTAAAAATCCCGAACGAGCTTTACGTCACAGAAACGCTGACAAAATTATAGTATTGCTCCGAAGAAGCAAATATGACACAGTACCAGGCCCGCAATCAGAGGGGGGGGCAATCGGGCACTTTCACCCCCCGAAATTTTAAAAAACGTATGTATTTGTTAGGTACAGCAACAAGCTTACATCATTTTTGCTCTCCCCGAAAAGATCAGTTGGTTGCGGCCCTGCACAGTACCACTCTTTGTTTACACTGATCAGCTATTGTGCCGTTGTATTTTTATTTGCTCTAATGTTCGCTAATGGTTGGTTTACCTAATGTGCGATGGCTTTTAGTATTGCTTCTGCTTATTATCTGAGTCATATGAAACAACAAACCATTATGTTTTTATTGTAGGATAATGCTGCTAGCCTACACGTAGCCTTTATCTGTAGTACAGCCTTAAGCTTTGATCAGGCGCATTTCAAACACGAACAGCTACAAGTTCTTTCGCCTGATTCACACGTAGTGACGTATCTGCGCTGAATCCATATTCGGATTCGATATCATTTCTCACGTTTTTTTCTGAGTGCTGGTCAGTGGCCCCTTACAGTGACCAATGGACCCCTTTCAACTATGTTTCCCCTTAAACATTGTTTAGTTAGAGCATTTTTTGATCTCAGTTTCTACTTTGCTTGGCACCAAAACGGGTCGCATTTATATCAAAGAGGCGCCATTCAACGGGGCGTCACGTACGTTCAGGCTGAAGTTGCCCTAAACTTCCCCCCTGGATCCACAACTGTGCATAACAGTCAGATTCTAACAGCCACGGACTTGAACTCGTCTCAACCAGATTCTGACTAAAATCCTCTTGCCTTAAATCGCAGCAGCACGGACTGCCTCAGCTACAGCGTGAGAAAGGATGAGGTCTTGTATATACGGCAAGCGAGCGTTCGTGTACTGTCACAATGTCTGGCCGACTTGTTGGCTCACAATCAGACATGGGGCGACTACAGCACAAATGCAATCGATTACGATTACTTGCCACCTGCTCGATTACGATTACAAACAAACAAAATCTAAATGTAATACATTACGATTACATTGCAAGTAATCACGATTACAATCGCGATTACATTTATCTTAAACATCCTCAGAACGAAAACAACACCCATTTGCATAGTTTTATGTAAGTATATTTTCAGACAACATACGATATGAATCAAGTGTAAGGATCAAGGACCGGAAAAAAGAAAAAACACATTGATTGTTTGCTGAGATTTTCGGGCAGTCAACAACCCAGGTGGCGTAACTAGAGGTTTGAGCTAGAGGAGAAACTTAGCTGAAAGAAGCCCATTGGCCTCTGTAAGGGACCTACTGTACTAGTCAACACTCAGAAAAAACTTGAGAAATGATGGTGAATCCGGGTGTGGATGGCTATACAGTACCAAAATCCCAAATCAATGGAAAATACTCCGAAAACCGCAAAAAGAAGACACCGTACTAAAAACCTATTAAAAGGATACTAAAACCGAAATATAAGCTGAATGGGGGGTGGGTTTTACATTTATCTGGACAGGGGAGTCAAATCGCCCTTCTTCCTTCCCGTCAATTACTCCACTGCAACAAACACTTTAAAATATTGGTTAAACAAAAATTATCGATGTTTAAAATATTTGTTACAGTTGATAAACATCAACGCTTCAAATCTTTTATCAGCTTGAACATTCGTCCAGCAATGCTGAAAATTCGTTTGTTAGTAATTTCAAAATTGCTGACTATTTCTTCTAACTGCGAGTTACTAACGTCTGCAAACCAACATAAATATAATGTGCAGCTTTTAATAAATGAACAATGATGCCAATATAACTGGGCATATGTCTATTGAACCAATAGACAATGGTTAACAAAACCTCACAGGTTTCGTTGAGTTTTTTTTATCAGTATCTGGTGGATCACGGTGGACATGCTAGTTGTCAGTGTTGTGGAAAGGTACTTTCGACTCGGAATAAGTACCTTAACCCTCTTAGTCTTAAAGAAAGTTAATTTATTGTATATAAATTACTGTACTAATTATATACATAGCCTACTCCAGCACTTAGTACATTCATAAGTTCACTCTGAATACACATAAATGAAACGAACAGCTTTCCTCGTTATGTTCCGCTATTCTGTTGTCGAAGGGTCAACCCGTTTTTAAGAGATCCTATTTTTGTTGCTACGCCTCACTACGTTACTTCTGGCGGCCAATCGGAAGGCTATCTGGAACAAAGCGAGATTTAGCTGGAAACGCTGTGTTTGCCGCCACTGGCCTGTCTGTATTTAAACCACAGAGACGGGTAAACAGCCTTCCCTGAAACATAACAAACGATGATAAAGGAATAAACAGCCACCGCAGCCGCGATTCATCGGGAAAGGATTCCTTTCGTTAGGCAATGTCTTTCCGTAACACCTCTAATATTTTGTGTAACAGACTTCGTTAGTGGAATGAAACAAAACGTGTCAATTGACTTGTGGTAAATTTTTTGTGCGGTTCTCTAACAATATCGTAGGTCTGGATTTGGCTGCATTCTGCGAAATGGTTGAGAACCGCTGTTGTAGAAGTAAGAAAAACGTTAACTATCACATCTTACTTTCTAGTCAGAATTATCAAACTGGGTCTGTAGTAGTGTAGTGATCTAAACAGAACTGAGCTATAATGAATAGGTGTATAATAAAATATTCAATTCTTTTGTAGCTGTGTAGTCATGCTGTTAGCAGGGAGTATGATTAAGATATGATACCATTGCAGATTAAAGCGTGAAATGCACGGCACGCCATTGCAAAGTAGGAATTTTTAATAGAAACCACAAGGCTTACTATCAAGTTTTACTAGATTCAGGTTTTTTTTAAGGAAAATGTTAAACACCCGGTGTGAACCTGCATGGAACCGATTTTCTCTGATTCTAGAGACCCGATGATAATTTTCTCTGATTCTAGGTACGCGATTTTCAATTCTAGGGACCCGAATAAGGTTCCTAAAACTCCTTAAAAAATCTTCTAGATTACTGACAAAGTCCAGTAGGAAACATTACGTTTACAAGCAGCAGCATAACATGAAAGTTATGAATAATTGGTAGTGAACTGGCATTGCTTTGACTAGCAGTACATTATCAGGAGGGTATAAAAATCAATGTAAACAAATGTGGACTTTTCTTGAAGTTTTCATCTGTGGAAAAAAATCCATGTTATCACACGGTAAACATCAGTTTTATTTTCTCCTAAGCTTAGCGTGTTAAATTGTGCTTTACTTTGCGAGTCATCACTGCTTATTATGAGTGCAAAACAGTGGCGGATCCAGACCAGACGTTTGGGGGGGGCAACCAAACAGGGAGGCGCCAAAAAGGTATTCACTTGCTTAAATACCAAATTTTGTCTGCGACAATCGTTGGGTATCACACAAAAGTGGTTACCTTTTGTGGGCCAAAAAGTGGCTATTTTTGTTGGTCGAACCATGCGATCTTTCAAGGAATAACCACAGTTTGCAAGCGCTTTATATCATTAATTCAGAAAACGTTTGAAACGGGTCTCAAACAGTGGGCCTCGTTTTTCACAAGCTACACATATCTCGTATATCTACAAAATTTATTTAAACGGCATAAATGCATGCTGCGCGCTTGTGTTTTTCACTGTTTTGGTTATTCGTAGCGATATCAGTGAAGAACAATGTCTGAAACGCATTGCCGACTTGGTTAGAAGTAGAACGGTTCTTGTTAGTCTTGGAAGTGACAACGCATGCCCCACGATAGGGTCTCAAATAAAAAGGTAAATGACGATCATGTTTCCACGCGAAGTTTGTGCATCTGCATGCACACGAAAGACTTATTTATTGCTGGAGCGACAATTCAAAAACAAAACGTGAATGAAAGGCATTTGCCAGGATACTACTTACATTTTGGGTCGTTCTGCTGGCTATCGTGAAAAACGATCTCATAATCGCACGATAGTTTCATACTGGGTCTTAAAGCATTTTGCCCTAAAATACATCTAACGCCACATATAAAGGTAGATTTTCAATCAAGTGTTTAAATACCTTTTAACATTTTCGACATTGGATTGCTGATGTGAAGAAAAAAGACATCAATCCCACTAGACCAGGTTATTAAAAAAAGTTGTGACACGGTTCAACGAAAGTGGAAGCAAGCGGGCTGACCCCCCAAATTCACAATCAATACCTCTAAAGTCAAGCTCTAAACTCCCCTTGAAGTCATTTTTCAAATCACTATATACTATTACGAAGCCCCCGAACAAGCTCAAAGCCACCCCCAATGCTGTTGATCTGGCGATGGATCTGCTTCTATCCAGTCAGGCCAGAAATCACAAAAGAGAATCAGCCTATGACCAATTTGAAACCACGAACCTTCGCCAACACCACAGCCACCAGTAAAAGTTAAAATTTTAACCAGAAGATTGCTTTTCTGCTCAAACTTATATGATGTAAGCGGAATGAGCTATAAACCAATACGCTAAGCATTTTTCTGTGGGTTGCTGATTTCGCTAACCATGTCAGATTTGTCTTTTCGTGGCCAGCGTGAGTTGTCTACGAGTTTGCAACACCAAAAAGATCAAAGCCCCACAGTCATCAGTCACTCTTGCCTGACGCGTAGCCAGGTGGGGAAAAAAGGCGCCGTCATTCGCGCAATTTTGGACTGCAAATATTCAGATGTTGAACAAAAATTGTTATAACCGCGTGAAAACAATTATTCAATCCACCAAGCTGTAGATAGCTGGTTTTGCCAAAGTTTCTGCGTTGAAGCTATAGGCGTACGAAGTGGGGGCGAAAATTCGGGAAAGATTAAAAAAATTCAGGAAAAAACTTCCCGATACGTTCGGGCAAGTTGCTTGAGCAGAATCGTCGCCCTGCAAAACTTTCCTATTCGTTTTCCTCACAGTGGCGCAAAAATTCGGGCAAATTGAAAATTTTCCCTCCCTAAAGTGAAAGGTTCCAGCAAGCCTCTGGTTAGAGCTGAGTACCATGATTTGTTTGAGGCGCGTCGCTGCGCGCAGTGATCAGGGGCGTAACGACGGGGTGCGAGAGGGGCATAATTCCCCTGGCGCTGAATCATTGAGGGCGCCGCAAAGTTCTAACAATATCAAAAGTACTTGAAAGACCTCAGGTTCGAACATGGGGCGCTAAACTTGCTTCTTGCCCCGAGCGCCATCTAACCTCTTTTCGCCCCTTAAGTTAATTCCATACTTCTCTGCGTTGTCCATGTATATGGAGTGAGGAGTTGCACAACTGGTCATACTTCTTTGAACTAATCGAGCACGTTCAATGCATTTTTGTCACACAGCGGCAAGTTGTTTGTTAACGTATACATCTATAGCTTTTTGCACGCTGCATTATGGTTCAATCAGGTGTTTAGTTCCATCAAGAAACTCATCCACTTACCTTTATGCGGCAAACCTACGATGCAGACAAACTGCGGACTCACGAATCTCACTGGCAACAGCCCTGAAACTGGTTTTTCGTTTTCATTTTGGAGGCTTGTAAATTCTTGAGACAGTTGTTTTTCATATTGCATTCCGATTTTCACTGCTGCCTTTCTTTTCGAGGCTGTCATCAGGCATTAAAGAAATAAACTTGTAAAAAACAGACCAATTTCGTACAGTCCAGCCCAGGGCCGTGAAGAGGGGGGACAATTCCTCGGGCGTCGAGTCACCATGGGGGCGCCGAAAAGTCAAAACAATGTCACAAGTACTCAGTTCAATACAGAAAATTTGCTTCCGAAAGACCTCAGGTTCGAACATGGGGGCGCCAAACTTGCTTCCTGCCCCGGGCGCCATCTAACCTCGGTACGTCCCTGGCCCAGCAGCGAGTCGAGAACTGTGTTAAAAGGGAAAGCAACTGCGTTTGTGATAACATAACGTAAGGCTGGGCAGTTCTCACGCGGCAAAGAAATAACGAAACAGTGGTACTATTACGAAACAATAGCATTGTTTACGCCATTAGATAATAGGTTGGGCAAAGTCCGGCACGTAAATCCTGACAGTTAACCAAGAGAAAAACATTGTTTATTTTCTAGTATTTTTTAAATCTCTGTTTCTACCTCCCTGGGCACTCAAAGGGGGCGCATTTATGGCAAAGGGGCGCCATTCATGGGAGCGCCACAGATGTTTGGGGGGGCAGTTGCCCCAAACTGCCCTCCTCCTGGATCCGCCACTGGTGCAAAAGATAAGAAATCAGAAGTTTTCAGCAAAAATCAAATGTGAATTTCTTGCTAGAAGTCATACTATTTCTTTGAACAAAGGGCTTTTAAACACATCTTCGCATTTGGGTTAATGAAAATGTGTGCGTGTTTGAAAGAACACATGAGAGGCGACTATGTGTTTTGCGCTCTGTGTATGGTTTGCCTGGTCAGCGCTGTTAGCTGGAATTGTCAATACTGCAACCGGCAAAGCATACAACGAGTGCAAAACACTTGGTCAATTGGGACTGGTCTGTGCTTAAATCCTCGGGCACAACTGTAGTTTTTCAAACAGCCGTTTTCTTGATTCTGGCCGTAAGAAATAACAAAAGGTCCTCAGGCATTGAAGGCAAAACCAGTGACTGCCTTTCCAGAAACTGTTTATACTACCGTTATCTTGAGTTGTGTTTCTGTTTTCTCTGAATCGTCTGAACCTGTAATTGTTGTTTTTACGCTGATTTCCTCATGGTAACAGCGCTGTTTGCAAAAAAATACCAGATTAAATTACTGAAAAGATTTGGTAGATTCTCCTGGTTTTGTGTACCTGATTTAATTCATTTTCCATTATCAACTTGAGGCACACCAAGACAAGACAATTAAAATATTAATGTGTGAAAACGAACAGAAGCCGGAGCTGGAGCCTGAGCCATGAAAACCAAAAGCTCCGGAGCTGGAGCTGTGACATTTTTACGACGGCTCAGTAGCCCTGAAATAATCCAAACTGCAGCCGGGCACATAGACGATCCAGAGTAAAGATTCAACAGATAAATTGCTTTAGCAACAAACTCCAACGATTATCATAGTAAATTAAAATTTGCAAGGAAGTCATAAGAGTTGGATACTGAAGTTAACTCAATGATCGATTAGTGGTTGAGCATTTTCGCCCCCTTGCCAATCAACATTGCCCCCAAGGGTTCCGCCCACTTTGAGAAACACTGCCTTAGATCGTCACTGTCCACACGTAACAATCGACACGATTCACTAAGCGCAGCCAACGTGCTGTATGACGAAACAACATACAACCGGCATGCGGCTTGACCAGTAGAGTCATACTGAGATTCATGGAAACTCGTGACTCTGGCGTTATCAACACGAAATCTGATTAGATGAATAAAAATAAATTTATAATGAAGTCATAAAATATTTACGAAGATTTATCGAACTTATTATATATACCGGCAACTGACTCAATGCGTACCACAGTTTGCTGGAGGCCCCTTAGATCTTGAGGCCCTATCTAGACTTAAGCCTACATAGCCTAATGGTAAAAGACCTGCAGCTCCAAGTGCAGGTTGTGTGTAAGGTTGCCAGATGTCCTTGAGCGCCAAGGACTTTCCTTGAATTTGCTGTCAAAACTAGTTATGTCCTTGAAAAACATTTTGTTGTNNTTGAGTATTTTCCGGTGTCCTTGAACAGTTGTGAAATTGTTATTTAACTTTTGATTACATTTCATTGAAGAATCAAGATTAACAATGTAGTTGAACAGAAT
>JGI24021J15306_10010674_pt1 | contig 11410 bp, 11 predicted proteins | sample Ectturendosymbi1_FD_15306 | JGI IMG/M metagenome (IMG submission 15306)
GTTTCAATCGCTTTTCGAGATCGTGTGTTTCTCGTATCCATGCTTTGTCCTTTAGGCAAACACGTTGCGGGAACTCAGTTGTCAGAGCAGAAAAAAATACGTCCTATCAGCTCGACGTCCAAACACTCCTGTGTGTTCTATGACGTTAATTGATTGGATGGCCTTGATTACGGTTGTTTTTATTGATTTCAATGATGATATTGGAGCGGAAGTGTTGAAGGTTATTTTGTCATAACGTTAGCGTATAGAAGTCGTGTATCCAAAATATAGCAAGTACATTTGGAAAAAGCTTTGTTCATGCATTTTCACTAACGATGAANGCAATCTTATCAGGAAAACTCCAATACGTGGGTTGAAACGTCGTAATGCTTTTTGTCGAATATACCTTCAAATACAACGACTGCAGAAAACATTTTACTTTTCCAAATATAAAATAAATTTGGATGGAGTCAAACATGAGAAAACAAAATCAAAAGCGCAATCAGGACTGCTCTTTCAGATGATACCATTCAAGTCTTCGTCGTTTGAGCGAGTTTTTACTTACCACTGCTGGACCGCACTATAGATCTCAGGACAGGCGTTGAGCAGCCATTCGATCGTCTCATTGTCCAGAACCATGAGATCAGGCCGTGCAAGCAATGGCGAGGTCGATGGACTGGATATTGGAGAACAACATAGTTGACGGTTTGTTCTTCTGCGCCACACTCACAGGCCGCAGAAGAGACCATACCGCATCTGTGCAAGCAGTGGCGTTAACGTCTGACTCCGGTGCGGAGGCGGTTAAGCAAAACCCACGCTGTTCCAGGGGGGTTCATTCCAGGAGGGTGGGTGCCGCTGTCGGAATGAAAGTACGGAGTCTTGTAGGGTTGTTCAACCACTCCGCATTCCATTGGTTATCCTTCCAGAACGCCTCACGTATGTTGTTGTTTTCATAGGAACTGATGAGTTGTTATGCGGCGAGTACANATAGGTGTCTCGGTTTTAGATACCGTGTATTCGCACTCGGTGGACAGGAACGCACTGATTAGAGCTGGTGTCCAGACTCCATGTCACGGCGTGACAGAGACAGTGCGGTTTCTTTGCGACGAAGCTCAGCAGGTGGGATACCTGTGAGGATAGGAAGGTTGTCGGCTGGATTAGGACGCAGGCATCCAGTCACAATTCGCAAGGCGTCGTTGATGCCAGGGTTAACGAGGCGGGTGCTAGCACTGTGGCACCAGACAGGAGCGCAGTACTCGGCGGTTGAATTACCAGGACTGAGGTGGCTGTTCACAACGTTGTTGCTCCAGCATCGCAGCCAGAGCCAGCAAGCCGCCTCAGGAGTGCGACGCGTCATGTCAACTTTTTGCGAAGTGACTCAAGGTGTGGGCGATATGTGAGCGACCAGTCCAACGGTACTTCGAGGTAGGCTATTTGGGTTCGGAGCGCAAACGCAGATTTCACTGCTGTGGTTAACTTTCACTTTTAGCTTCCTTGTTGTTAAAGTTGAAGAATACCGACACCATTTTGTAGTGCTGAGCTTCAGCTTCCAGGTCTGGAGGTATTCACTTACGGTTGCCCTGTTCTTGCTCAGCACTCCTTCCACTGCTTGCCAGTGTCCATTGGCACGCATGATTGCTAGGTTGTCAGCATATGCATACTTTCTGGAGACGTTGGTTTGCAGGTTAGAGATGTAGATGCTGAAGAGAATGGGTGACAGGACGGATCCCTGCGGGACGCCCTTCTTGAGGCGTCGTTTCAAGTAAACGCTTTTTACTAGATTTTCTTTGTTCCTAACACTTTAAGCCAGCCGAATCAAAATGTTCGGTCATACTTGGGCAGTCAGTGGAGGTAGAGAGCTATTCAAACCCTCTATAAATGCGGGAAGGTTTTTAATTTCGGGTAAAATAAAATTATAAGTTTAGGGTTTGAACTTTGGTAGAGGTGAGACAGAACTTGGGAGGTCAAGGGTTTTTGGATGAGGTTATCGGGACCTGAGATAATTTCAAGTGGCAATTGTTTTGTTTTGTCTTTGAAAAAACAGGCGAAAATCCACATGTTTAGAGCCCTAGATTTGCCTTGTAGCTTCGGTGGTTAGCAAATTATGGCCTTGGCCATGATATGTTTTAGCCATAATGTGTTACGAAGGTAAAGTGACGATCCGCTAAGAAATGACGCTATTTTCGCACAGCTTCAATAATCGCCGTTGCCTCCTCCACGGACGGGTAGTGCAGTTCGCTAGGACTTTGCGACATTGACACGAAAGCAAAGGGCCACTCCTTTGATTCAGTGTAGTGGAAACTGCCACATCAGAACATAGGCGTGGCCAGAGGCGCGGGGCCATTCTCCCAAATTTTAGAATACCTAGTTATTGTGCTTTGAGAGGCGGTATCCCAAGCAAAGTACTAATGTGAGCCTAAAACAAAATCATTTTGCCTTCCTCAAATTTTTTGCCCCCCCAAAAGATTTTGGCTGGCTACGCCACTGCATCAGAAGCAGCGCACTCAACCACGACCGGCATCGATTCATCCACGGCTTGCAAATATACATCTTCGGTTGTAGTATTCAACGATTCAAAGACCTCTACGCACTGTTTATCTCACGGAAATTCGCGTTTTTAAGTCGAGCTATTCTATCAGTAAAATGGGGTATCCACTTTTCGTAATACGCAAACAATTCCAAAGCTAGTTGAAGCAACTTACACCACCTACGTGCAGGCAACTCGTGTAACGGCCGTAATCGTTCCGTATCATGCTTCATAACAAAGTGTTCAACGCGATACCCCAGAATACACACTTCTGGCACGGATAAAATGATCTGCTCTCGTTCAAAGACATTCCTGTTCTTGAGAGCGGCCAGAAAACGTTGGAGATGCGCATCATGTCCACTTGTGTTTTGCCACATGTGATAAACCAGGAGGTACACAGTTTTCTATTCATTAGCTTTATCTTACTAAAAACAGCGGCATGATCTGAAAACAAGTGAAGAAAATAAACTGACACAAACACAAATAGAACCATAACTAAACCCCCCACCTTCGGCTGCTCCAGCTCACAATACACTGCCGAACTGCAGCTGGCAAGCAAGCACGGATCAACCTCGCGTACCACAGGCGATGCCTACGGCGGCGTGAAACGCACGTAATTGCAAGTAATCAGATGTGATCATTACTTCTACTACATTCACCTCACGACGAAGAAAATGCCGGGAACAGGTGGCACGTCACATTACTTCCACTACACCACATACAGTGACACTGCAAAGATACCGATGAGTATCCACCAAATGTTCGGCATCAGCTACTGCGACCATCATGCGTTGAAAAGCAGGACAGTGGCGTATCTAGGGTATGGCAGGCATGGCACTTGCCATGGGCGCCACTTTGACGGGGGCCCACAAATTGCTTGGCAAAAATTTAAATCTGTCTTTACAGTTTCTTGAACCCCTATTTTGCGCCCCACACATTCATAAACTGCAAAGCTGCATCGACACAGTATTCTTACTCAGGGCCGGATTAACCATTGGGCAAACCGGGCAAATGCCCGGGGCCTCATGCTTTTGGGGGCCTCGCGCTTGAATAAAAAACACTCCTTTACTGGTTTCCACAACCACATACAAAGCCTCTGTTCGTTACAATGGCTCTACCTCGAAAACATTCTCCGTTAGACGTGGCGTTAAACAGGGGTGTGTTCTCGCACCAAGCCTGTTCGCAATTTATTTTTCGGCACTTCGGCAATTTCTATTTTTTACGTTTTTGTCCAAAATGTGATACATATGAAAATATTTCTGATTGGTAGGATAATTTTAAATTCTTCAGAAAATTTTTCTCTATTTTTGCTAACTTTTGCTGGATTTCCGCACAGGTGTAAGTTGTAGGGGTGACTAAAGCCCTCGCCCACTTATCCTACGGCTATGCTGCGTTGGCACTGTCAAACAATGTGTTAAGACTTTCATTTGAAGGACCAAAGAATGCTTGCTTTTCTTGAACATGCATGGACCTCTTTCAACTGTACTGACATTGAAAAGCACCAAACTCACTTCGAAACAATTTGACCTTCCAGGGTGGCAAGTATATTTGCACAGTGTTTTTTTAAGGTTTTTGAAAGGGTGTCGTGGTGAAGCTTTAGGGTGTCAACATCATTTTCCCTTTTATGTGTGATACTGTTGACTCATTTTCACAAAAACGCAAGTTTCCGTCCAAATATGCTTAATTGTTGGAATACGACATTCACTTTTGGCAAATGAACTAAAGACAATTTCATAAATAGAACGGTTCAATGTAGGCGTACATGCTCATTCATTTACTCATTTTCTGGCCCGCTTTTCCTTTTTCGAGAGTCGCGGGGCAGCAGCCTTAGGAGGACTCGAAATACCTCACGATCAACACCAATCTCAGATAGTTCTGGTGGCACTACATCAAGACGGTACCAAACAAAGTCAGAGATGTAGTCACTGGTTCTTGGACGAACTTCGGACCGCTTACCTGTGGGTGTAGACCAGCGTAATTCAACCTTTTTGCTGCAGCGGAACCTTACCCAAATTTTTGCGTTGCTCATAGAACCCTATGCAATGATCCAAGGTACAACCGAATTGAACGGTGGTTGCGAATTTCGTCCCAGGTAATTTCGGTCTGTTTCGGCGGAACCCCTGCCACTCGCGGAACCTGAAGTTCCGCGGAACCCCGGTTGAAAAACACTGGTGTAGACTTTAACCTGAAGGACTTACTTCGCTATTCTTTCCTGGGACATTCTAAACACATGGCCGAACTAACATAGCTGGGATCTCTCGATTCGGAGTAGTGGCTTCACATCCCGGGTTTTACGGATTTCAGACCTGTGGTCTTTGTCACAAAGTTTCACACCGAGAACTCTTCGAAAATATCCTATCTCTGCCGTTTGCTCTTTTGACAGTATTCTTTCAGTCGTCACCCAAGATTCATGACCACAGGTGAGGTTCGGAACAAAAACCGATTTAAAAACTGAAAGCTTTGCGTTCTTTGAAAACTTCCGTTTCGTCACCACGGAGCAATGAAGCTCACGTAGAACTGCGTTTGCTTTACCAATCAGTGTATCAATTCCTTTGTTCCGACTTTCGTCACTCGTAAATACCACCCCAAGGTACTTGAATGCCTCCACCTGCTGCAGTGTATTTCCGCTCACTTGCAGAAAACACTTCCTTGGGCGTCCTAAGAGATATAATACCTTAAACTTTTTAGAGCCAATTTTCGTTCCTGCTTGGTCGCACGCAGCAGAAAACCGATCAAATGCGTCCTGAAGACCCTGTGGAGAAGATCCACGCATGCAGTAACGATTCGTCCGCAAAAAGCAAGTGGTTCATCCTGCAGTCCTGAACAGTGACACCCTCGTCGACGCTTCTGTGACTGTCTATCCAATTCATATAGACCATGCCTCTTTAAATTTTGTGGGAGAGGACTACATAAGCTATTGCACAACAGTTGTGTAATGTGATTTTTTCGGGATATGTTGCATTCTACCAAATGAACCAACTTTTCTCAAATATATATTTTTTTCATTAATGGCAAAATGTGTTTTTCTGCCGGGTGAAATGGCTTAGCAAGTCGGATTTGTCCCGCGGGCTGTAGTGCAGAGAACCCTCATATAGACTATGAAGACGAGTGGTGACAGCACACACCATTGTCGGAGTCCAATACCAACGCTGAACGGTTGTGATTTAACTCCGTCGACAGAGAAACAATCTTCTCAACAAGACTACAGTTATTTGACGGCCAGCAAGAGGTACCCGTCAACACCGCACTCCCACAACGCCCCCAAAAGCTTTTCATGAGGAACCCGGCCATGTGCTTTCCCGACGTCGATAAAACATGTGTAGACGTCTTTGGCATGCTCTCAGGATGTCTCGAAATTTGCTGGAGAATGGAAATTTGTTCTGTAGTGCTACGGCCTCGACGAAAACAGCATTGGATATCATCCAGCTTTAGTTCAATTTCGCGGCATCTTTGCATACACTCTTCCTGGGAGGCTTAGCAAAGAGATACCGCGGTAGTTTGTTTATTCACTCCTGTCGTCGTTTTTTGGATAGGGACGATCAATTTGCTAACCTTTCGGCGCCTTTCCAAAACGCCATGCCACTTGACACACAATGAGTCAGCCAAACCATCCAGCGTTCCAAGTTCCCTTAATTCACTACCAAACGTTTTGCAATTAGCTTTAAGTTACGATTTAGCAGCGGGATCAGAGAGCTTATTGATGTACAGTTCTATAGAAGCTTTCACCAGTGCAAAGTCAAAACATCCCGTCTGAATAACTTTGCACAGTTTTGTCAGGTGAAGCGCCAATGTTGACAAAAAGAAAGCACCATGTTGAAATTTTTTGTTTTCATACATCGCAGTGAACCAACGCACATTGCATCGTTTATATTTTCTGACAGCTGCTTCAGTGCGGCCCGAATAGCCAAAATCTCATTCCTAGCTCTCACTGTTGCCTCACTCGACAATCACCTTGTTTTGCATGCGCGCTGCAACTACCGACCTTTTGTCTCATTGTAGTCTGATGCATGATGCATTGTCAGGCAAGCCGATCGCAACGGTGAACAGTAAAACACTTCCGCAATTGCATTAAAGTGCTTTTGCAGTTTCGTACACCACACTTTACAAATCTGCGGCAGCATAGTAAGACGCCGAAGCAAGGCGGTGCGCATGACAATGCACAGAAACCAAGCTTACAATTTTCGCTTCCAACTTCTGTGCCATAAAAATGTGTCGTCCGTCTGTTGCATTGGCCACGTGCGGGATAACATGCTTTCCTCAAATCGTTTTACTTCAATGAAAAGCAAAACATATCTAGGCTTTCAGAAGTTAGGGTGTCATTCCAAAATTTTAGGATGTCATTTTGACACCCTAAAACGACTTAAAAAAACATTGTATTTCATGATTGAATTTTTTCGCAGCGAAGGTTTCGCGAACACATCTTGCATAGTGCGAGTTGATCGATTGCACGTCTGATGGATTGATGGTATTTTCTGACGATAAACTTCGACATTTCCTGCGTTTATGTCGTTTTTTGGCGTTCAGTTTTTAGTACCATTGCGAGTACCACTGACACCGCGAAGCGAACACCTACCACCATTAGACCCAGTCGAAAAGTCGTCCCATTTGTGACCCAACAGTTGAATTGACGACATGAGAAAGTGAACTATTCAGCTGAAGCCACCACATTAATCAGAACCAGCGCTTTTAACAGTTTCTCACTGTACAAGTATTTATTCGCTCGGGCGTCAAATAAATTGAAACACACACAAGGGCAAAAAGAAACCTTTGATTGCGCAAAAACTGTTTCGAGACAAAAATAAGACGTGAAACCACGAATCTTAGTTCATTTCAGGGTTCATGACATAAATTCCTTTCTCACTGCTTCATTTCAGAAGCAGAAACACGGTATGAAAATCCGGACGAGAGTTTTTCAGGGTTTTCTAAGACACCGGGACGAACTTTCATGCGCATGCGATCCTCGTCCTTCGTTGACCGGTTCGCCGTCCATTAGCGCCCGCGGGTCCTCGCCTGTCCTGGGCGTGGGCGCCCGCAAAGCATCGCTAAGGGGCGCCTCCGCATGTCTTTGAACGTTTTGGGTCAAAGACACCACGCTATTTTACCTTCAGCATCTCTGATTTGCGACTCTGGCAGTTTTACGCACGACGCCCGGCAGACACCAGAGAGCTTTTCCATCGTCATGTTTTCCGCAATTTTGCAGTAAGTCGGGAGCTCGAGCACAGACAATCCCAAGTGAATCCGACCCCACTGACAGCGCAGCAATGGAAAACCTTACGAATGTCTGCTGGAAAACCATCTCCGCTGCATCAGGCCAAAAACTGAAACAAATCCCTCGGCACATCGGTTTTAACAATACAGCGTTCCGTAGGTGTAGGTTTTGGGGGTGATAAGGATTTTTGCGCGAATTACCCGAAAGTTGCCCAAAACGTTTTTTTGCGACTTTTGTCTACAAACTTTCTCCCACAAAGACCATGAACATCTTTTCTTGATATGACCTCCCAAAAAGGGAGGAGTTCGTGTGTTTTGTGTTTTTGTGCAAACGTTGGGCGCCATTCTTTCAAATCAAACCACGTCGGGCGCCATTTTTGCCCGGATTTTTAGAAGTTTTTCCCAGATTTTTAGGAATTTCGCCCAGATTTTTAGGAATTTTGCACAGATTTTTGACAAATCAAAACTTTTATGGGTGCGTTTTCATCCCCTGCAACCCCGCCTCCTACACCACTGCAGCGTTCATTCACGGGCGTTTTAAAAGAGCTAAGAGTCGAACTGACTTTCTCGAAAAGAAACGCGTACACGTTCATCAGCGTTCGTCGGCTGTGTTTCTATCATCGAGCGGCTGTTGTTGTTTTTTTCTTTATAATATGAATTATCGACGGTTGGAGGCGAATTCCTGGAGACAAGACTTCCTACAAATTCGTGCCATGTTTGAACATTCAAAATGGACGACGGTGACACTTCAGGTATTCTGATTAGTTGTGGGTTCTTTGAGTGTTNCCATCTTGCCTGCCTCGGATTGTGCTGTGTCACCATCTTTANGTTGGGAGATATGCTAAACTCGTACTTCCAGGTCCAAAGCGTCGATTGGAGATGAGTCGTTGCTGAACCAACGTCGCATAGCGGCAAGGTCATCGCTGGTGTACGCCCTTTCGAAGTCGGCACTTATGTTGCGTGACGCCAAACTCGTCGCAACACTGCCTATATTCCAGCCTTGAAAGAGGTAACAATTATCAGCTAAAGCTTAATTTGTTTCAGAATATATTATTTAGAGCAGAACTTCGGCGGTTTCCGTCCCCTACGACATAACATCAAAGCGCAATATACTGTTGCGATCGGAAACCCCAAGCGGCAATTGCACAAAGCTTCACACTGTGGCAGCAAGCAACAATAGGAGATCGCCCGACGAGATCACTCTATTATGCTTGTTCGCGCCACGTATGTATGGGTGTTATTCTTCGCGCACATCCCGTTCGTGGTGAATCGCACATTCAACGCAACGCCAACCGAGAGGTTGCAACAATACTCATCTTTTAGAGCTGATCATTCGCACTGCTTGCTTGTGACACTGCTGCAAGTTTGCAACTTAAAGCAAGTTATAATTTTAGTGAATAAAACGGTTCTTCTTTGTCTTCATCAAATTATTTTGCTCATTCATTTGAATATATTTGTAGCTGTAGAAAAAATATTTGTCACTCCAACCTTACTTTTGTTTTGCCAACTTTTACCATGAAACGGATTTAAGGCACATTGTGTAGGATCGCGCATAATTAAAATAGTGTAATCAAAAGCTTTTACTATAATACGAGAAAAACAAAACTGTTGAACAGCATAATGATCAAAATATCGGCCAACGTAAGCGAAATAAGAGACGTTTCCTTAATTTTCTTTAAAAACTGTTGCCATTATCACTCGAGTGAAATATTTCATTTTAGCATTTAGTAAAATTCTCCTCACTATGAAGTATGAGGATTATAACCTTTCTTCATTACTTAGTGCTGGTAAGTATGAGTAATCGCCGTAGTACTGCCGAACGCAAGATTTGGCGAAGCGACGAAGTCGTTCGTTTCTTGTATAATTTTCAATTTCTTCATCCCAAATTCCTATCTGCTTGCTCCAGTCCGTGTTCCTGTAAATAACGGCAATCTTGATTATTTTTACGTTTTCTTTTTCACGAGAGTGCACACAATCATTACATAAAGATTTTTAAATGAAATTCATTAGTGGCTTCCTAAGTTCAGTAACTTCGTGCTTCAGTTGTGGATTACCTGAAGTTGAAAAATGTTAATCTAGTGTGAGAAAACCTTGATTGCAACATTTCAAACAAGTTACGCAATGTAAAAATCTGCATAACCTGCACTATTTTCATTAAAAAATAACTCACATGCGGATGTCTTGCTGCTTGCTCAGTAACGCCACTCCAAGCACGAGAGGAAAATCAATACTTGCTCCCACGTTGATGAACGATTGATTAATCTAAAACCGTTCGCCTGTCTTTATAAAAAGTTTGCAGCTCACACGGTAAAAACTTTCTGGATTTGTTGAATGTGGTATTGAGTTTGCCGAACAAACTTTCGGAGTAAACCTCGCTAGACGCAAAGATGCTGACCATAAAACTACTCGTTCTTGAAATATTGAGTGTATTATTGGAAATCTTGCGTAGTTTGATGCTGAGGTGGGCAAAGTCATTAAGCATCAGTCAAACCAGAGTTGTAAACAGGCCTCATTTTGAAGCCCGAACCCGGCCCGAACCCGACATTTACTTTTGAAGCCCGATTTAGGACCGAAACCCAGATTTACCGAGTGAGTCAAGATAAGCGCAGCTGCAGAGTATCATAAAACGTAGTGTACGGGTTTCACTGCAAGTGCATGGCTTTATCATACATTGACCAAAACATTGGCTAAGCACAAAGTTAGCTTGTTAGTCAACGATAATGCTGCAGAATGTGCTGTACTGTTTCTCAAGAAAAAATGAAACTATATACGATGGCCCTAGAGCCCTAAAAGAAACTATCTGGTATAGCGCTATAGACATGAAAAGCCTGTTTGTGGGCCATCGTTTCTTGAAACAAGGCAAGACTTGCTGGAGCGATTGGTCTCTTCCACGCAGAGCCATCTTCCGCTAAATTCCTCACTGCTGTCGCCTTCTCAAAAGAAGTGAGACTAATCTGAGCAGAGAACAAAAGAAACGATTTGAAGACTTTCTGGCGACGGTTCTGACAATCTTCACAAGCCTATATTGGGTTTGATAGGGTTAACAATAGCAAATCAATCTTCATTACAACGAAAAATCACCACGCAGGAGAGAGATTTATGTTGAAACACCTACTTTTTTCCTTGGCCCCGTAGTGTTCCCGCCAGTTTTTTCATTCTAGAATCGCCACTGGAGCCCGGCCTGAAATCCGGCCCGAACCGAAAAGCCCGGCCCGACTTACAACTCTGAGTTGAACACAGAGAGGAAGTCAAAAGGGGATAAAAAACGTCTTTAGTTCGCGCCTCACGTACTTTTTCCGACGTGTGCATAAACGATATCCATCACTGAACAATATATCTACTTTCGGCGGTGATCAGTACTTCAGTTTGTCAGCTTGCGCAAGTTTCACGTTTTGCAATACATTTTCGAAATTGGTGTGTATAAGTGCCACGGTCAAGATTAAATATTATTTGGTGACAGTTTTGCCGTAGCCAATCTTTACACGTATCTATACAGGGTGTCCATAAAGTTCTGCACACATTAAAAATTTTTATATCGCAAAAACCACTTAAGGTAGAAACTTTACATATTCGACAGTGAATTATATCACCATACAGTTTGTTTGTTATTTTTTACAGGTTATTTTATTGTTAAGATAAGCAAGAATAAGTCATTTTTAATAAAGGCGTAAGTTTGCAACAAAGTATGAAACATGT
>JGI24021J15306_10010676_pt1 | contig 11409 bp, 11 predicted proteins | sample Ectturendosymbi1_FD_15306 | JGI IMG/M metagenome (IMG submission 15306)
TTTNTCACGTTAAACATTTACTGTTTTTATACATTCAAAAATATTCGTGAATGCCAAAGAGGAAATGCGTCAAAAGCTATAGACCACTGAAACATCGCAACAGTGTCACGAGATTTAAGCAGGTTGAGAACCAGTCGCGCAATCATTCTTTGTGGAAAAGAACTCGTTAATACATGCGTGAGAGCGGAAATGCGTTTGATTTGTAGGCATCCCTGCATTTGTTTTGTTTTTTTTCCCTGCATTTGTTTTGTCATCCCTGCATGCATTTGTTTTGTAGGCGTGACTAACATGAATGTTCCCACATGGCAGAGTTTGGAGGACTGAAGTAAAAAATTTCGAACGACGTGAGGCAAGCTCAAGGCTGTGGAGCCGGAGCCCATAAACTTTTAGATGGTGGAGCCGAAGTCGGAGCCTGAAATTTGGGTTTCGGTTCCATGACTCTTAGTTTGTGGGGCAAGCGAGTTGTACAAATAGTACACAATTGTTTTCAGCTTTCAATGGACCTAATCATTCTGGAGCCGGAGCCAAAAGCTTTTGGATGTTGGAGCCGGAGCAAAAAATTTCGGATGCCTGGAGCTGGAGCCTGAACGTTGAGTTCCGGTTCCACAGCCCTGGGCAAGCTGCCCCCGAGGTCTTGTCGAAAACCCTCTGTTGTTAAGGGTGCGCAGCACAAAAGTGTCAGCGAGAGCAGGAAGTAAACGTTTGGAGTTCCACTGCCTGTCAAATATCACACTACCTTGCAGCAACCATTACAAGGGACGCCGCATCTAACCCTTAAGATGTATAAACGACTTTCTCAACTGACGCTCGGTTTCGTTTTCACAAGTGAGCGATTTTTATTTTCACAAGGGAGCCGACTTTGAAATTTCTACGGGAGTGCGAAGTACATGACGTCACAAAATATGACGTCAAAACCTGCGATTTTTAAGTCTTCTATTCCATATTTAACCGAAAAAGTTTCAGTAGAACTGCTCAATCAAAAAATGACTAATTAGCGGGAGTACCACACTCCCGCGCTCCTCGACGTTTATGTTTCTATACATGGGCGTCGGAAAAGAGGGGAGCCAAGATTTTAAGTAGTTTGACGTTTTATTATTACATTTTTACCAAGAAAAGGTTCTTTTCTTAGTTTTCATAAAGAAAAACGAAATTTCAACATTTTGATCCACCTGGAAAAATCTTTTTGGCTACATCTGAAAAAATCCAATACCGGCCCCCCTGAAAAAAAGTCCTTCCGACGTCCATGCTTCTAAACTATATTATGGAACGTCCATGCACGTCATTTACGTTACGACTATGGTTGAAGCAGCAGAAACAATACAGGGTATGAGAAAGCCTAGAAATCTTATCATTCCGCCACCTGCTGCCGGAGATAAGACTGGACAGAGAGCAATATGCCGCCCTCCATAGCAGTCTGCAATAGGGTGATATCAGTTTAATACAGCTGCAATCTTTTCAACCAGAAAGCTATTTTTGGCTTGGTTCCCCGTTTGAAGTAAAAATTGAACATTAAAGCCGACAATACTGAACGCAAGAAACATGAATGGATTAATTACGCAATAGCAGGGATCTCAAACTCCTCGGCTTTGACGGGAAATCATTAATGACATAACCATAGTTTAAAATTTCGTGTTCGATATCTGCTAGCAGCTCACCACTATACCCCGCCTTTTCATTCACTTGGTGAGGGTTACTTTTTCAGGAAGACTCTGATATCTTTTCAACTCTTCTCTTGCTCTTTTTCTGAAGGTTCGGCTTCATTTTCAGGTTGATATTTCAGTGGTTTATCACTAACCAAAACTAGCTTAAAATTATCTAGTCTTCACAATGTACTATGTAATTATTAACTTTTAATTAGGTTAGCCGACTTTAGTTTTAATGATTTTTGGGGTTACAGCTGCAAACCAAAAGTGGTTTTCTTTCAAAGGTATTTGATTTATAACACAAACAGCTACAAAAGGATGGTTCACTTGGTATTTGCTATACAAAGCCTTTTTAAAAGTAGAACAGTAAGCTGAGCCGATTTAACTACTTTATCCTAAAAATAGCGAATGATTGCTTCCTTATTATTGAATGCTCAACGTGACACTTCGCACGCATTTTCTCAGCACGACTTGACTGCTCGTTCAAGATTTCAGCTGAGGTCAGCAGCCTACACTAAGCTCAACACACGTATTCAAAGCTATTCCAAAATTGCGCAAGTGGAGTAGCAGTGAATGAAACAACTTTATATGAGCACGTGCCGGGGTAGGCTTGCAGTTCTTGTTTGCCTTGTAGTTGCACAAATCGTGCAAAACACTGCAGCTCCCCAGATTTTTCAGCTCCTACGCCTGTGACTAACATTTTTAAAATATCGAGATTTGAGCACAACGTCTGTTAAGTTTTCGTTGTGTGTTGTGCCATAGTTACAACAACATTGAAAAATCAGTTTCATGATGGTCTGTACCCGAAGTAGGTCAGTCTCAAGCATGCAAAGTCTTTTTCAACAGAAAAAAAATTATGCAGGCTGGAATTATATCAAACGAAACTGCCCAGCAACATGTGTGTTATAATAGAAATAAAAACTCTGGGCCGAGTCTGACTTTAACATGTCAGTGATTTGCGGCCAAAAAATCCTGGTGTTTACAACAGCGCATGGCATCTCAGCTGTTGGGCTCCGTACTCTCGCTCGGAAATCGCCCGCATGGCATGATTTCTATGTACTGCGCAGCAATAAAAAGAAACACCAATCCGCTCTCACTATCCCACCGACAGTGTGCGTCGTAACTCCCCAGAAGAAGCAAATTTTCCGACCACGAAAACTTAGCTCAACTTCCACTCACAGGGAAAAGCTGGCAGTTTGATGGTGTGGTTGACTGGGAAGGTCTAAGTAAGGGTAGACGACCAGATTTCGACGCCCCGCCCCCCTTTCGAGTATGCCGCACCTGGCTCAGAGCCATAGCGGCCATTGGGCTCCTGCGCTTCTGGTGTACGTCCCCCGGTAAGGAATCCCTGTTCTAGAACAACGTGTGTTCAATGATCTTGATAAGGCGTAAAAACTTGGTGTTTTGAAGGAACAGAAGTTTGAAAATTACGTGAGCCAAACCCGCCTAAACGTTCCCGCGTGGGAACGTATTCATGTCACTTAAACGGCATGTAGGAAGAAGACGAAAAGTGGTGATTTTCTACATTAAAGCAATATAACCAGGTCCTGAGAATGTTATCGTGGCAGCAAAAATGGAACGAGGTCCGAGTGGACAATGGTTAAGAATTTTTTTCTTAAACCTGATATTTATCTTCAAGTGATGGGTTGTCTTTGTCATGACCCCGCAAATGTCGACCAAAAAGCAGCTGACACTGTTCGCGCATGACTGCACACGATGGAAAGGGAAATGAAGGTAGTGAATTTTGCTCACATCGCTAATACGGCAGCACCGAGCATGGGGCATAAAGCAAATAGTGGCAACAGAACACGCAAGGCAAAATCCAAACCATCTGTTCACAATAGAATAGGACAGAATCATTTCGAATTACCCCTTACGTCAACAACACAGAATGAAAAGGGCAACTTACCGTTCACGCTGTTCGGAATCTTCTTTATCCTGTTGATAAGCACCTGGTCACGTATCGCTCGTTTCCATGCGTACCTCACGTCATCAGGCGTTTTCAGTGACGTCAACGGGCGCATGTAGTTCTTCAGAGCGGGAGATTCTGGAACTAATTCGTTAACGTTTGCTTATGGCATGCAGAAATTCGTGATATGAAAGCATGAGCGCCCCTTTGGATATGTACTGGAATACACAACATCATGAAACCCACAGGTAACGTTCACTAGATTTCGAAAAACAACCAAGAGTCCGTTTCACATTGAAAGACAACCACCAAGAGAAATATAGAGGCAAACGCATCAACAAGACGACGAACTCGTTTCAAGATGCAGTAAATAACAATGGAAGCCAGGTGACAATGACATCACTGCGTGAGCCAGGCCCGGTGAGGCATTCGTGGGCAGTGGCCCTCAAACTTTTTTCGTGCCTCGCCAAAATTTTTGTGCCCAGAAAACTTTGTTTTAAACATACAATAAAAACGAAACTCTTTCTCCCTAAAAATGTATTTTGTTCCCTACCAAGCCTTAAAACCTGGCTACGGGCCTGGCGTGAACCGCGAAATTGATTTTATGACGCGTTTAGCGCGGTTCTAAGGATGCGCTGACGGACATTCACGTCACGGTTTTTGCGAGCTACGCTGAACTTTTCGCAAAGCACGTATAAAACCTTACTTGCGTTCTTCTTTTTCGAAGACGAGCCTGAGACTTTACTGAATATTTCCTGATGGAAAGACAACTTCTTCTCGATCGAGCAGCACCGATGGTCGACTGAACGATGCTGGCCTTCCAGCAGCGGCGTCGAGGAGCGCGACTGGATCGGCGTCGATTCGGAAGACATACTGCGAGAGGCACGAAGCGCTGCGTCAACACACAGAAGGGCGATCGAACGCGCGCGAAAGTTCCTGGGTCAGCTTTTTCAGCATCGCAGGTTTCTTTTGGGGGTTGGGGGACAAAAGCGCGTCAGCGCTCACGAAGCAAGAACTTTTTCGGGGCGATAATTGCAGTTTAACAACACGATCAACTTTGCTGACTCAAGTAGATCATGTCATAGCGCCACATGGATTGCAACAGTGCAACTGAAATCGTTTCAATTGAAACGAAACTTTTTCTACTTCAGGACATCAATTGCAGTTTTGTTCGCTTTCTTTCGAACTGCCACTTTTATTCAAGTTCATTCTTTTTGTGCAAGTATTCAAGCACAGGCCGTCGCAAATATAAAGATTGCATATTGGCTTCTCCAACGAAACTCGCTACAAAGATTTTATTATCTTACACTGGATTTTGTCACGACACTGCCTATACGGGATACACTAAAATGTTTTCCCGATGCATAGACCCAAATAATCATTCACAGAACTTACTTGAACGTTGTACTGAATTGACCGGCTCCCAAGTCAGTGCAGTGCCGCGTTTCCCCGAAATAAGACAAGCCCCACATAAGCCTATACTCCAAATGATGTACTAGGGCAGTGATGGTGGGGGTCATTTTTATGACCCGAATACACTTCCCGGACAAACCGCGATGGAACTGCTCAGGCCAACACCGTTTGCCTACTTGAGGGAATATCCTTATAAAAATCAATATAAGGCACTCAAATAGGCCTAATATTGATTTTTACTTGAAGTGATGCACCAGCACTTGCTGTATTTTCAGAAAAGTTTCATTTCAACATGTACCGTTTGTGCATTTATCCAAAATGTAGAAAAGTTTAGTTGGAACTGATGCCTTACTGCTTGGTTGCCCACAGACTGATGATTTTAGCCAAGCCTTGTTTTGGTGCTCGGGTTTTCAATCAACATTGCGAAAAAGGAACCATAAAATATACAAATCACTGCCAAATACACAGCAGCCAGAAGACCAAACGCAGCATTGGAAGCAGCAATAAGCGGATGGAAGCGAACTAATGAGAGGATTAAGCGCGACGTGAACCGCACTGCACGCAAGAACTGTCTTTCGCTGTCCAGCAGATTGCGAGAAAAACAAGCAAGACGCTTGCAGACTGCGAGCTGTAAGAACAAAATTAACCCTGGCCTGCAAAACTTCCTAAGGCGTCTGCTGCGCACGTCAGCAGGCGAACAACGGTTGTAAACAAGAACAGCATATCAGATGCTGATTATTTCTAGCTTGCAAGTGCGTGCTTCATAGAGCTGCTTCTCTTTATGTCATTACAAAACACAATTTTCGTTTTTCAATTCCACGGCCAGTTTAGGAAGTCGAAACAATTCAAACGTGCGGTAGTCGCAACCAAATAGATGTTTACGCTGAACGTTTTAATATTTTTGCGTTTCTCCCGGTATTTACTCAAAGAAAGTAATTCATCGGCACCAGCTACCAATTTTAAACATGGCCAAGTTGCTCACAGCTCAATGCATTCTTCTGCCAACGAAGAAATCTTACACAAAGATTTGTCGTAAAGAAAAGAAACATCCTCTAGCAAGAAATTGAATGTTTCAAGAGGCATGTTCTCAACGAGGTGAACNTTGTGGCCGATCTACATCTCAGCTCGTTGGTCTGATCTCGCATCAACGCATGACAAACGTCCAAATGATAACTCTACGGTGCGCAACTGCGCAGTACCACCAGACCTTTTGCGCAGTGAAATCTCATTCTCGCACACTTGCAACATTCCAGCTACCCATCAAGATTCAGCAAGAAAGCTGGACGAAGTATATAAACATTGCAAAAGTAGAAAAACAAGAAGCTGTTTGAATTAAATACGTACTTAGTTCTTAATTTGATAAGCTTTCAAACTTATTCTAACAATTCACAAGTTTGTAACTCATTACAACTCTGCTAACTCAGCCTTAAAATATTAATACTTGTTATTATAGCACACATTTGATCAGTGTTAAATTTTCTTAGAGGGAACACTGCTGACGTGCCACGATGTTTGACGTTCAACCGGCGTTTTGCAAGCCGCTGCACTTTGCATCTCAGCCAAGCCAGCAGTACAGTTGTTGCCAGAAAAAGCGTACAGAAATTAGTGACGAACAAAACACAAGAACAACACAAAGCAAGCGAAAGGCAGAAAAATCAGGGTCATGGCACAGCGATCCGGAATGCGTTTTCGAGCTGCAGGTGAGTGGCGATTCGTCGCGCGAGCGAAACAGCGTCATGACGTAAGGCTGGAAGCGGTGATGTCATAGACACACGGCAAACAGCTTCGGGTCAAAGGTAACACCGATCGACAGCGCGTGGCAACGTACGACGTAACATCAATGCGAAATGCACGCGAGCAGGGCCGGCAAATCTGTTGGGCAACTTCGCGGGCAGCCTCCGAAACCGGAGTCGAAGCGGTAAAGCTGGACAGCGAAGTCCGCTTTCTCGTAAAAACCAAGAGGTTTCAGTATAATCACATTGATTCACGACGTTTTAACCGGAAATTCTATTCGCTGCGGTGGTGCAGACAACCGCCCCACGCGTGCGAGCTGCCTAGCAACGCTGACGTCCTAGGAAGCCATATTTTTAGTGAAAGTGCGTAGACGCATTCATTGTGTCGTCACCGTTCGTTTGCAGCTTGCAGCAAAACAACTCGCAACGTACCCGACCCCAGTTGCGTTAAGTTAATGAAAAATGTTTTAAACTTTATCGCGTTTCCGTCTCTTCGGATGTCGAAGTCGCCCAAACGTTTGACCTGTTTTTTTCCTGCGCAGCGAAACATCGTTTTTGTCGGCGACTTGTTCGCGCGCGTTCGGCTTTCATGTTCGATGACGTTTTAACTCGGATCAAATTTATGAGCAACAGTCGGCACATCAAAGCGTTTGAAGTCACGGCATTCAAAACTTAATTCACGCATCGACCGCGTCTTGATTGTAACGTCACGACAAGCAGAAGCCGAAGCCACAGCACTCTGAAGGAAGGAGCACTCGTATCGTTTACCCTCCGTACATCCCCTCAACGTAGCGCTCGGCGTCGGAACGGGCGAGAGACGGACAGCTGGTACTTTCTAGCATCTCGCAAGGACGATCTTGGCCAGATGGGTCGCTCGGGGGCCCCGGCCCTCGGGCGACAAAGACGATCCCCTGGTCTTCGTCGTCCGACGACGACGCGGCGCTGTCCTCATTGTCCTCTTGTGACACGACAATACTGCAGGCGTTGCTAAGCGACGAGCTGCTTGTTTCGCCGTCGTCGAAAGGAAGAAAGTCGTCGTTCGCTGCAGCGCTTTTCGCCCTGTTGCCCGGGAAACGTTCCGCGGTGTCGGTCACGTGACACCTGCTTTCGCGCGGCACCGCTTCGTCGACGCTGGCCTCGCGGACGAGTTGAGCGACTCGGGGGTGCGGCGGCGGCGGCGAAAGGAGCGCGCGAGCGTTGCTGCTGTCCAAAGGTTCTCCGCTGGACACGTCATGCGCGCTTGCGCTCATCGCGGGCGCGTTCTCGGTTGAGAAAGTCTCGGTCTGCGAAACGACCACCGGCGAAGGCTTCGCCGCCGGGACTTCGCAGTCCCTCCCTCCAAAGCCGAACAGGCGCGCCAGCGAGTAACGCGAAGATGGCAGCTTGACTTTGTTGACGTCCTCTTTGGGCGACTCTTGCAGGTCCTCCAGCGCGTGTCCGAAATACGGCGACGAGAAGCTACTGATGCGGCAAAAAAGGAAAAGAACGTGTTGCTCCCGCGGGGAGCGAGTTGCGTCACGAGCGCGCGAGCCAAGCGGGGCAAAAATGATTTCGGTGTCGCCCCACCCCCCCTGGTGTGGCGACCGCGGCACGGCGTGGCTGTTCGCACCCGTGGCGAAGGCCTTGCGAGTTTTGGAAAGAGTGCCGCGAAAAATTGGCCGAGACTTCCTTTAAAATTATTTTGCGCACTGCTGCAGCAATTTGAGTTAACTTTCACGAGACGCAGCATAATCTACCGTAGGAAAAAAACGAACAATCGAAGGTCGTTATATCCGTATGAAAAAAACAACTGATAACGTGTGAACTGGTGACGCTCACTGCAAAGGGTTGTCACATTACAGCACATCGAGCGCAAGAGCACCACAGTCAGGCGCAATGTCGGTTCGTTTTAATTGAACCGGTAAGGCTGAGACAAAGAGGCGCGACCTTGCAACGTAATCAATTATGCGATAATATTTCCTCTGAAGTGCGTTTAATTGAAAGGAGAAACGAAACGACTCACCTTCTCAAGCTTTTGTTCGAGGCGGACATATTCGAGCACGCGGGCTTTAGATTGTGAGATAGCGGGGAGTGGTTCTCGGTTTTCTCGTCGCCGAGGCGCAGCTTTCGTCTCGCGCAGATCGAACTGTGGTCGACTGTGCCCAAGGTGTTCGATCTAATTGCGCACAAAGACCGCGAATGCTTTCCAAACGACGCGAACGAAGTTAATTCGCGGCGAGGCAGTCGCGAAGCTCAGCTTAGCAGATCAACAGACATCGGCAGCCGCGGTGTTTTCGTGCAGGTAACGTTCGTGTTGACACACGCCCGGCAAAGGTTTCGATGGCGCAAGATGCGAGAAAGGATTTCGTACAATTATCTTGCGCGTGCCTCGCCTCGGGCACGCAGTGCAACTATTGCAACATCTCATCATTGAACGCTTTCGTGACGTGCAGGCGGTCTCACGAATTACGTCCGAGATATCGGAGAGAACGAGAACGGCAATTATTGCCAAATGCCGCCGAGAGCTACGAACACATTTTTCGATGCAACGGAATGGCCGAGATTAAATGCTGATGATCGAAAAGCGTTTGCGTTGCTTTCTTCTGAACTGAACTCTACCGACAAGTTCAAACGACCAACAACGCAGACGTTTTGCCGACACGAAGCAACAGAACGGAGATGCGTGAGCCTGTCCTTGCGCGACGGCCTGGAGAGAGACACAGCAGACATCCCTAACAATGCCGACTGTTTAGAAAATTAAGAAATAAACATTTTAAAGATCTGACAGTGAAAACCATTATCGCCGCAAAAACAAGTGACTGTTCCAAACGACAGTCAAACGTATGAGTCAGTAAGTCGAACCACAAAGGAAATGGAATGACGGGCCGAATCAATCGGTGCCTGTTCAAAGCTAAGGCCGAAGAGTTGGCAAGTTCTTAACGTGTTTTTATGTTTTAAGAGCCTGATTAAAGTTTGTTTAAGACCGAAGAGGTCAAGATGTGTGACTCTCCCACCTAGGTCGTCCTTCACCCGCATGCTTGGCGAACTGGCTCCCGGCAAGTGGGGACACTTCGACGCTGGACGAGGGGCTCCCCGAGCGGTTCCTGAAACGCGTCGACTGGTTGTCGTGAGCGGGGTGGTTGAGGACGGTCGGGGTGGAGGGGAGGGAACGAGGTTGATCCTGCGCAAACGAAATGAAAAAAAAAATATATAAAATTGCAATCACAGATTGCCGGACGCTTCGCGTGCAGGACAAAGACTCACAGCAGGAATCAGTGTGAAGAGAAAGGGCAGTTACGTGTTTTGGTCCAGTGAATAAGCACTGTGATATATATAAAAGCGGTACGTCACAATCTAGTTGAAATTTCGATGTCAACAGCCATGGTCGTCGGAAGGAAATTTTCCATGGGGGGACAACAGTGGATTTTTCCAGGGGTGGGGCAAAAATCTTGAAATTTCGTTTTACCCACTCGAAGTTAAAACAACCTTTTTTGCTAAAAAATCAAGAAGAAAATGTCAAATTTCAAATTCCAGGGGGGCAAGGTCATCCCTGATCCCCCTTCTGACGCCCATTTTCAACGGCGTCAACGTAAAAATACGAGATCATCGCCGCCACGTTGATGACCGCGTGAGATTTTTGAAGTTCGTCAGAATGAAGCGAGCCCGCTAACAACCGTTCACCAAGGATTGTTGCGACCGAAGAATTTGCTCTGTTCCACACGAACGTTCGTGGTAGACGACTGGTCAGGGACCTCGCTATTTCTGCCTGGAGTGCTGAAGCAATCTGATCACAGCAAGTATCGCGAATATCCTGTTCAACTATTGTCGTTGCGCTATCTGGGAAAAGAAAGCTCCATCTGCCGTTTGAGAAAAGCCTCACAATCACCAGGCGAACCATGCAGTCGAGCGACGAACAGATCATACAATCAGTACGTATTTTTTCAGATTACCCCTAAAAACTTGAGCTTCTCGATAGGACTGGATACGTTGTGATCAGCGTCGTGAAACTGATCGTGAACTTTCTGAAAACCCTGAAAAGCAAGCAAAGCCAATTACCAACTGCGAGCTGAGAAACTAAGGCACAACAGCTACAACAAAAAACTTCGGCTAACTTCCGCTGCTTGCGAGAAAAGTTCTATATTTGTTGCCACAGCGTTTATCGCAACTAACATCTTCTACTCTGTTGACTTCGTATAAACTTTGCCAAAACTATTGCCAATCGCCAACAGGCCCACTCGCAATCGTATCCGCCGGAACAACCTGCCATACCTTTCCGAAAAACATCTCAACGTTGCTCAGCGACTTCTTTGCGCGACTTTTGATCAAGTTCAGTTTCTTAGCAACAGCACCAGAACAATGATTCTCCCTCAACTGAAACAAAACGAATCGGTGAATAAAGAGAAATTACTTGATTCGAAGAAACACTGTCGGGCTTCAAACACTTGCAAAAAGCCAGAAGAATTTGATGCAACAGGCTAAAAAAGCTCGTGTACACACTTTTGCTGTGCACTGGCATAAACACAGACAGTGGTGATTCGGAATTTCTAGCAGCAGCTTTGGTTGAAATCGGAAATGCGTTGGTTGCATAACGCACTGCTTGGAGGGTAAATCCAGTTAGAACGAGATTGCAAGGAAAATGCTCAGATGGCGTGAAGTAGGAGATTCATCCCAAAGCTTTTCGTCTGACACTCTTCAGGGGATATCGTCAGAATGAAGTGGAGATACTACCGAA
>JGI24021J15306_10010677_pt1 | contig 11409 bp, 9 predicted proteins | sample Ectturendosymbi1_FD_15306 | JGI IMG/M metagenome (IMG submission 15306)
GGTTGATTCAGAAAGCAACTGTTTGTACCTCCAGCGTATGGATGCCTTTAGAAAGCAACTTGAACTGTTTGTACCTCAAGCGTAGGGAGTTGATTGAGAAAGCAATTGTTTGTACCTCCAGCGTAGGGATGCCAGAAAGCAACTGTTTGTACCTCCAGCGTAGGGATGCCTTAAGAAAGCAACTGTTTGTACCTCCAGCGTACGGAAGCCTTTGGAAAGCAACTGTTTGTACCTCCAGCGTAGGGATGGCTTTAGAAAGCAACTGTTTAGTGTTTGTACCTCCACCGTAGGGGTGGCTTTAGATAGCTACTGTTTGTACCTCCAGCGTAGGAGTTGATTTAGAAAGCAACTGTTTGTACCTCCAGCGTAGTGATGGCTATAGAAAGCAACTGTTTGTACCTCCAGTGAAAGGAGTTGATTTATAAAGCCAATTGTACATCCAACATAGAGGTTGATTGAGAAAGCATGTTTGTTCCTGCAGTGTAGGGATGGCTTTAGAAACCAACTGTTTGTACCTCCAGTGTAGGGAGTTGATTTGAAAGCAACTGTTTGTACCTTCACAACCTAAATTAAAAGCTTTTATGATGTCAAAAAAGCAAACGTTGAGCTTGAGACAAGCGGCAAACAATACTACAGATATTCCACTGGCTACTCTACATCGTTACAGCCCATCTAAATTGTTTGCAAGAATCATCACTACTCTGGAGGTAAAATCAGTTGCTTTCTGAAGCTACCCCTACACTGGAGGTACAAACAGTTGCTTTTTAAAGCCATCCCTACGCGCTGGAGGTACAAACAGTTGCTTTGTAAATCAACTCCCTACCCTGGAGTTACAAACAGTAAACTTCTAAATCAACAGTATCATGCTGCTGGTACATCCCTACGCTGGTGGTACTGATGCCGCCGACCAGTCCTCCATGTCATGTTTGTTTGTAAGAGGTTGTTTTGCTTGAATCAGAATATATTGAATTTCAGTTTGCTTTATTAAGTAATGAAGTTGAGTTTTAAATGTTCCAACTGTTTGCAGCAAAAATGAATTGCAGTTAAAAAGATTGTTTTTGATTCATTGGAAGTGTCTATTTTACTGGCGATATTCTGGCGGCAACAGATCGGCTGGGGCTATTGTGCCGGCAGTTGAAGTTTCGATCTCGTGGCATGACGCAATACAAACAAAAAGGTCACTTTGTCAAGAAAACGCTGTCCTGCTCGTGGTGTAACGGTTAAGTGTTATGGCTGTTATGCCAGTGGTTTTTGGTTCGACTGTCACCTTGCCGAATTTCGTTTTTTTTCTTTGCTTTTTTTAGGCTTTGCTTAGGTGTTACGTTTAGGGGTTAGTGTTGTTACATTTGGGTTAGGTTAGGATTAGGGTTAGGTTACAATTAGGGTTAGGTTAGCTTAAGCTTTAGCTTAGTGTAAGGTTAGGGCTAGTTAGGTTAGTGTTAGCTTAGCATTAGGTTATCTTATCATTAGGTTAGCTGAGCATTAGGTTAGGGATAGGTTAGGATTAGGGTTAGGGCTACGATTAGGATTAAGGTTAGGTTGTAGGTTTATCTTTTAGTTACATTTACATGTACTTCCTTTCTACCAAGCCTTTTGCTGCTGCCATTTTGGCAGCAAAATAGACACTGCCTTTTTTATTTTAGCCATACATGAAACAAATTTTTTTGATGTTGATTGAAATTTTACACATTGCAACAAAGGAAGAAGCTTATAGTATTTAGCTGTAATGCTTGTTTAAGGCAGTGTCTATTTTGCCTCATGAGGCAAAAGCACTGCTNGAGTTCGTTTTCTTTCAGCTGAACATGATTGGTTGAAGTGGTTACATGGCAAGTTTAAGTATTGCTATCAAATGCATAACNTGCTTAGTTGACTGTGACGTCTCTGAACAAAGGTTCAGTCCTATGGATGAGTGTTGTCATGGTTTCAGTGCTGGCAAGCTGTTAGCCACTTCTGATCTGCGTTGTTTGAACTATAGGTCTTAGGCTAAACCTTAACTCTTGACCTTGTCTCCTTGTGTATAGTACTTGTCACATAACTACTTTAACCAATCATGTTTGACTACAAATACAAAATAGACCTTGTACAGCTTTTGCCCCATGAGGCAAAATAGACACTACCTTATTTTAATTGTTGGGTGAAGAAAATTTTAAAGTCATATTGTTTGAAAACAAAATATTGTACAACCATTGTGATATGCCAATCTGTAGTCCTAAAGCAATGTGGTCCAACTACAGACCCCGCGGGCTGCATGTGACCCGCTGACATATTCAGAAAAAATCTTCCAGTCTGAAATTTGTTGAAAAGCGTGTAAGGTTACATTTGTCTCACTGCATTGCTTGTGCTAGATAAAGTGCATTTGCACAAGAACAATGAATATTGCGTTTTCTGTGTACCATTTGGTTTTATTTTTTTATTTTAAGATCAAATTAAAGGGAACAGCTCTTAGCTAACCCTCTGCTGAGGCACCTGACTAGATAACCTCTGTTTTTTCAGTGCCCTGGCGTTCGTTGTCTTGAAGAGTACATCTGGCGCAATGAACTCAGTGCCAACAAATAAGTTTGTCTGTCTAATCCATCTCAAAGTGGCCCGCGAGCCAAATTAATTGTTCATCCCTGCAATAGGTAATTTTAATTAGAACAAGCATAACGTCTTTTAATAAAAATGTGCGATAACAAGGGTGTTAGAGACTGCAGAGAGCTTTTGAAGTTAGTCAGCAAAATGTGTAAGTGTACATTTTCCGAGATAAAGCAATTAAATTTAAAAACAAAAATCAAATGGGAAGCAAAACACTGTACCATAGTTTCAGAGAAGCCTTGGCCACAGGCATCCCACTGATGGAGATTTATAATAAATTGCTACTTGCTATTGTTTCAATGACTTACTTTAAATTACGCACTTACTTGTCTTCCTTTTTTTAGTTTTAACTGTTCTGAATCTGTTGTTTTGTAGACTACATCATTTTGTTGGAAGTGGCCGGAAAGTTGTCGCGTTTTTGTAAACTGGCCCGTAGGTCAGAAATAGTTAGACCATGCTGTCCTAAAGCATTAGTGTTTCGGTTTTGTATGTCACAACAAAGTTATAAATTGAAATCTAAAGCATGAAGAAAAATTAACGAAAAGTGATAATAGGAATGAGGAATATGAAGAAATTAGTTAAATCGATATACTGTATCGTATGTGTAAAAATAAGAGTGAAATTGAAAGTGAGGTGTCAAAAAGCTATGTAACAATCATGTTATTAGGGTGATCCAGACTTGAAAGCATGGGAGTTGTCAATGAGATATCATGTGTGACACAGGAATTTTCAGGCATGACATGCATGAAAAATTCTTAGCGTGTGTTGCTTAAGTGTGATTGCTTTCTACTATGAACAAGTTGATGCGTGTAATTACTTTAAATCTTTAATGACTAAAACAGGTTATCACAATTTGTGCCTGGCTCCATTACATCAATTTGTTACCTTGAAAAGTGATGTTAAGAGTGATTGCGGCCCATGTTCTTTATTGTTGATTTCTGCCACAGTGTGATGCTTTGTGTACTTGTCGCTCAGGCTTTCTGATTGTAACAAGGGCCATATAACTACTTTGGTAATGGATGCTATGTTTGTGCAAGTTGGTGGCAACACTGTACATGAAATTTTATTTGGGACTCATCTATTAAAACTGATCAGAATGAGATTGAACAGATCACAAGTTTTGCTTTTCAAGTCTTTGGTATAACCCTACCAGGAATNAAGCCTAGGCTACCAGCTTAAATGATGCATGCACAATCCAATGGCCCACTTATCTTGTTATTATATANTGTGTATCACCAACAATAGTTCACATATTATATTTTACTTTTTTTTATTATAGGTACTAGTATATCTGATTGAACGTGTAATGCAGTGAAAACAATTTTAATTATTCACTATTATTGGTGTGCATGAGTTGCAAGATATATTAGTGAGGATGGAAACATTATCAGAAATAGTTTGTATGAATGAAGTACAAATGGAAGAAGCAATATTCACATTAGTTGCTAAAATATTACAAGAACTTCAAGATTTCAAGTCGTTTGCTGATTGCTCTTCATCTTTAGAAAATTTTTTGACTGCATTGAATGGAATATTGTCTTGTGAATCATCGCATAGCAAGTTCTCAAGTGCTGTGCAAGCCAAAGTTAAAGAAACTTTTTATACTCTTTTGGATTGCTGTGGAAGTGAAAGGCATAATATTCCTAATGCTGTTTGTCTTTTGATAGCATCATGCCTTCATATGACTTCTGATTTTCCTATGATATTTACACAGTTTATAAATGACTATTTAAAGACGTTTTTGCTTCAGCCAACCATTTCAGTGAGTGAGGATGATGATAGAAGTTATTTTGCAGTATTTTTTCAAATGCTGGAATTGCTTTTTTGTAGTAATTCATCTCTTGCATTCAGTTGTTTCCCTACATTATGCTCAATAGTAGGTGGCATTGCCCATGAAATATCAGAAAGCATGGCGTTCTTTAAACTGTTCACTACGACAGCCAAATGCATTTTGCAAGAGGGAAAGCATGATATAAGTGATTTATTGTTTCAAGTTCATGTAAAGTTTTGTGGCCAAAGCAAGGCTGTCATTGTCAATTTGATGAGAAATGACAAGCAAATGGAAGAAATGTTTCATTCTGAAGAATGTGCCTTGTCTTTAAGCGTAAATCTTCTTGGTGCCTGTTTTGAACCTTTGTATTTTGACTCTGAAGATAATTCAGAAAAAACATTATCTCCTGCCATTGCTGGCATTGTGAACCATCCTTTTACATGGATTACGTTGCAAATGGGTTTAAATCACAACTCTGCATCTACAAGAAAAAAAAGCTGTTTTTTACTTCGTCTTGCTTTGAAGATAATCGAACAAAACACCTTGACATTAGAAATTTTCGAGCCAAATGATGCGAACAGTGATATTCATACCTTTAAAAGCAATATTGTAGATATGCATCAGAACTGTTTAATATTTACTACCAAAGGTGGCCAGGTGCTGATAAAACAGTTCAGCCAACTATTGTGTGCATATGAAATACTAGAAGATAATCAACTTCATGTCATCAGCCCTTCCATTAAAAAGATTGAAGCACTTTTTCACAATTCTGAGCAAAGTGATGTTTTAATTCCAGCTTCGTGGATGCTGTTGCTATATATGCGAATGTTCAAACATGAAAACAGGTATGTTGTGTGGAAATAAAAAATCTGAATGTTTGAAGTAAACAACAACAATGTTTCTTATTTGAAATAGTTCTCATCAGCCTTCTAAAATTGCACACCGGGTGTTGTCCTGAAAATGATTGAAGCATTTATAAACTTAAGCTAATATATAGTAGTAAAGCTAGTATAAATTCAGTGTGTAATCTTTGTTGCCTCCTATATTGAAAGTTCTCTATGAAAAAACTTTTCTATAGAAGTTGGATAATTAGGTGATGAATATAATGTAGCAATTACAAAGTAATTAAATGCAAAACATTGGATTATCTTTTCCAATAATGATATATATAAATATAACATATAAATCTCATTTTTCTATCAGAATAAAATATTTTTATAATATTAGTTTAATTTGTCATATAAAAATAGAATTATACTGATTAGTTGTTGGGATAAAAGTACATGAAATTTTTGTGAAAATGTCTCCACATAAAATAGAACATGTATATTTTTGATATAAGCAATGAAACTGTATTCAAATTATGCAAAATAACTGTGCAACTATAAAACCATATGGTTAACATTGATCTCAGTTTAGTGTGACCAATAAAGACAGGGCAGCTTAACTTCTGGTTTTGAACAAATGACATTTGTATGTGTTCCTAAAAGTAGGAAATAATTAGAAAAACAATGTGGTTTTTAGCACAGTCTACACTGGTGCACGAATATATTAATGTTTTTGCACTGTCATTTGTACACTGGTATCCTAAGATATTCAAACACCCATGACTTTTTTCATTCTCACTTTTTGCAACAAAAATGTACACGAATGTTCTTCATGCCTAAATGCCATACCCTTGAAAATTTGAGGTCAATCAAGCAAGAACTCTCTAAGCTACGTAGTTCTGCATCATACAGCCTTTTGTTGCCTGCAGGTACATTTTTTTCAAAACAGCAAGGTACAGTATAATCAGTTGTTGCAAAAAACATGGCAACTTTTTTCATTCTTGTTTTTTTGCAACCAAAATTTGCAGAAATGTTCTGCATGCCTATATGCATTAGCCCTGAAAATTTGATGTCAATCAGAACTCTCCAAGTTATCTAGTTCTTCATTGAACGTTGCCTGCTGTGCGCCAGCTACAACACTTTCTATACAGTGGGGTGCAATTAGTTGTGTAAAACATGGTAACTTTTTTTGCGGTTGGTCTTTTGCAATGAAAATTTACACGAACGTTCTGCATATTTTAAAGCATTTTTTTCTGAAAATTTGCGTTCAATAGAGCAAGAACTCTTTGGTGATTTAGCTTTGGACCAGGCAACAGAACATGCGTTCACAGTGCTTTGTGACGCCCTGACCATGACAATGCAAGCTAGTTGGCCAGTGTAGAAGGTTTTAAGGACGGTTGTAAAATTAGCCCTAGGTAAGATCATGTCAGAAGATTGTGACATGATTCTGCCTGAGTAAATTGGTGTACATTTTGAGTGAATGTAAATACTTGAGCATAAAAGAATTTTGTGGCAAAGGTGGGAAAGCAGTCTTAAAGATTAGCAAAAAAGTTAGGGGACTGTTGCAGTAGTCCTGTCCTGGTAACTTTCTTCCTTTACTGTAACTGAAGGCCGTTTTCAACAAGCACTTGCGTATGACAGTTAAAATTTGGTGTGTGACAGCAAAAAATTCTATCCATCATATGTGCTACTTTCAGAGTTCTGTGTGAAAGACAAGATTTGTCTTGGCTGCCAAGGCGAATTCACAATCACTACATGCAAGAAATGTTTTGGAAAATATCACACATCCAGAAATGCTTAATTCCACTAGAGCTTCTCAAATCAGCTTGCTTAGATGGGTTATTTAAGTCATCACGCTTAAAACTGTCACAAAAAATAAGACACCCTCTTAGTTGGTGTTGTATGGCATCAGCATATTAATTGCACTTACATACAAATGAGAAATAGTAAATAATGTTTCCATGATAAGTTTAGTAAAAAAGCTATTTGTGCAGCAGTGTGACTGGGGTAGGCCACAAAGGAAGACCTGGGACATTTAGGCCATAGCTCTCACTTGTGGCTAAATTGCATTTGGTGGAAAACAATTTTGTGTGCTTTAGCTTGTTTGAAGAAGCTAAATCACATATGCAATTCCCACCAAACTAAATTCAATTGTGTTTCCAAGCTGGGTTCTGCAATCAAATACTTGTGGTCAGGCTTAATGCAGTATGTCATTGATTATCTTGTCATTTGTGCACTTATCTAATCAACAGATGAAATTTATCTGTGAGCCATGCAACTATTTAGAAAATTTGCTTCTCAGCATTTTTTACCTGCCAAAAACTAATGGTTCAGTTGTTTTCCCACAATACTGCATGACACCCAATGAGAGGAATATAGTGGAAAGTCTATATTCGGTTAATAAGAACATCCACCTTCCCCTAAGTTCCATCCTTGGTGTTTGTTGAAAATAGTGTTAAACGTAACTAAAGGTAAAATTTTAACTTGCCTTTTCAATTAAAATATCCATTCATTTGTTTGCATTGAGGAAGATTAACCAACTGCTGCTGCAGTAGGTTTTTTGTGTACCTAAGTAGTAGTGAAAGTTTTGCTTGCTGCCAATTTTTTCACAAATCGGTTCCCAATTCACAAAATGCATTGCTCGCAGAGATGTGTGTAATAAAATGCAAATGCTTATAAGGCATGGATGTGCCCTTACCTGGCATAATTAAGGACTCTTGCAACAAATAAGAACAGGTTGTATTAACAGAACTACAATTTGCAGTTGAATTCAAATCTATGCTGGTGTTGTGACCTTGTGTGTGTCGTATATATTTCTTACACTGTGTAATTTTCTCAGGATATCAATGTACAAAGTCAGATTAGTTTTTTGGGCAACTGCTGTATTTTAGATATTTGGGTTGCAAAAATTGAAGGTGTTTATGTGGGTTGCAAAAATTAAAGGTGTTTATATTGTCCAACTGAAAGTAGAAATATTTTATCATTCATTTTAGAAAAATTTGCGTATAAAGGGATGGTATGTGTTGTTTCAGGCATGTAAGAAGAGATGGAGTTGCATCGTTTTTAAATGTAAATTTCCATCTATTCAATCTTGAAACTTGTGGAACTTTTTTTAATGGTTTTTTAAAAGGATTGATGCAAGCTTTGCAGGATGATCAGCTTTATTGCTGTTGGAGGTAGTATGAAGATCTTAACAGATGTTTGGGCCAAGTTTTTGTCTATTGTTATTTTTGTCATTTGCAATGTTTTTTTAGTGAAAATGTTGAAAATTACTCCAGCACGATCCCTGTGAAGTTAATAGAATGTTTTCAAAACTGTATGAGAGAGTCTCCTGCCAGATGTAAGTTTATCCGGAATGTGTTGCATGCAGTTGCTGAATTAGCATGGAGTCCTGTTTCCCTTTTGCATGTATGCCATGCAATGTGCAAGATGGATGCATGTTCAGCATGGAAGGCTGCAGATATAAAAAAGCTGAGGTATGTTTTGTTAAACTACTCCGCTATAAAAATGAAGTATAATTAGTTATCTCATTTGTTTTGTGCAGGTATATTCTGTCACAGTCAGTTACAACCCACAACAAGTGCTTAAAAGAAACAATACAAAAACTGCTGTTATATAGCTTCATGAAATTTGTGGACAGTGCTGATGTAAGTCCTAGAGATATTATCCAGCTTTTGTGGATATTTCTGCAAAATAAGATGGTATCTCGCTGTTCAACTGTTTGGAATGAAGTAAGTGCTGATCTTGTTTCAGTTAAATATAAACTGGTTTGTAGTGCATTTGCACTTGCAGTGACTCAACTGTCAAATCCTTGGATTGTTTAGGTGTATATGTTAGTGCTTTTCTAGAAATACCGTTTCAAGTCAAAATTATTTGTGCTTCCATTTTAAAATTCAGTGAGATGGTGATTTGTTAGTGTGATGTGAGCTATGAAAGCCATTGTGCTTAATTTGTTCAAATTTGGGAAAGTTATGATTTGTCAGTACAGGTATGCATTAAGAACAATTCTTTGTTATTAGGACCAATCTAGTGGGTTGTAATTCTGTCATCAAAACAAAGCATCAAGTTAGGATTGTGATTTCAGCCATGGAGTAGTAGGCAGAGTTAGATATTTGCAAAAAATGTAGTATTGATCTTTTTATCACATGTGTGCTTCTACACAAGTGCAGACGTGTGGTAATAACTCTGGTTGTTAACAGAATTTTATTTTCCTAAGTTTGTGGCAAGAGGAATTTTTTTATGTAATTCTAACTTCATGCCTGGTTTTGAAATCTTTGTATGTTGCAAGTTGTTTAAGAGATCTATGCAGTAAAACTTGTCCTATCATACATTGATTCAATTCAGCTTAAAAATTGACTGTCTCACACGTATCAAAGCTGGTGTTTTTTCAGATCATTGATGGGTTAAATTAATAACTAGGCTTATGCCATTATGTGTCTCTCAGAACTGCAAGTGTACGTAACGTCCTAGGAATTTCCTTTGGCAGCGTGTGTTACAATTTGTACAGTCTTTCTAAGTTTCTACAACCTTTTTGTATTTCACAGCAATATGTTGTTTTACCTAATATGCTAATAAAAGGGCAGTGTAAGACTTGCTTTTCATGCCTTGCATTTTAGGGACATTTTTCTAATCCGATTTTTTTATGAGGAAAATGAAAATATCATTTACTGACAGTGTATGTCAGCATCTCAGATTTTGAAATATGATTTGATTCTGAACAAAAATTGAAATTCAGCTCTAATCCAAATAATGTTGCTCTTGACATGGTTTTAGACCAGCTTAAGAGTTTTTCTACAAGAAGCAGCATGTTATTTTTCAGTTGCAGTTGCAATTCTGGTTCACTGAGTTAGATAGGACAACTTTAATATTGCGGTTTTTGTGTTATTAATGCAACAAGTTCTGCTAAACTTGAACTCCACCTTTGAATTGTACATTTTTCCATTTAAACACAAAAGCAAGAAAGAAGAAAAGTATGGGCTAGGCTGGTACCATACACCAATGCATGAAGTAAAAACAGTTAGGGCAGGCACTTCACATCTTGCAAGATATATACAGTGGTGACTGCTTCTGACTGAGTGTTGATCTTGGTTACTTGAACCAGTGATACTCTTTATGTAACCCGGGAGTATGTAGGCATTGATGACTGCAAATATGTCTGGCACTAATAGCAAAACTTCAGTCATGTTTTACCTGTGGTTACATAAAATTTCTTTAAGTGTAGATGCTGTATTTCCCTTTAGTGCTGTAGAAGGAATCATCATCCCAGTCTTGGTCAGGTGTTTGTAAAACTGCTCAGCACCCTGGACTGGATGTTGAACATATTTTTAAAATGCCTTTTTTTCTTGATATACACTGCAAGTTAAAGTTTATACTGTATGTCAGCACATGTCACAGGCAGTTTTTTTTTGTTTAGATTGCTTCGTGGTTTGCTGAAGTTTGCAAATTAAATGGAAAACTTGAAAGAAGTTGTTCCAGTTTTGATTTAGTACTTATTGATTGGTTCAAGGAATATCTGGCTGAGGCCAATAACGATGTTGTCATTGGTGAAAATGGTCACATGCAAAACATTGCAGAATCCATAGCATTGGGCTTATTTTTGTTTTCTGATGGCATTCTTCTACAAAAAAGTAAGATGTTTTCGTCTGTTTCTGGTGTGTGGAAGATGCAGAAGAACTCTGTGTGAAGTTGTACAAATAGCACTTTTGACAATTAATGCGATGGAGTAGAATTGTGACAGCCATTTATGTTGATTTTAATCAAGATAAAACAGCATTTTTTGCAGAAGACACACACCAAGTCATTCTTGTTATTGAAAACATGATGATGTGCATACATTCAATTTTGGATAAAGCTGCAACTCGTGTGTATTATCCTCAGCATCAAGTTGTTCATTGTCTGCTGTTTGTTAACTCATTGTTTGGTGTTGTGCGAATGTCTCTTTCCAATGGATACAAAGGTAATTTGTGAAAATTCTTCAAAACTAATTTGTTGCAACAANGTGTGTCAGGCTTATGGCATTTCCGTTAAGTTCCCATTTTGTGGTGCTTCGTGGATTGACCCAAATAGTAGGGGGATATACACAAAGATGGCAATAAAAGGCAAGGTGACCACATGTTCAGTTTCGTTTGTGCTCAGTTTTCATACTCCTTGTGGTGTGTCACTAGTGGTTTGCAGCGCCCATCTCCGCTTGCAAATGCTGAAAGTCTTCGGTGTGACCGGGAAACGAACCCAGCTTTC
>JGI24021J15306_10010681_pt1 | contig 11407 bp, 12 predicted proteins | sample Ectturendosymbi1_FD_15306 | JGI IMG/M metagenome (IMG submission 15306)
CCAGTTCGGTAGTATCTCCACTTCATTCTGACGATATCCCCTGAAGAGTGTCAGACGAAAAGCTTTGGGATGAATCTCCTACTTCACGCAATATTTAAATCCTTTTATTCAGGCTTGCCTCATTAGTACCTCCGTCAATTGAACTCATTGCACCTAGCTAATTTTTACAGCTTATACGGTTAAAGTTGCTTTTTCATCAGTTATGCTGAAGACTAAGATCCCTTCACAAAAGGAGATAAACAAAGATGAGACTAGAAATAAGAAGTATAATAAAGCATACTCTACCTTAAATCACCGCTACGCAGTTACACCCTAAAAATCCCAGATCTTCAGAAAAAAAAACAGAAAGGCATTAAAAAACAGATCTGGTGCAAAATCCCAGGTTTGGCGCCACTATGGCCAAATCATTTGAAAGTACCAAAAAGGTAACGAAACTCATAGAACAGGTCAATGTGATGTAATATATTTTGTAATATTTTGGTGACGACAGTTGGCGACAGTCCGAAGACTGAATTGTGCTTCTTGCCGGGGCGGTTGCGGTGAACGCTCTTGCCCAAGGAGCGCTGCAGCAATTCACTCTGTGGCCGTGGATCGAACACCCAACCTTCCAATTGAGAGGTGGACAATTTCCCATTAAGCAAAAGATGTATTGATAAAGGCTTTTCCCTGTTTTTTTTTTCAAAATTGCTTGTACAGTTGCAAAATGGTGTAATACGACACCAACGCTTTCGTCGTAACGGCAACCATTATCTTTTTCGCTTAGATTGCAATCGGCATGGCAATGGCAATTTAGCTTACGTTCAAAACAACATTTTTTGCGTCCCCCACTAGAATTTAAAATCACTCGACTTTGAAATATTATGGCTTGAACTCTAAACTATGAAACCATAACTTTGCGGTATATTACCTTCCGCCGAAAACCAACGCCCTCTTTCATAACAACAGGGGCGGATCCATGGGGGGGTAGGGTGGATCGCAGCCCCTAAAATCGCCGAAAGTAACTTCATTCACGATGATCTTGTACAATTCGGAAACCGACATATCAAAACCAATTCCGAATAAATCTTCCGTCAAGTTCGAATTGTCTTATTGTTCGCGATACAAGACCATTTTGTTGTCCATTGTTTGGTCACAGTGTTATGAAGCACACTTCATCTTTCTTGCAGTAGAGAAGGCGTTATGAGACCTGACTACCTAATAATACTNAAATCGCCCCTCCCCTAACGTTATCAGCTGGATCCNCCCCTGNGTAAAAGGATGAGGGCAGAACAGTTAGCTTAGAAATCAAACTCCAAGCATTGCACTTGCACAGGTTCTGACACGAACNTAGTTGCTATGCATTTGAAAAAAGACAAACNGGCTTTTTGACAAACCAATCTATTTGGGAATGTGCAGTCTTGACCNTTAANAAACANTCGAAATTCATTACGGTCATATTGAAACCGATGTATGCTTCAAAAGCAAAGCTGTTGTTCACTGACACAGACAGTTTGATGTACAAGATGGCAAAAAAACGATTAATTATCCAAAGATGTCAGTGATGATGTAGCAGATTTTTTGACGCGAGCAAGTATGAGGAAAATCATCCATCTGGAACACTATAAGGATTGAACAGGAAAGTTCCTGGTTTATTCAAAGACAAAGTCGGGGGAAAGGTGATAACTAAATATGTGGGACTGCTTTCAAAGCCATGTGCGTATGTCTTAGAACAGTGGTTCCCAAACTTGTTCGAGCCGTTACCCAAGTCAAGGCAGCGATTATGTCTTATTACTCTCAATATTTTCGCGTTACCCCCCGAAGAATCGCATATTAATCCGGGGGCAATTTACCCCTGTTTGGGAACCACTGCCTTAGAATCTAAAGAACGCAAAAGATGAAAGGGCATTTAAAAGTGTGTGAATAAAAATTTAATTTATTTTGAGGACTACAAAATTTTGTATTTGAAAATACTGTACAAATGAATAAGTCAAATGAAATCGCTGCGAAGCCAAGATGTTTATTCAATGCAAATAAATAAAAAACCCTTTCAGGAAATGACAATAACAGCAAACGTATGCCAGATAGCGTAAGCACGAAATCCCATGGTTTTTGTGATACAAACTTTTAGAAAAAAAATATTTTTCAAATTTTTATACAAACCTGGGTCTCACAGATGATGTTGAAATCGAGGACCGAGTTTGCCAGAAAACTTTGGGAGTAACGAACTTTATGTGATATGGATGTTATGATGTTATGTTATTTTTTGCGTTTTGATGAAGTCACCCTGTTCACTAAACCGTAGTACACCTTTTTTGTGAAGTTGTCAAAACGGGAGGCAAAATATGGAACTGATACATTTTGGGGAACATGGCCCAAGTTCTCCTTGGCTACGCCCATGGTGTTATGACAGTTGCACAGTTCTGTGCTAGTACTTATCAGTGATTACTAGGTATTTGCTGACCCCAGCAGAAAATGCCACCCCCTGGTGCGGGCAGTGGCGTTATTTATGACGTCATCGTGCGCAGTCAACCATGATATGATCTTTTGTATTTTGAAGACCTTTATATAAGAACTTTCGCCATTTAGCGTAAATTAATTGTCCACTGTTTACCTCCCCGAACACCACGCAGCGGGGCCCAATGCACAGCTGCTGCTGGTAATAGCTACAACATGATGATATCACCATATCAACAGAGTATTCGAACAACTATACAACTAATAACTATTATAAACAGAAAATCTTCAGATGGACTGTTTCCAAACTAAAAATGAAGATTATGAGGCTAACAACAAGTTAAGCAACATGAACGTAAAAAAACAAAGATTTCGTCGCATTTACTCAAAAATTAGTATTTTCGAACAAACACAAGATTTGTAGTCGGCCGATGTTGGTATGATATGACCGAAGTCATCATTACTCGACTCCCAATACAATTAACAACCAAACAAAATATTCAAAACAAATGGCAGGAAACCGAAACGCAAACTAAAAAGAAGAAATTAACGAAGAGGAAATGAAACTATAGCAAGCGTGAATAGGAAGAAAATCACCAAGACTAATTAATCTACATTAAGACAAATGACCGGTGTACTTGACCACAACAACTTTAGTCCTAATTGTTTCGCGTTTATATCAATAGACAAGAAACGCAGTAGGCTACGCCAGTCCTAAGCCAAACAAATTCTGCAGCATAAAGACGGCTCGCATATTCAACAAAAACATTACCAGAAACGCACTCTGCCAGACAAAGGTCAGACAGTCACATCAGCACACACACAGCAGGCGCATACAGCTAGAATATGAAAAATATCGCATGTGAAACACACTCCGCTCTGCAAGCCAAAGTTTCAGTCAGTCCAAGCTGCATTTTATCAGCACAACGCATAACCGCCGCATCAATGACGCTAACACTCCGACCATAATATTTCGTTGTTACTGAAGCTGAACTCGTCAAGCCATTGACGAAGCAAAATCAGAGATTATGTCTCCAAAATCAAGCTTTTCGATAAATTCACTTTCAATGGAAAGAATTGCCAAAACCAATAACCGATTTTTGCCCATATAGAACGCAAATAGGATTTTATCCATTTGAGCTTAGAGAAACTCCTCTCGCAACTGGCAATTGAAACACCAACGGTAAGACAAAATGTAAGACACAAACATAAACAGAGAGTCGAGTCAAGTAGACCACAATTTGTTAACCATTGTAAAACGTCAATCGCAGTAGCACTGCATTCGAAAGTATACCGCTGCTTCATACGAGTCGTTTAAATCTATCAATTTCCACAACCAACTCCGAAAAGACGATTTCGTCTTCATATATGCTTTTAAGACCATTCAAACAAATCTCTTTGGGTTTTCGTTTTTTAGAAGCTCGTGTGGGATCAAAAGTGCAAACATATCATTCAACTGAACAATTTCGTTGAATCTTTTTTCCGCTTCAGTCTTAAAGTATATCTGTCCAAAGCTTCAAACATACAAGCATAATCACTACAATTTTCATACATAGCTTTGAAACCACTGTGGTTTCTCAGCTTACGCTTTGTAATATAACAAATAATTTGGTCTAAAGTCTCAAATCAACCTTCCGACAAAAATATACCAAATATATACCAAAATTTTTGTAGTTCCAAAAATTCATATACTAAGCACCTTGAAAATATACCAAATCTTTCAAATTTGGTATATATATACTGTATATCAGTGGCAACAATGGCTGGAACCATGGCGCTAATAATATCGGCTGTGTCGCCCTCATTTGCCAAAGAAGATTCTGATGGGGCATGGGCCTTAGCTGGTGAAATTAAGAAAGCTTAAGTTTTAATCAGTCTGAATAATTTCCTCACATCTTTTCATTATCTCTGCTTAAACTAGGCAACTAGATTTTGCCGCTCCCTGAAACGTGCCGCCCCTGGCTATAGCCAGAGTAGCCAGTGGGTTGCTACTCCACTGCTACGAATCAGTCACTTTGAAACAGCACATGCAGGAAATAAAAATGTTGAACAGGGTTATGGATTTCTAAAAGGCTGCCATATTCAGCAGCAAATCCCAATGGATTAATTGGTAAATAAGGAACGTAATGATTGAAATAAAATGTCCGTTTTCAATAAAAGATAACCAATCTGAAAAAGCAAAATATCTTGAAATAAATAAGCGGAAACGTTCGTAAAATAACAAATATGTTTTCAAATTCAAGGTGCTTTACTCTATGCGGAAAGGATGTGGCGTGATTTTGTTGTGTATACATTCGCAGATAAAAAACTCATTGGAATTTTTCGCCATTATCAATTTATTGCAAAAATGCCACAAAACTATCTGGTTTTTCTGGTAACATTTTGATGAAAGTATTGCGGAGTTAATGGAACAAACTCACAGCGGCATTGAAAAAACTTTGTGAAGAAATCAGTCAAACAAGATCAGGTTAAACTTTGAAAAATTCTGCGAATGAAACGACCAGATAGTTATCAACCAAAACCAATTTAGCAAAATTTCACACCTTGCAATATCCTTGAGGAACACGTTGCCGAGATCTGCAAAACGAGATACAAGCAGGACATGCGAGAGTGGGGCACAAGGGGTACGTTGTACCCGCGACCGGTGGCACTGCGACCCGGGACGATGAAGTACGCACGTTAAGTTTTCTGTAATCAAGCCCAATTTTGATGATCGATTTTTTCCCCAAATGCAGCGCTGGTAGCTGTTAGAGTCCTGTGCGGGGCGGGTTAACCAGCACGGGTTGCGAGTACCCGTACTTGCGGGGCGGGTGCAGGAACCCAAAGAGTTATGCGTGCGGGTGCGGTGCGGACGCGGGTTGCACTCATGGGCGCAATTTTGTTGTAAAAGGTGGGGGTCAGCTTGGTTTGAAACCAATACAGTCATCGGGTCGACACAGCAGTGAATCCTTATAAACAAAAATTCCCAATTTGGGTTGTAGAGTTTTTTGTTAGCAACACTAATCACGCTTTGCTTTATCCTTACATATGATTCACAAATTAATATAGGCTACTTAATTTCTTGCTGGACATGCTCAGTGGCGTGAATGATGGAGAGGCAGAGGGGTGAACCGCACCCCCCTGGCAAGATAAATATAAAAACCGGGCCTCCACTTGGCTTATATTTCGGTTTTAGTATTCTTTTGGTTTTCAGTAGGTTGTTTCTTTGCGTTTTTCGGAGTATGTTCGGGTGATTTAGGGTTTTACTATTGCCATCCAAATCCAGACAGACTTTTCTGAGTCTTAGCTAGTGAGCCCAGTTCAGCTGAGCTTTCTCCCTGGCTCAAACCTCTAGTAACGCCACTGGACGCGTTACTATAGTTCAGCAACATGCTCAACATCCCAAACATTGAAAAACGTACAGCGTGATCACACATAACGGCATCTGCTATTACAAGTAAAAGTCAAGAACTCGGCAATGCGTGATGTTAACATTCAAGATGAGCCGACAATTTAATAATGATAGTCTATTTATTGACACGTCTGGTAATCAAAAAAACAGTTTGTTTGCACATGTATAAAATAATAATTCTGCTAGACTTCACGAACAGCAAAACTGCCCATCCTAAAACTAAGTCTCCACAAAATTTCTGCCTTTTGTCTTTGGCAAAACTTCGCGAGATATGCCTGAAAATGTAACTTTCTAACATTATCAACTTGCATCTTTAATCTTACACTGTCTGTTTCTGAATACGTGACAACCAAGGTTATAGAAAAGCCAGTTACATTTCTGCACGAAACAAAACGTCGCGGTAGGCTACAGGGTTGCCAACCTATGTTCAACAAAAATAAGCCAGACCTCTTCCCAAAAAAGTCAGAAAGAAGCCAGATAGCAGTCATAAAGCCTATACATGAAAAAACATGCATAACCAAACGCTAAACAGATATTAAAACTCGTCAGAAACATCGATGTAATACGCTTCCAATCTTCAGAAGCATTTTCTTTCCCCGTAATTACACTGTCGTACATTTGTTTCATCGAGCATTTTTAGTGCAACGGTAAAATCTTTGCAATATTCTTTGCACCCTGCGTAGTCACAGACCAGGGGTTCCCAAACTGGGGCACATGTACCCCTAGTGGTAGGGGTGCATTTAAAGCTAGCAAGAGAAGGGAGAAATATGTTTTTACATTATTCATTTCAAATTATTTACACATATGAATTTGCCCCAACCGTTTCATGCTACTAATGGGGTTAGACAAGGGGGAGTATTGAGTCCATACTTATTTGCTGTATATTCACATGATTTATCTCTTGAACTGAACAACATTAAAGCAGGGTGTTATATTGGTGAAGTCTTATTGAACAACTTGATGTTTGCTGATGATACGTGTTTTGTCCAGGTGTACGTGGGTTGCAAAGTACGTTATAGATGTGTGTCAAGTTTATGTTGAATCGCAAGAAATTATTTTCAACTGCAGCAAAACTGTTTGTATGACATTTGAGACTAAGACCGCAAAAAGCATGGACATCCCATTGCTGACACTAGGTGTGTAAAGTGCAAAATCTGTTTCCCACTACAAATATTTGTGGATTGTATTTGTATCAGATATGGAGATTTCAGATGACAAAGACATTCAAAAACAACTGCAATGTCAATATTATGCAGTGAACAAGCTGTGAGCCTCTTTTTCCTGATGTTTGAACGCAGTGAAAAATGTACTTTTTCGTTCCTTCTGTACGTCCGTATATGCATCAATTATGGTGTAATTTCAAGATGGCATACATCCACAGATTGTGTGTGACCTATAACTTTGGTTGCAGGGCTCTGACTGTATAACCAGCCGTGGCGAGCGAGTGTTGGTATTCATCAGGTCCAATATAATATTTCTACTTTGAGGCTTTATTGAGAAAAAACGTGTACTTGTTTGTTGAACAATGCAGAAACTCCAACAATGTATGGTTGCGCGCTTTGATGCAGTCAGAATGTTTATACCGGTATTCCTTCTTATTCTATGAACACTACAACCGCATTTTACTTTGTGACTAAGTGCCCAGACGTTACAGTGTTAGTTTGAGGGCATGCGCAGGTCACAACGCATTCGTACTTCACCAGGCCTTGGCCAGGGTTGGACTCCATTATTCTTCTCAAAAAGTGTCTAAGGTAGTGTTGTACTGTTGCAACCTCTCGGGTAGCGTTGCATTGAATGTGTGATTCACCACGAACGGGAGGCGCGCGAAAAATAGCACCATATATATGTGGCGCAAACAAGCAATAATAGAGTGATCGCGGCGCATGATCTCTATTGTTGCTTGCTGCCACAGTGCGAAGCTTTGTGCACTTGCCACTCTGGCTTTCTGATCGCAACAAAATGGTTCTTTTTGTGAAGGCTGCACCTGGCATGACCTTCACATCCTGGTCACAGCACCATTTTGTTGCGATCGGAAAGCCCGAGTGGCAAGTGTGCAAAGCTTCACACTGTGGCCGCAAGCAACAATAGAGATCATATGCCATGATCACTCTATTTTCTGTGTCTGCTATTATCAATCTGTGTTGTGCAGATAGTGTGTGCTTGTGCTCTATGGACTTCGTGTCTGGTTCATAGATTAAAATAAATATCAGTGAATATTATTTTCAAAAGCATTATAAGCTTATTGGCAAATATATGTTATGTTCCTTCACCTTTTTGTCATAAGAAGTTTTAGGGGAATGGGCATCAGAAAGGGTGACCAAGGATCACCCAGGATGTTCTTAGCTTTGAGTGGTGAAAATATAGTTTTACTACTTTTGCCCCCCTTGGAAAATCCACTACTGGCCCCTCCCTGGAAGAAATCCCTTCTGGCGCCCATGTTTAGGGGTACATGCTCATCTATCGAAATGCTGAAGGGGTGCATGGCCAGAGAAAGTTTGGGAACCCCTGTCATAGACTCTCGTCACAAGAGATTTGTAATTAATGTGCAGTTCAGACAATGCTTTGTCAGAGTCAAGCCTTTCCGACAGAAAAAAAGCCAGAAAAAGCAAGATTTTGTCTGTTTTATTTTTAATTTCAGAAAAAAGCCAAGTGCGTTAAAAAAGCCAGAATTTCAAAACCTGGCTTAAAAAGCCAAATTGGCAACTCTGGTAAGCTACTGTGGACTCTCACGCGTGAAACTGTTGAATTCGCATTGTTTCAAGACAATGTTGGCCTTTCTTACAGCATACCACACAGGGTAAAATGTCGGATAAAGCAGTTAACAATCTTTCGCGGTCTCAGTCTAGACTTGTAGCTTGCAAAATGCTAAAAATCATTTCATAGAAGCTAAAATTTATAAAAATATCAGCAGCAGTGATGCCCACCAAACTCTGTTTCAACATCAACTTGGCTATTATGTGTAACATCTAACATGAAAAGCTCTTCACAGAAAACGTGACAAACGCCACTTTTATTCTTGAAACCTCTCCAAATACAAAACCTGAAGATAAAAATGTGAGGAGGACATGGCGTATCATTTCTCTACTGTCTGAAAAAAGTGGGGGGACACGTCCCTCGTCTCCACTACCTAATTGCGCCCGTGGTTATACTTGGTATAGGACGGGCGCGGGATAAAAAAATCTTTGTGCGGGTAACTGAATGTTGAATCAATGTATGTGGAAGTGACAGGTGCAAAAAAGTAACGCTACAGAGAACTTGCAGTATAAAGGTGTAGAGCAGCTATGCCAACCGAAATGCCTTACTTGGTCAAAAATGATGTCACTATCTTCGTGAGGGCCGCACATTGAATTGCTTTCTTTCATCTTGGCAAACCCAAATTCCGTTTAAAGCTACGTAGAGCATTCAACTACAAAATGCAATGGCAACGGTTGTATGGTACTTTTAATCACTTCAAAGTGTGTTCCAATTGGCAAATTTAGTGCTACTGCTAATGAAATAACAAGTGTAGTTAGAAATCAATTTAGTGCACTGGAACACACGAGCAAAATTCAGAAAACTAGAAAACAGTTTTGCACCCAGGTGTGATTGGACACGTGGAAATTTACCAATGCGTGGAACGTGATAAACAGGCACTGAAGACCAATGTATCGAAAATGTCGAATTTGAGATTACAAAAATAAATTCAGGCTGTCGTATTGCACATACACAGTAATGAAAAGCTTACTGGGCTGTATGCGGGCCTCGCGTTTGACATAGCTGGTGTAGAGACATTCTCCAGTGGTGGCGAGACCACAGACTGGAGTTTCCAGGTCTCAGTGATTTTGCAGGAAATTCATTCTGCGCAGTGGCAACCAGCGCTGCTAATGAACGAGTGTTTAGTATCGATGGACATGTCGTGAATAGCAGAAGAGCAAATTTAAGTGTCCCTCAATGAATGACATATTTTTTAACACTGCTCTGAAAAAGAAGCGTTGAAGTTTGACTAGGTTTAACTTTTTTACCTTGGATATTTTTCCAAGACTTCCGTTAGTTTCAAAATGAAACACTGAATAAATTGCCGCTAGCGATGAAACACGGTGCATGCGTTTTTAATGATTCTCCGTGGCAGGGGCAGGTTTGGGACGGAAACAGTGCGGGGCGAGTGCGGGTTGGAAGGGNCTGCGGGACGGGCAAGATTTCTCAAACTCATTTGGGTGNNGGGCAGGTTNAAAATTGGCGGGCGCGAGGTGGGAGTGGACAAAAAATTTCAACCCCCGCAGGACTCTAGTAGTTGTAACTAGTGTTCTTTCTAAGACCTTGACAAATGCGAAATTGTCCGAAGGGTATTTTTAATGGAAATTTGCCCGAGCTGGAAACTCCGATCTGTGGTCTCGACAACACTGGGCAAAGTTACTACACCCTTGTACAGCAAGCTCTCTGTAACATTGAATTTCTTGCTTGATTCACATTCACATACACTGGGTCAACATTCAGTTACCGCCACAAAGACTTTCTTATCCCGCGCCCAACCGCCCCACATCAAGTTCAACCCGCGCCCTCCCCTCACCCACACGCGCAGCTCTGGAAGTTCCCGCACCCCCGAAAATACGAGTACCCGCAACCCGCGCAGGTTAAAGCGCGCACTCTACTAGAGCGTATCGTTCACGGATTCCACGTAGTAAAACTGTAGTAAGCCGCTTGTAAGAAGCGCTGTCACATCTGACAGAATCTCGGGTAATCAATAAGAACCAGCGTTGCATTTTATTGCCAGATGATGCATCGTACATAGGCCCGTCGAATTCTGGAAAAACTCAGTACTTTGCCAAACTTGCCCAAGGCACGTTTGTGTGATACACAAAATTTAGCAGCATTTAATTTCGGTACGCTACCGTTTTTCGACGTACTCTTACGGACAATTTGCACATTTTTGTTTCATTAGCGCACAAATATAAGCAGGGTTTTTATGGTCTATGCCAGGGATTTGCAACTACGTAGTACTGCCGGGCCAATTACAGGAAACCTCGGCTAATCCGGATACGCTTCGATCGACGATATTATCCCTTTTAGGCGGAGATCCGGGTTAACCGGAGATAGTTGTTTCTAGCCTGACGTCACCTAGGTACTGAGCTATCAGTGAAAATCACTTAAATTGAGTACATTTACGACCCAACAGCAGACTTTGCAGAAGTAAAAGGAATTTATTGATGCGTTTACAATGGTACAAAAGACTAGTAACCGCCACATCCAGTTAGTTGTGAGCAATTTTAAGTTAATAATTTTACATTACTTGGCTGCGAATAAATCTGGGATTTTCGACTGACGCAGAGATTTATGTGACCGCTCCATAGGCAGTCACTCTGTTTGGAAGTTAATGCCCTACAGACATCTTACCGAGTGCAATACACTCAGGGGTGATGCTCTTAACAAGCATACTCAACACAACACTGTAGAGACTGAAACCGTGATGCGGCGGCGTACCTTGAGCGTTATGTTCAACGTGATATGCTATGCCCGTGTGTGACGCAATAATCGTCTCTACCACTGTCCAATGCTGCGCGAACTTGCGGCCGTTGTTATGACAATTCTATACGATCGCTGGTGATG
>JGI24021J15306_10010682_pt1 | contig 11407 bp, 7 predicted proteins | sample Ectturendosymbi1_FD_15306 | JGI IMG/M metagenome (IMG submission 15306)
CAGCATTCCGAACAAAGTTTTACAATGTTGAAGAGTTGATTTCTTCTCCAAATATAACCCCAGCAGATTACAAGGAACTGTTCCCAATGTTTGTCTTTGACATGACAAAACAGAGTGAAAAACTCAAAAACTCTGTGACTGACATTCAGATAAAGGCTCAGTTCTCAGCAAATGTAGCAGCAAACACAGAAGCTTTTGCAGTTGTCATCAGTGATAAAAGTTTCATTTTCCAGAGCGATGGACAGAAAATGCGTGTTGAATATTAAAAAAAACTCTATTTCAAAAAACTGCCAATGATTCAAATCGGATTATGTTTATAATCTTCAAGGCTATAAACATATTTTGACGATAATGCTTTGTCACAAATGAGTATCACACCTTTAAGTTTGCTTTTTTCACAAACTATTAAGACATGAACTACCCATCTTTGGACGAAGCTCAGGCAGATTGAAGCAGCCTCAAACAAATTTACCATTTGGTGGCAATAAAGGGTTAACACAAAGCACCTCTTTGAACAAAGCCAAGGAGGTCCAGCCAGGACCACTTTCCACATTGATTGAAACAACCTCAAACAAATCTAACCATTTGGTGGTTAAAAGGGTTAACACAGAGCACATTGCTTAGCAATTTCAAAAGCATTGATGATGTAACAGCAAAACCAACCTAAATTTAAGGTAAACATCACAACCAAAAAGAAAAGCGGTTATGCTTACCTTAAAATAGAAACATAGTCTTAAACCTATTGCCTGGCAATTTCTGAAATAATGAACTAAAGAAGCTCTGTGCGATTTTTTTGCGTTCAGATTTGAAAAAACAGATTAACTACAACTAATGGATACTCAATCTCTACTAAGCAATGAATAACTCTGAATGCGCAGTACAAGAAAATAAATTAAATTCAACACCTTTTTACAGATGCAAACAGCTCGAACCAATGCACAGTCTTTCAAACAATAAAGTAAGAAACATACAAACCTAATCACCCTAAGCTAAACTATCTTTCAAACAATTAAGAAAGAAACATGCAAACCTTTACACAATCTTTGAAACGATAAGTTAGAAACATGCAAACCAAATCACCCTATGCTAAACTATCTTTCAAACAATTAAGAAAGAAACATGCAAACCTAAGCCTATGCCAAAACTATACACAATCTTTCAAACGATAAGTAAGAAACATGCAGACCTAATCACCACATACCAAACTATCTTACAAACAATTAGTAATAAACGTGCAAACCAACCGCCCTGTGCCTGACAACTTCTACATACACTTTGAAACCGACTGCGCGAATCCCTGTGGTGAAATAAAACACCATTGTGCACACAATGGCTCGAGTATCCAAACCGTCACACCTTTTGACAATGAAAAACCGGGCATCGGGGTAAAGCTTGACTTCGCAAGCAAAGCTTAAGAAAGTGCATTCAAACAAAACAAGGCGCTCCGCGAACGACTGTGAATCACTAGAAAAAAGTTCTATTCAATGATCACAAGCCAAACAAAGCAATCAGCTGAAATGAACAACTTGGCAAACCATCTGAAAAGGCGGCAGCAGCATGACGGTAAAATACCAAAGCTCACAGGCATTGGAGGGTTTCGACTTTTGGACAAAACCTCAACACAGGCTTACAATGCAACAGGGGGTCTGGCAAAATACAAACTCTTACTTACGGCTTTCAGGGATGAGGAGAGACAGAGAGGCCCAAGGGAAGGCAGAGAGGTCCTGGGAAAGACAGGAGGCCCAGGGGTTGAGAATTCCAATGCTATTTTTGGGAAGACAGAGGGACCCTGGGAAAGAATAGGGGCCTGGGGTGGGGAATTCCTGTGCAATTTTGGGGCATTGTTGAGAAGTTGATAAAATAAACACACAAAGAAAAGAGCTGGACCCCTCAATCCCCAGTTCCTACCTACTATTCCATAGCCAATATCGGAACAGTAAGGGGTACAGCCTTGAGCAGTTTATACCAGAGGTGGCTGGAGTCGCTTTTTCAAACTCCGACTCCGCTCCTGTTTTAAAATTTTTGAATCCTGATCCGGATCCGTGTCAGGCAATTTTCCAAATTTGAGAATCCGAGTCTTGTTCATACTCCAGCTACAATCATCTATCCAACCGAAATTTACCTATGTTTTAACTTAAGAAATGACCACGCAGACTCCTACTGCTGCCGAAATTGAAAAGTGGCTCCGGATCCAGATATGTTTTTTCACAAATTTTTTACTCTGGGTCCAAGAGAAAAACGCAGAATCCGGCCGAAGTCGAGTCCAGCACACCGGATCCGTGGCCATCTCTGTTATATAAAAGCATAGATTATATTATTGATCATATCTAAGTTTCGATTTGAGTTTTTAAATCAATTGGCTATACATTCGAAAAGCGTTAAAAGCACGCTGAAGGTTGAAGTAACTTGTTAGCCAGGTAACGAGCTAACCACTGCTTTATCATAAATGATAAAATATATTTTATAGGTTACAGTTTTTTTAATGAAGTGTCTTAAACTACATGAAAGTGTGAACCTACTAGAAACATAAAAATATGTTTGAGTTTAGACCATGCAAAATCAAACATAATGGCAAAAAACTCTTTTTGTGGAACAGGCCGATGTTATGCAAGCAACTTCGTTGTTTGGATTTCAGCTCCCAGCTGATTTTCTCTTTCAAGTGGTTATCAAAAGATTTTTTAAATGCAGTTGGTTGGACAGACGGATTCACATTTTACGGAAAAACAAGCCGTGGCCCAGGATTCAAACCAGTTTATTCATATGCACAACAAAACACCTTGTCTGAAATGCTCTTCAGCACAAATAAACCATTCAAATCATACTCCATTAAAGGACAAGTGTTTTTTATTCCAGGTCAGTTTTGATTTGCGCTTTCTCCGACCAGGAAAACATGTCTTGTAGATATTGACAGCCTGAAGTTAAAGGATTGGTAACAGCAACGCTATGTTTTTCTTTGTAACTGAAAAAGAAAATCGCAGATACATTTTCTTATTGATGATTTGTATTCAAATATTGCAAGTTCAAATAACTTTCGAAATCGTATGCACACATTATTTCGCATTTTTCGCGAAGAGTTTCACTTTTCGCGAAAAAGTGTGCAGTTGTGAAAAACGTAAAACCTTGAATGTTGAACCAATATCAGAATAGAAAGATCCTACAATGTTTCGACCACATGACCAGGACGCCCTGCGAAGGGTTGGTGAGGCAAACCCTATTGGTTAACTAGCAGGGAAACGCACCAGAGGCTGACCGAGGACCTAGTGGAGCGATTGCCCTCCGACCTCACTTTTTCACGCCGAATATTGTGGATCTTACAGAATTGTCAAAGATTTCAGAAAACTGTCAGACTTTGAAAACCGCTATGGATGCTGCTCTTTCGAAAATCTCATGAGTAAATACGGATGTGAAATTGACTAAACAAATTGTAAATGTGAGGTTAGAATGGCGCTTCCTGCTTTATTTTTGCGACCAAAAATCATTTCACTGCTGTTTTAGGCAAGTTTATGGCTTTTGCATTGGGATTTAAGAGAATCTAAAACTCACTGCAAAACATTTAGACAGATCAAAATCACGTAACGCACTTTGCCAGATTTACTGACACTCAATGCTAAAAAAATCAAAATATAGCGGAGGCAATCTCGTATAATTCTATTCAAATTCGCAGATATTAACGTTTTCATCGGTGCTCGATTCAACACAACTTTGAAGAAATGGCAGTGGAGCAATGGATCTATCGCTAATTTTACCTCTAATAAAATAAAAAGATGCAAACAGAAAGCCTGGCATTATGGAGAAAAGTGGGAATTGGTTAACAGAGATTGCGGTAGCTACCAAGCTCACTATGCTTGCCAGATCAAAGGTACGTGAATGTTAATACCTGTTTGCACGAAAAGAAAAGAAATAAGTTAGGAAGAAATGTGCACATCCAGAGGAATTACAATAATGACCACGAACATGCAACAACGTTAATGAGACCAAACTTTGAGACAGCTGGAGCAATGGAAACAGATGCAGAATGAAGCGCGCTGGCGTAACTGACGGCGAGTAGGGGTGAAAACCCCTCTGGCAAGCTAAATGTAAAAACTGGGTCACTTTGCTTATATTTTGGTATTTACTGCAGTATTTATTTGGTTTTCAGTACATTGTTGTTGTTTGTATATTCCGGTTTGAGTATAGACATTCACATACGGATTCATTTCAGGGGTCCAAACGGGCCATGCCCCCCAATTTCTAGCATAACTTTTCATTTTGTGCATTTGAGTGGGGTGTCCAAAACAAAATACTGTTGCTAGCTTAAAGTCAAAAAATTTGCCTTCTCCAAAATTTTGGGCTGGCAACGCCACTGTGTACCATTTGCTAAAGACTCCAAGGTATTTTTTTATGTATTTTATTTTATTTAACGGCAAACGACAGCAGGCCAGAACCTGGAGTGCCATCTGCTGGGACCAGTTGCAACAACATGATAGTAAAAAGTCAACATATAGAGGCGAAAAAAGATGCATTAATAATACAATAATAAACAAAGGCGCAAAAAAGAATGATAATACAGAATTGACAAACAAAGTTGAGCCCCCAGCGCAAGAAACACGAGGCGTTACATATACTTCAAAACTGTTGAAAGAAAGTGACAAATTGTATAATTGCAAGATGGAAGGGCGTTTTAGTTTAGCGTGGCCAAATAAGAGCATAAGCTTCCATGCAGCTTGGCTGAGTATATTTTGTTGAGATAATGTGAACACCTGTTCTTTCAAAAGAATATTTCTAATAGAATTTAACATAACCTGACGTGGAGCTCTAGTTAGGTCACATTCTAGCAAAATGTGAATCTCTGTCTGGGAAAGACCGCATGAACACAAACTATAGTTTAAGCTTTTAAAAAATGAACTATGGAACAATACAGTTCGACATGACGGCAGTTCAACGTTCATAACATGACGCAGAGAGTGATTACTCAGGTCACGAAAGAATTTAGGGGTTAGAGTGGCTAAAAATGTAGGACATGGTCCAAGAAGAATTTTGTGGAAAGCAAATAAAATATGGCAGTTTCGTCGAAGGTGCAGAGGTGACATCGAGAGTTCATTCAGGATTTTCAAGTGCGAAGTGGTTTGCATACAACCTAGGATAAGTTTAGCAGCCGTTGCTTGTACGTTTTCCAGGCGACAACTGTCTGCAGTAGAGATATTATCGTAAATGACATCACCGTAATCAAGTAGAGGTAGAATATAGGAACGATATAAAATTAGGAGTGCGTACCTTGGCACGGATAATCAAAGTTTTCTAAGAACGTTGAGTCGTGTGATAGCCTTGTGATAAAATCATACTACGTGTGTATGCCAGGATAAGGAACGGTGGAAAATAAGACCAAGGTGTTTATGAGAGTCTACCTCAGATAAAATATGGTTAGCGAACTGGAGAGTTGGATGATGAGAAACATTGAAAGATATGGTAAGGACTTTGGTTTTAGATGCATTGAAACTGATGCTCCAAAGGTCAGCCCAAGATTGTTAAGTTTTCAAATCACTTGACAAAACGCTATGTAGACTATAAGGGCATTTTGAGGAGTAAGATAGCACGGTGTCATCAGCAAAAAGGGAAATAGAATATTTTATATTATTTGAAATGTCGTTTACATACACCAGAAAAAGCAAAGGACCAAGAACGGAACCTTGTGGAACTCCACAATTGGTATGCAATGACAAAAGACTTGGCATTTGAAATTTGTACAAATTGGGATCTGCCTAGTGGATAAGATTCCACTAAGTTCAAAAACGATCCGCTTACACCTAACTGCTTCTGCTTGAAAAGGAAGCCAGAATGAACAAGTTTGTCAAATGCTTTAGAAATATCCAGGAACACCACGCGTGATGAATAACCGTTATCTTTGGTGTGGAGCAGTGAGACACTTCAAGCAGATTAGAAGTGGTAGAGATGGTGCTTGCAGAAAACGGAATTTCGACAGAAAAGAAGATCGTTGGATTCTAATTATGAGTGCAAATGATTATGTATAATTTTTTCGAAAACTTTAGAAACTGACAGAAGTATAGCAATAGGTCTGTAGGTACATATGACAGATGTTGGGCTGGATTTGTGCAAAGGTATGACCGACGCCATTTTCCACGACCTTGGATACTGGTTGGTTGCAAGAATGAAGTTAAAAAGGAGACTAAATGGTGTAGCTAGCGACATGGAACATGGCTTAAGCAATTGGTTAAATAAATTATCAAAACCTTTGGATTTTCTTGAATTCAGACCTGTTAAAGCATGATAGACAGCAAATGGTTCGAAAGTAAGTGGCGGTATAAGCAGATTAGTGACGTAGTTGAAGGGTGGAAACGGTTTGGAAAGAACTCCATGCGGAATACTGGATATTGAAGCAAAATGCCTATTAAACAAATTGGCTTTATAGACATTGTCGTAGCACACATCGTTGCCAGTTTTTAAAAAAGCATCGGACGGTGATGCAGTGCCAAGAAGATCTTTAACAGTCTTCCAAAAATCGGGTCGTGAGCTGGATACACACTGGAGTTTATCCATAATGCGCAGCTTTTATTGTTGTTTCCTTTCTTTGATAGTAAGTTCAATCTTATTTCTAAGCTTATTGTTGGAATATTTATAGACTGGGTTGATTTTTTTGCGCCATTTCGTAAATAAACGTTGTTTTTTGCGAATTACACGTTTCAAATTTAAGGACAACGAGGGTTTGCTTAATTGAGTAGGTGCATTGTGTGAGATTACATTTTTTGTAGGAATGTATTGACGAGCGCATTGATTAATTATGTCCGTAATATTTGCTAGAGCTAAATCGACATTAGGAGAATTTGCAACGATGTCTTCCCAGGGTACACATAAGAGAGCATCATTTAGATTAGTGAAATCAGCGTTGGCGTAATCCCATAACAATTTCAATGAGGGTGGAGAATGTGGAAGCAGGCAGTTCAAAGTAGTGAAAATTAGTGAATGATCGAGATTTACAAAACGCTTGAATCCAACACGAGAGAAATGTCGATGGCAAACCAGTCCAGGGTGCTGGAGTACCTAGTAGGTGATACTATTAGTTGGTCAAAACCATAGGATGAAAGGAAACGGATCAGTTCGGATTGTAAGTGAAGTGGTTTGTCCACTGAGCGACCATTAAAGTCGCCAGCTAGCAGAATAATTTTCGACGCATCGTGAAGTGAAGCATTTGTTGGTATGCTAAGGCAATCTATGAAATTTTTCTTTTGCGTAACATTATAGTTGAGGCTGATAACAAACACCGAGAAGCAATGTTTTTGAGTTGCGCAATGAAGTATCAAGCCACATAATTTCTATGCCTGCGACTTCCAAGTCAAGCCTTCGAGTACACAGTATGTCGGATTTTACATAAGCTATGACCCCTCCACCATGACTGTTGCTGTCTAGCCGGAAAGGTTTAAGATAGCCATGCACAAGGAAATACAATCATTGTCGATGGTAGAATCTAGCCAACTTTCTGATACACAAATAGCATCAAAGTTATAACAGGCAGCAACAAGCGACAATTCTTCAAGCTTGCAACTACTTTTAAATGCGAATATGCTACGTGCATTTAGGTGACATATTGAATTATTGCGATGCAGATAGATCACGCGGCTTAAATATTAATACCATGCTGTTTTATATTGTCGATATTATTTTTAATAGGTTTCTAATAGAGAATAGTATTTTGTCGATATTATTTCTAATAGATTATTTGTAATTTGGCAGGATTTCGTAATTGTTTGGCAGAATATACCGTGCACAGTCTGTCACCCAGCTACGGATTGCTTACCATATTGGTGTTGTTGAACAGTGTTGTTACTGCCAGATGGTGTAATACGACACAATTTTTCACAAAAATGGTGTAATTTTACATGCTTGTATGCACCGTCGTCGGAAGGAATTTTTCCAGGGGGCCACTAGTGGATTTTTCCAAAAGTTTTTCTAGGGGGGCCAAAAGTGATAAAATTTGTTTTTTACCACCCGAAACTAAGAAAACAGCTTTTTTGCTGAAATTTGCAAATTCCTGCCCCTCTTCCGACACCCATGCTTGTGTGTGGAAAATGTTCGTGCCACACCATTAAACAATTGGTGTAATTTCAAGCGTTTTAACACCATTCTAAATAGTGAAACTTTGCTGAATTTTATACGCAAAATGAAATATTTGACTGATCAATTTCAATTGCGTTTTTGTTTTTGCATTGGCAACGCTAAACAGCTATTTGCACTGGGAACACAATTAGCATCCTGACGGGCAACTTGCTAATTGTTTTGTCATGTCTTTGCATTCCGGTATTTAATGCAGTAGTAGAATGAGCATCCAGTCATGATACTTCTATGTGCACGATGTGGAAAAGTTGTGTGTTTAAGAAAGTATCAGTGCTGTGTCATTTTTGCCTGTTTTGCTGTGTTCTTGTTTTTTAACAGCCCAGTGGCGACTCCGGCACACGGGCTCCTCGGGCCCGAGTTTGCTTAACCCGAGTCTTCAATTACGAGTTATATCGGAGAATGCGAGCTTGTTTGCTTTGTATATTTGTGCCACCACCCACGGTCCCACTTCACTAAGTTGTTAACTCGGGATCTTTTCTTTGGACCTTGTCACTGTTCATATATTTTCGTTCTACATCTGGCCTTTGGTGTTCATGTTACAGTTGACCTAAATAAAACAATATCGTTCGTAGTAGGTGTTCTCTCGACTTTGTTCGCTCACGCTCTGCTTGGACTCATCTATCAGAGTCCGAGCTGCCCTGTGCAATTACGTTTTTTTAAAACGTAATTCATATCGGAATGAATGATTTTTGAGGCAATGGATTTTTATAGAACACTGGATTTGAAGTCTAAACCAATGGACAGTTCCCATTTCGAGAATAATTTCAAACGAACGGTAAATTGTCCAGCAACTCGGGCTGATATGAATGAGTCCAGTAAGCAAAGGACTGACCGGCGTTATCAATTGTTCTGTGACGTGCGTTACTCAACAATGGAGAAGTTATCATGAGAACTTCTCATTTATTATTACGTAACTAACGTCACAGAGCAACGATAATGCCATCCAGAATGAAAGCAAATGCAAATTTCAGCGACGCAAGCTTCGAACGGTTATATTCAGTCAGAATAAATTGTATGATGAGCCCAAGTAACGCTATTGACCTGGGTCGCCCCTGTAACAGACTATATAAATTTCAGGTGGTTCACTGATACGTTTTCATACTGGTGTAATTTTGTCCAAAATAGTGTAATTTAGACTTTGATATGGTGTAAAGGTAATGGCGTCATATTTTAATGATTGTGACGTCACAGTTACCAATTCAAACCACAAAAGTGTTCTGTAGATTTTTGACGTGCACTTGTGCCCCCATTTTTGACGTGCAATTTGAAAAAGCTTCCGCCACCCATGGCCATTGTTCAGCTTAATCGCACCACAACTATGGTCTGACATGCACGTCTAGGACTAAGTGTTTGGTTTGAGTCAACGACTCTTCGTAGGTTCTCTCTGCAAAATTTGTCACAATCGCGATTAACTTGTAACCTTTGGTTCTTTAACATTTGTGTTTCAACGTCGTTGCTTAGGGACCCAAACTATCGCCTTCCTTCAGTGATTCTCGCTGACGGCGAACGTAGATTTCCCAAAGGGTCTGAATTTTTTTGGAAAACCATATTTTTTCCACTTCAATAAATAAAAAGCTTTAGAAAGCGTTAAAAAATCTACCTGTCAGCAGCGGTGTCGGAGCTGGGGGTGTGGGGGGGGCAAGCGCACTCCCAAAAATTTTGATTTGTCAAAACTGCAGACAAGATCTCAAAAAATGCGGGCAAAGGAGCTTCGACATTTTTAACAATATATAAAATTATACTTCCTTGTTATCGAGTGTATAAATAAAAGTTTACGGTTTCATAGAAAACACATTAAATGCACATAAAATCAACAAACTGTTTCTATTAAGTTCTTGTTTTAGTTTGTGAGAGTTGATGAGTAACTGACTCACCTGAAGGCCTGGCATAAGAAGTAATTTCATTTATGTGTTCAAACTTTACACTGAGGGAATCGAGTATGCCGCAGGGCACCTACTTCATATCAGTGAGTTCATGCCAGGCAAGAACAGAAACGCTTTTATTTTTCATCTTACAGTAACTACAATGTTCAGATGAACACATTTTGCCATGCAGTTTGTTGTATATGTGCGGTTGAACAGACAATGTTGTGAAGCTCTTGGCATAGCCATAATATAGCCTATATAATATGATACATGCCACATATATCGCACATGTCTTCAGGGATGGAAGTAGATTTAGGCCTACCTCAGCTAAGTCTGTGGTTCCTTGCTGACAGCAACAGCTGAAATGTGAATGAAAAACCTCAGATCTGTTAGGCAAATGCTCAAGAATACTGAGCCAGCTGGCGTCTGACAATGTTCTTGCACAGCCTAGCGCACTCTGGATTATTTTCTATTTTCAAGTATATGGCAACATGGCAGAGGAAAGCATAACGCAACAATAGCTACAGAAAATTTGTAGGGAGAAATTTTGTCGCATGAAAATTTTTCGGGCAAATTTGGGAAAATTCGGGCAAAATATTCTTTGGACCCCAAAAAAATTGTCTGTTTCTACACCTACAGTCAGTCGCCTTGGTAATTTTCTAGGCTAGGCGTCAGAGTACTGATTTATTTTTTATAACGGCGCCATCAGTTGCATGCAAGTGTTATACAAGCTTTAACACAAGAACTGGCTGTTTAGACGTTTTTAAGCCGACACTCCTGCTTTCCAAAAACGTTTCTGCGATTCGAGTCACGTGGGATCAAGCTTCGTACCTGTTGTTTGGCGACATCAGAGAAACAGATATTAAGGTAATGGTTCAAAGAAAAGTAAACCGTCGTCTACACATTAACGTTTGGGGCAATCACTTACATTAACTTTGCCCAAACGTATATCTTTAAGATCCAAGTTGAAGTTACCGGTAATGGCCATTCTTGGAACAAGAGTGTACTATACAGGACTTCGTCCGTCGAAGTGGGACCCCTACGTCCCAACAGCAACTACAACATAACGGTAACGTTTATTGCGTAACAGTGTACCTTTATCATGAAACAGTTCACCATTATTGTATGTAACAGTGCGCGATTGGAGAATGTCAAGAAGGTTAAGACATTTGGGATAGAGATGGCACGGGCCGCTAACAGTCCAGTCTTCGGGCCGTCCGCTACGGTTTTGAAACAGTCCGCAAGCAATTTTTTTAGCGATGACGTCATTCCGGGCCGCTACAGGCCGCTGCAGTCTGCTCGCCAAAAATTTTGTTTTTTGCAAAATTTCATAAACTAACAAAGAATATTTTTTGCTGCTGTTATCTCCATTTTACCGTTCTGCCAACGTTCCGTTTCACTTGTTTCCATGCAAATCAGTGAACCATGTTAGGAAT
>JGI24021J15306_10010683_pt1 | contig 11407 bp, 7 predicted proteins | sample Ectturendosymbi1_FD_15306 | JGI IMG/M metagenome (IMG submission 15306)
AATTCATTCGTTTCGGTCTTCAACAAAGTAGAAAACACTTTGCTGCTTAATTTTTGCTTAGCAATGTTTGCAGTATTTTCAACGTTTTACGAATAGAATGTTGGTCTTGCCACAACGTGCACAAATCAAATCTATAAAACAGATGAAATTTTAGTCTAGGCAGACACAATTTAAAATAGATGGAAATTTGTAATTGCAAATGTAAGGGGTGTGTGTGCAAATTGTGACGTTATATTTGAAGGGGAGTTAGCTACTTGTGACGAAATGTGACAAGGGGGGGAGGAAGTAGATTTTTGCCCAAAATAGTGTGACGTCATTTATGGACGGCACCCAATCACATTCAGCTAAAGGCAAAATAGCTCCAGTAGTGCTTTTGCTTCATGAGGCAAATTAAAAATGCATGATTTTGCATGGGCGGATCAGGACTGGATAGGACTGATGATTTTCAAAAATTTTGCGAATCAGGACTGGATAGGATTCATCATTATCGGATCAGGACTGGACTCGGACTGTAAAATTTCACAGTTCGCTCATCTCTGTGCCATTGCGTGTGTTACCTTGAAAAGTCATGAATCTGTATGATGTTTCACATTCCGAACAATATCAAAAAACAAATTCGTATAACTACATAGTTCCAGGGAATACAATAAAAAAGGTAGAAATTCACTTGCAAGCACGTGAATGATAGATTGCATCTGATATTTTCCCGTTAATAAGAAACAGTATTTTATCAACATTTTTGCACTATCAAGTTAATTACCCCAGGTCAATGTGGAAAAGACAGATGCCATCCATCATCTACCTTTGAAGTACCGACTTTCTGTAAGTTGTTTCATGTCAGAGTGAATCACTTAGATGCGATCTATTATTCACCATTACAAACATTTACTTACATAACCATTAATAAAAAAACGGATAGCGACATATCCTTGCAAAAACAGCTATTTCGTGTGCTTTGGTAGTTTTCCCAGGCATGGTGGTAGCAGAGATGAACACTGGACTTGGCTTGGACTGGATCCGTACGATGACGAACGTTGTTGATTTTTGATCGGATCTGGTCTGTCAAATGCTTCATAAATTTAGGATCGGGACCGGATTTGGATTGAGTTAAGGGAAAATAATTGCGTAACTTTTGTCATCACAAAGTGGTATTTTCTTATTTTTTGGATTTTATTTGGACTTGGATTTTAAATTTCTTGAACGTTTTGACTATTGTTGGACTTGGACGGAGTTTTAAAAATTCAGATCTGGATCGCAAAATGAGACAGACCGCTCATCCCTGAGTGGAAGGTCAAGAATGCTACCGACAGTGACGTTCGCACTCAAATGTACTCACAAGTTGCTGTTTAAAAATGAAGTAGGCCATTCTTTCACTTTATGCACTGCTGGCAATGTTTAACTTTGTGTAGTAGCTTCCATTACATTATGTAGACACAAAAAGTGTACTGAAATTTTGAAAAAATTTTGATTGAAAATTTTTTTTATTTTGTAACATGTTTTCATCCTCAAAGTAGGAAAAATTTTCAAAAAGGACTGGATTTCAACAAGGTCAAAGCGGAATATCCGATGACCTAATAACTAACCACTTTTCCCGTTTGGAATCTTGTTCGTGAACAATTGTGTGTCATCTCATTTTTGTGTTTTTTCGGAAGATATCGCCCTACTGCGGTGTAGACAGACTGAGTTTTGTTTATGCATGATTGCACCAGATTATAACCTGTTAGAGCAACTCCAAGAACAAATCGTCAAGTTCTGTTCACTAATTGTTGCCTACAGGGTCTGATGGTCATTAAATATCTGTGATAAAGCACATCCTGATGATTGAGATATTTCTGCCAACTGTACACAGTATTTTGTCTTTTATTTTTTTGCTTGAAAACGTGTGATATCTTGTAAAATCATTTTGGCTATAATGCCTTGATTCGCTACATTTTCTATGTTTTTCCTAAGTGTTTTATGCTGTTGTACATTATGCGTGAATTGTTGGATAGAAAATGATGCAGGACATGGTCTCAGGCACAATTTTGATATAATAATTTCGCGAAGTTATGGAAAAAATGTTGTTTTCTTGATATAGACGCTTCAGTCAAAAATAACGAGTGACGTTCTTAGCCAACAGTGTCGCTGTATAACGTATAACTTTTTCAAATGCATATGTGGGTTGAGGCAAAATGAGAAACTGTTATTAAAGTGGTTAAAGCCATTAATTTATAGCAAGCAAAACAATTCAAGCGCATGTTTTGACACGCACTGGCAAAAGGAATTAAAAAACTATACTTAAAAACGTGTTGACTACTCTGGTATGTTTGGCTGGAGAGTGTGCATGAATGGCTTTGTTAACAAGTTTTGGAGTGGCTAGTGCTCACTGCTCATATTATCTTTTCAGCGAAACACAACCTCAATATCTACACGGAAAACACTTTTGAACTGATGCATAGTAGACAAGCATGCGGTGCAGACAGGGAAAGTACAAAGTGCGGTCACGGTGCGGACAGAAACTGCTGATGCAGTGCAGACAGGGGACACAAATTTTCTGTCTGCGCATCACCACTCTGGAGCATTGAATTTCTTGCTCATGTCACTTTCGGTTTACAGCCACCCTAACAACTGTCATCTAAAGCAATTGCCACCCAGGACAACTGCCACTTAGGACAATCGCCACCTAGGACAATTGCCACCCGGACAGCTGCCATCTAGGACAGTCACCGCTGGGGAATCTGCCACCTAAGACATATTAAGTTCTTTGCGTTTATCGCCATTTGAACTTCACAAGGTTCTGGTGTAGGCCTATTACAAAAGTTTCTTCATCCTGTGACCACTTTAAAGAACCTTCATTTCAACTTTTAATACTTTTGGGTGGAGCATGTCGTGTCGATGCCATTACATCTTGAATATTCTTAAAATGCGCCATTTTTGTGGCTTACAACTATGGAAAAAAAGATAGGTGCAAGTTTTTATCATCGCAGAAGTATGAAAGCAGAAACAAGCAGGCAGATTCCTCACAAGCTTGCCGCCAGCAGTGACGGATTTACGCATAGGCCATGGCCTATAGCCCCGCGCAACCCCTTCCTGTGACGACTCATTGTTAACTTAAAATTTGCGACACTGCGCAGATGCATAACTTCACCATTTACTTTGAAACGAGTGAATGCACACGCCAAGACTCTTATCAGTACAGTAAAAGCACGATAAGATTGTTGGCAGTGCAATATAAGAATGACAATACTGCGTTTCATCGGAGTTCTGCAGTGTCTGGCGGTCTTTTTGTCAGTGGAAGATTGCATGGTTAGCTGCGGGTGTTGCGAAATAATCTGCTGTGCAAAACTTGCCTTTCATGCTGTTTACCATCAGCCTATCGCAGTGGTCTCCAAACTTTTTGTCAGAGGACCACATAAGCTATTACACAACAGTTCGAGGGCCGGACATCTTACATAATGAGATTGTTTCGGGATATGTTGCATTCTACCAAATCAAGAAATTTTTCGTAAATACAGCATTTCTTCGTTATTGACAAAATGTCTTCGCGAGCCGAATATGACCCGCGGGCCGTAGTTTGGCCACCCCTGGCCTATATAGCAAAGGATAAAAAACACTATTTTGTATTGCTTGGTAAATGACAACTTATAAACGGCATAAATAAACCCTGTGTCCACTAAATGGATTTGTGCCCTGTTGAAGGTCTAAGCTAAGGCAAGCGTACAACAAAAGTCGCCACCACAAAAGATAAATTTTTGAGGGGGCGTTTCACATAAGAGGGGCATACTTCCACGCTTTTCAGACAAACGGCCGATTAGGGCACACCTGCGTGGGACCCCAAAACTAAGATGGCCTAGGGCCCCACGTTCCCTAAATGCGTCCTTGGCCGTCAGGCTAAAGTTTGTTTGTCTTACCAGTATGTAGGCTACTTATACTACAACGAAAACCTAAACTGGGCCGCAAGCGGCCCGCCGGTTGGACATAGTTACCTATTTACTTGTTTTATAAAACAAATTTATTAAGTAGATGTCATATTTGAGAGATTAAAACGAAGTCACGGTTCTGCTTGTAACCGCAAGTAGTAAGCACTACGCACGCTTTAGCTGAACGGAAAAAAAATATTGCATCTTTTGAGAAATGTGAATAAGACAAGAGCAGAGGAGACAAAGCAATCTTTTCACCATGTGTGATCCTGCTTGACAGGAACTTTTTCACCTTCCTGCCGCTTGAGCTGCTGGCATGGCGGTGGTTCATGAAAGAGACAACATCATGTGCTCCAATGGTCGAACGAAACCAACCTTACTGCATTTCAATGTCATTGCAGCAATTAGGGCTGAAACATTTATGAAAGGCAATGTACTTGCTTGATGATAGTTAGACGGCGGTAAGCTTGCTTATTTTATAGTTCTTAACCATCCGATGCCTGTACACAGCAATGTTTACATTTAAACATCACGTCTGAACTGTTTGGCGATTTGCACAATTTTCACACCGATCAATTACAAGAAAAAGGTATGATCGAATTATGACAAAGCACAAAAGCCACTGAAGCATGCTGCCTCATGGATTATGTCGTCACCGGTGAGTCGTCGTAATAAGCAGGAAATGGTAGAGTCGGTGAAGGTTGGAGCCTACAAATGAAATAAGAATCAAATTAATTTTTTTTCTTTCCTGTAGTTATAGCAACCGAGTTAAACAGAAGAAGCGAACACGTACGGTTGTAGCAGGTCCTTGGTAATGTATCTGTATAATCACTCGAACAATTGCAATGCAGAATTGAAGTCAGAGAAGCTCTAGTGAAATGAAAGCCTGCCTAGTTCTACATCGGAAGAGAGCGCGCTATTTCTTCAAAAAAGTAGGGAAGTAACGTTCCGCGCGGACTACGCCGCTACAGCATGAAGTCGAGTGCACGCGCACGGGTATGCCGTGCGGCTTTTAATGTTTTAAAGAAAAACCTTTTTTTGGATAAGCTGTGAAGTTTGCCAAATTAACCATGCCCACAAACTGTATACTTCCTTAAAACTAATCCAAACGATTGCAGTTGCAGTAGCGTAGCCAGCCAAAAAAATTTGGGCACTCTTGAAGTACAAAATGACTATGCTCTGAAAATTTGGGGGAGGGTATGACCCCTAGGCCCCCTCTGGCTACGTCTATGAATTGGTCCGTACACAGCCGCAAAATTTTGCGGCTGCATCACTGCTTCCTACAGGTATGGCATTAATTAAAGAACTTGAACTTCCACTGCATTTATGTGAAATTAAAAATTAGCTTTGTCAACTTTGCCTGATACAAATGCAACGTAACCAAACTGCTTGTCAACTGTAAAAGGCATAAGCTCAACTTTTCTTGCGACTGTACGCGTTCTCTCTACACACCAAACCCTTACCAATTCCTCTCACTCCATTTCGATTTGTAGCTTTCAGTGACGTGAAAAGTATAGATGTTACGTGAACTGTCAGATGTGTTCTTCTTGCTGTAATGATGCACCTGCGACGATACAGTCTTTGTGACTTTTGCCTGAAAACAAGGGCGTTGCTGCGATTTTCGGTGGGGTCAGGGTTCTGCATGTCACAGCGTCGTTGTTTTAGGGGGTCAGGCCGATTAAAAGAAGAGGCAAATTAGTACCTTACTGAATCGCCCGTTGGAAACAAGGCAACAATTGCTTGCTAAGCAAGGCGTCGAAACGGTGACACATAGGTTCGCTACATTGAGTTTGATGGTTTAGTTAACATTTGCATTTGTTGAATGTTTTACGCTGAGAATGATCGTGTCCGACAACTGTTGCACCTTCATGGAGCATTAGGCCAGGAATCCACGACTGTAAGCTTGCTTTATTAAAATTACAGCAGAACACAATCTGTCGTTCTCAACGCGCCATCTAATAAAAAGTTTTTTGATTTTCGACAAGACTGAAAAAAGAAACTACAGGCATGGACGTCAGAGGGATTTTTTTCATGGGGGGGCACTAGGGAATTTTTCCAAAGTTTTTCCAAGGGGGTCCAAACGTGGTTAAATTTGCTTTTTCCCACTCGAAACTAAGAAAACAACCTTTTTTGGTAGAATTTTTAAAATCCAGCGGGGTCTTGGCCTCCCCTGTCCCCCCTTCCGACGCCCACGACTACGGGTTTCTCTATGATTGAGAAAAAATCGCGGTGGGAAAATGCAAAACAACAGCACCTTTCCGTCGATCAAAACCAATGAACCACGCTTGACCGGGGCGATAGTATACTGATCGAAAGGCAGATGTTCCATCGAACCTTCGAACAATGTTGTGGGAAACGCACCCTCCTCTGGATTTCGCACCAACCTCAACGTCACATCCGCTGGTGATACAAACAGAAAAGGAATGTAAGGCATGCGTTCGAAACGAACGAGAGTTTGCCAACTACACATGCGATGCTCCCTCTGAGGCTCGCAACTGCGCAGAACCACCAGATCATTTGCGCAATGAAGTCTAATTCTCGCGCACTTGCAACATTCCAAATTTAATACCGTGTATATATCGCATAGCTCTTTCGACGCTTGGAACGCTTTTCACTGGTTGTGTGTCAACATGGTTGCGCAACTGCATGCGCACGAAAACAAACATTTGGTCAGTGTAAAATTTTGTTTGGGGAACACGGTACACACGCAAATGATCCACTGGAAAAACACGCGCGTTTTTCTGGCAATGCAGCGACAAGCGCATTTGAACTTGCAACTTAAACAAACGTCATCAGAAAAAGGATGCACGGATCGTCTAAAACGATTTCACAATTCCTCAAGAGAGACATGGACCCCAGATAATATCTTCCCTGCTCTACATCTCGTTTTTATTACAATATTTCTGCCTCAGCTCATGATCAGAGCGACGGGAATCTAGACAGCAAGCACAGAACATTTTCTGCAAAAGTTTTGACCGTTTTTATTGGCATGCACAAATGACAAAAACATTAACTTCAAAAATCGTTTGCAGTGGCTGGTAGCCTACGGGTCTTTTTAAAATGAAAGACATATACGTACACCACGATATGTTCAGTTTTACGGGCAGCGCAAGAAGCATCATGTTACAAACAAGGACTTCTGACAACCGCATCTACAGCATGGACCACTTCAAATTTTAACTAGTTTCCTTCTGATTTGAAAAAAGAACGGAGCTGCACATTGGTTGTGGCAATTTAGCCTACACGGGTTGTGCTTCATGAGCAACCAACACAACAACACCAAAGGTCCTACTTGTCTTGTGCGACCCTTTGACGAACCACAGACAACCGTTTTCCGGAGTTGCGTCTTCCAGTGCAATCCAAAAACCCATCAGTTTCAAAGGCTCCGCATAAAGAAACGATGCGTCGATGTGCCTACACACTGCGCAAGAAATAAGGTATGATGGATGGGATGCAGCAATTTTACTGTCATGCAGTGCGTTACCGATGAAGCAACTGATTGCAAACCACTTGAAGGCAGTAACACAACACAGTCTGTGCTTTTTGCCGCATGTGTCGGAAAAACAATTTTTCATCACTACTGGCGCCCTAACTGTTTTCACATCCCTCACTTTTGCCCATGTTTAGCTCCAACGACCCCAATTTTGACATCAGGCAGACGGACGTAATAAAGTATGCAATGGTTGTAAATGCAATGGTTGCTGTACGTTCATTTGATATATTGAAAGTGACAGAAGTATCACTTTACAACCATTGCATAGAAGCCCCAAATCTGACTGCAAAACACGATTTTTCCGAAACTTCGTAACGGTTAAACTCAACTGCTGCAGAAACAGCCGGCGTGTGAACTTCATAACGTTTACAAAAAAAGAGCAACTTGCATGTTTTCTTTGCACTTAATTTGTAAAACTGTTTCATTCTTTTCTAACCAAGCTGCCACGAAGTTCCAGAGTGGGCCGCATAAAAAGCAAATCTTCTGCAGCAACGTTTTTGAGCAATTGTGGATGCAAACTATTGAATCAAATTCCTGAGTGTGGTAGCACAGCCATTGGCACTAAGGAAATACAAGATTAATGTGTTCCGGAAAATATTATTTACCAAAACCATTAAAAGCTCTAAGTTTGCTGAAAGCTTTCCAGGAATCAGCTGACACGAGGGCTCTGCTTTCATCTTTTTGCGATGATTCAAACTTGTACATATCTACATGTATAGTACGTATAGTCGTCACACAGGTGAAGGATTTGAATCTACCAGCAAATTTTTAAGTCATATTCAAGCCTTACACAGGTGTGGAGACTAGTTATCTACCAAAAGTAATCTTTCTCATTAAATATTTTTATCGAAATTTGAATCTGTAAAACCTGTTTAACAAACTGAAACGCGCTGTTACAAATACACAGCCGTGGTGTCAATTTTTCCACGACAAAGATCATCAGCCTACAGTATAATATTCACTGGTGCTTTCGAAACTGCAAAGATGAACAAGTTGTATAAACATTGACAATTGTTTCAAATTCTTTCCCTGCCATGGGTGTTCAGCGACGGAGGCCTACGTTGTTGTTGAAACTTGCATAGCTCGACGTAACCTTAAGGAGGTCATAGAATAGCATGCAACGATCGTGACATGTCACACTCACCTTCTCCGCCGATTCCAGGTGGCTGCAAAAAAATATATATATATGCATGTTAGACTCTAACATCTAACAGTTAGAGCAAACTGCAGATAGAGTAGATTTTCAACGGCGTGTGCATCAACGGCAATCAAAATCTCTTTATGAACTCCAAAAGTTCTCATACTACGCTTCTACGTCCAATTGTTAGCGAAATTTAACCTGCAACGAGAAGTCTTTGACTGGTCACCAGAACTTTACACCGCACTCGAAACACAGCATGAAAGATCAGAAAAAAATTACGAGAAAACCGAAAACCCGTTGTGTGTATATCGGCCAAACCTCTTACACGGCGATGAATTGAGCTGCGACTGCGCTAGGAAAACTTTATCTTATTAGCGTTCATAAAAGATGCATATTGCTTCCAATGATTTGCACGAGCACGAAGAACGTGCAGTGAAAAAAACGGAAGATCAGAGGCGCGCAGAAACGCTGTTGTTGAAACTGCAAACCGCATTCTGCCATCGCGGTACAGACAAGCGCAGATATCAAAATAAGTTTGTGACGTTTACGGCATAACGTTAACCAAAAAGCGATGCAAGGTATGTGGGCTAAACTGCAAAGGTGGAATGCAACGTTATTTATGTGGGTGATAGATAAAGCAAACAACCCATCATAATTTTTAAGAACCTATCGTCGTTATGTCATAAATACACAAGTACATGCAATCCTCAACAAGTTTCAAGACCGGTGTCAACTCGTTAATGCTCTAACTCGGTATCTTCACGCTATTTTTACCGCGATCACTATCACGGAAAATCAGTGCGATTGAATACTGGCGAATTGCAGAAATTTGAAGAGCTACTGCACCATCACAAGGAAGGCAAATGCTAGAAAAATTGACTTCCCCACATATAACTTAATCCCAAATAGAAATCAGCTGTTCAGAACGAACCAACTGAAGCAATGAAACAAGCTCGCCTAGGGCAGAGTCAGCAATCCGCAAAAGCACAGTTGAGCTCCACGCCGATTGATGAGGGCAGTGGACGCAGCGACACTATTAGCTTCATTAGGGCTGTTGCGGCAGTACACAGCGCAGCCAGACACATCGAAAGCCTTCCATGCCAGGCGTGCTTCTACGGGTTGTACGATGAGTAACATTGGATCATTACTTTGCGTGGCGTTGCTGGTATTGAGAGTGGCAGCAATTCCCACTCACAAGGAAAAAGACACGAGCAACTCTATACATGAGGTAAGGTACGGTTTGCGCTTGCAGTTAAAGAGCTGCGGTATCTCTGCGTGCGCGGAAGCTCCTGTTTTGCTTGACCCATACTTTTAATAACCGAGTCGCGACGTCAACCATTGAGGAAAAGCAATGTTCTTAACTTAACAAGACAACTTCGCGAAGCCGGAATTTTTGACCAAGTGCGTCACACAAGTGACGGCCACAATTTTAGAAGACAGACAGATTAAGAACACTTGCACTACGTGATCCAATCTGATGCTAGAAGTATATTATAGATAACAGCTTACTTATTTTAGAATCTCCATTGTACTGGAAGAAATTGGCACACAAGAACTGCTTGATTATGAAAATGTATTTTGCCATTTTTTCCCAAAATAGCAACAATCAATAACTAGCCAAAATTTTTCTGAAATTAACAAATTCATTTTAAAATCTCCAGACAATTCTTTCCTGACTTAATGTTTGCACTGCATTGAAGAGTGACCTTCTGTGTTGCCCATATAAATTCCTGAGCACATCCATTCGTCAAACAAAGTCGCTACCATTCTGACAGTTTACCCAGTCGTTCATGAGCAAAAGCGCAATCTTGTTTCGGGACCAGGCTTTTCAGCCGCCTGTAGAATAAAAACATGCTACATAAGCACGTTCTTCTTCGCTTCAGTATTTGTATCATGTTCCATTCGTCATCCCTTTGAGATTTGTTACTGGTGTGCTTTTGATTTCGTGGGTGCTTTATTCGCATTAAATTTAATTTCTTAGGCTGTTTTCGATAAACATTAAATTTACTTTCGACAAATTTCGCACAGGATAAGACCGAAAAATAAGTGAGGACGGTTGCACAGCCTTCATCATTTTGACTACGAAACATTTTACAGGCGATTTTCGAACTGAAAACCGAAAGGAAGATTTCAAATGAGCAGAGACAAGACTTAATGCTGCATTTATGAGAACTGTTGATAGGTAACGCGTGCATTTCAGGAAATCACGACGGCATCGAGATTTAAATGCACAGCCTGCATTTTAGTCGTAAAGTACGAGTTATACAGGATGAAAGGGAACTATGATCGTGGTAGTCAAGAAAACTTCCTGAAATGGATCGAAGAAGGGTGCGAATATTTTGGTCTGGAGACGTTCCGGGTGTGCCGAGGAGGAGTGGAAACATTTGGCGAGGAAGTGCTCGACGTTTTGGCGAAGGTATCAGTTTTACAAAGGACAAATCCTTTTCAGCTTCTAACCGGTAAAAAGGTTTTCAGCGATATTCTTAAGGTTTTCAGCGACATTCTGAAAAGGTTTTCAGCGATATTCTCCGCTGCGCATGTGACCGTGCAATGGTCTGGTGCGTTTGCCACCAACGTCTGATACTGCTACGGTGGTTGAATTAAACGCTTTCGCAGCAGTTGAATGGATCACAAAGTATCAAGGGCGTACGCAAGGGGGGGTGGTTGGGGTTAACATCCCCCCCCCTTGAGCTTGATATTTTACAAAAACTTTATTACCTTCGCAAGGACATTAATTGTTTTCGCATACTTTCTGCTTGTTAATTTGTCGACTTGCAAATACCACGGAATAAATTTGCATGCAAATTTCAAGGAGCATTGTAAATGGGCTAAAAAAGTAATAATTAGGTTTTGGTGGAAATCTAGGTTATCGTC
>JGI24021J15306_10010684_pt1 | contig 11406 bp, 6 predicted proteins | sample Ectturendosymbi1_FD_15306 | JGI IMG/M metagenome (IMG submission 15306)
AAATTGAAATAGCATATATGACATAAATGTTATAGTGAATAAGGTAGCCTGTACTTTAGTGAGAGCAAAATATTTTTCTCAAAATTTCAGCCCCCCCACTTAAATTCCTGCGTGCGTCCCTGGTCCCAAGCTGGTTATGGGCTGATGCTTTCACAAAACCTTTTGTTACTGGGACAAGCAACAATCTGCTGACAGCAAGATATATCATCCAGCTCCATCTCACACCTAAATGCACGAAAGATCAATCTTCCACTTCTGTGACTGTTTCTTAGTTTCGAAATGAGTTCTTCAACACTACGACCCTGTCTGACTAAATTTCACGCAGGATCCGAGCAACCCCTGGCCCTGGTGTGTGTCGTCATAAACAACACGTTACCCAACAGTCAAAAACAACAACACAGCTTATCATGCATTTGAGAAATATTGAATGCGGGCTAGAGGGTTTCTAAATTATCGTTTAAAATATTGCTGGCCGAAAGTTATCTACTGCATATGTCTAGGGTTGTCTGATGGCCGGTATTAAACCGGCCTTGCCGGTATTTTGCTGCTAATTTGACAGAGGCCGGTATTTTGAAAATCAGTGTCTTAAGCCGGTATTGTGAAAATAAATAATTTGCCGTAACTTCAAAAAGAACTAACGCAGAATTTCTCAAATTATAATGACTCTCGTAGTGAATCTTGTCAGGACAGACCTTCAGCGAAGTTTATTTGCTGCTGTTGACGCAATCTTTGGTGCGATTGTCGCGTCACACACACACCGAAATGTAACGAATCAGCCAAAATACGGGCAAATTATTAATTGTCGCTTAACAGTACTGATTGTCTCTCTGTTTTCCCTCTGCCGCTTACGAATTACGACACAGCTTAGATCTGGCGCTGTTGACAAAATGGCCGGTATTTTTACAAAACGCATTTAGCAACCCTGCATGTGTCAACCAAACGATCTTAAAATGAAGGAAAAACTGTGGGGGTCAAAGGGGGGCCAAGCAAAAATCTGGGGGGCCATGGCCCACCCAGGCCCCCCTTAGAATCGCCACTGATCTTCACTGCACATACTGCGCTGCATGGAGAACTATCATGGGTAGAGTTATTATCTTCATCATCAGCTTATACTAGCAAGGAAAAAGAAAATTGAAGTTATGTTGTAGGTAGTGTCAAGTGTAAGGAGAACATCATCGTCCACGTCACGCCACTTTTAATAAATCATAAATATGTAATATTGTGCAACAATTCCCATTTTTTGCTGTTAGCTAGGTATAACTCTCACCATAGTTAACCTATCTATAGTAATAATTTGAGTGATAGCCTACTCCACATATCACTTTCACACATCACATTGCATGATGCACAGACACGCACTCGTATCAAAAATGCTGCCACCAATACACGCTTACGCTCTCAAAATTGTTCTTCAAACTGTTTAATCACGTGTGAGGGCGCGCTCTCAATCATCGCATTTTTATGCAGCTGTATGAAGAAACGGACTCGCAGTTACAATTTGTCTCTACCCTTCTGAAGTTCGTTGGCTATTTCGGGTAAAGGTGATAAGTCGTGTTTTTGTTTTGAGTGCAGAATCATCCAAGTTTCTGCAATGTTACAATCAGCGGCATTTAAAACACTTCGAGGGACAAAGTTTCTTCTCACCTGGCTTATTTGGCCGACATTTTTGGTGCATTTAATCACGTGAAAGCTATTACAGTATTTGGAAAGATACTTTGAGTACTACTTCCCTCACTGACGGCAGTATCCAGCATGAATATGAAAGCCATTTACTTTGACACTGCAAGTGCTGGTATTAACAATCAAAAGACAGATGATAAAATTGAGCTTCAGGCAAGCGAGATTCAAAAGCATACCTTCAGCACAACAAATCTTCATACGTTTTGATGCCATACCAAAGGAAGGGTGTCCCCGTATCACTAAATTTACCCTCGTTCTCTCGTCGTTTGTAACAGCATATTTATGCGATCATACATTTTCTGAACGGGTGGATGTTAAAACATAAAACAGAAGAGAGTTCCTTGTAAAAAGAACATGGGGTTTGCTCTTTCTGAAACAAAGCCACAAATCTCCAAGATTGCCGCCAGAATGTAAAACAGAAACTCACATTGACAAAACAATGTATTGTTAATGGTTTGAACTCTTTGTTTATTTTGTTTCAGTGACCTACCTAATCAGCAACCTATTTTTATTTTCTTGTTGCTATTTTTGTTTCCTGCTATCACTGTACAACAAATTAGGGTTCGAAACAAGCTTTGAGAATGATGTACGGGTTTGGCGGGTTTGTAAAGGTTAAGAACCACTGTGCTAATCAATAATCGTTTTTAGCATAGCCTACCTGACATGTAGGTTACGTCTTACGGTTAGGTTCGCTCGCTGTTTTGGAATTTACGCTGTCACTGAGCGCTCTAACCTAGCCTGTATAATTAACTGCATTGTAAGTTCGTTGCAACATAATTTTGATGTCTTCGCTTAACCAATAAAATGAGCTGCACTCATTCATGAAAGCTTGTAGGAAAAAAAATAGTATACTCGTAGTCTATTGCTTAATTAACTTTTATCCACAGTCTACTGCTTATTCAACTTTTGTCCACAAGAAGCCCAATCTTACCTAAATGAAACAAGATTTAAATGCTTACGTGCGGTTTATGTAGCATTGGGACCATATTTTTTGTTGAAAACTTGCTTATTAGAAGTTTTATTTTTAGTGAAATGAACACATTCGGACTGGCCAAATTCAACAAAATTCGCTTTCCATTTAATATTTTCATCCCTATCCCTGTGCAAGAAATGTTTCTTTTAAAGGCTATTCAAACAAATCAGCCCCCTTAGCCCCCCTTGTATCCGCCTGTGGAACCTGCATTTCGTTGAAACACGGCGTTGCAAAACGCTTCAATAAAGAAACTTTCAAGGACAGCGTTTACATTTGAGCACTCGAGGCAGTAAAATTTTGTGTGTTTGTGGAAATCTGTTGTTCTTGTTTTGTTTGGTTCTGGCAGATTTTAATGATGCTGTGAAAATTGCAGAATAAAACGTATAATGCAGTGTACAATCGATATAGCCACAAAGTTCGCAAATTCATAAATGGCTTTGTAAGCGTGTTAATTTCTGCTGGTTATTTGTTTGTGAAAGCAGTAGGCTTACATGTTTTTGGATGCAATACAAGTAAGCTATATGACGTGTAACAAAGCTTTGTAGAGTTCCTAACTGCAATCATGTTTTTCAGGCCGACATATGGCTGATTTGCAGAACGGTGCATGAGCTATTTTTGTTTCTTTGACGCAACTGGTGAAACTAAAACGCTAGAATCACACCGACTTGAGGTTGCCTAACGATGGACTTTCATCAGGACAATGAATAGTTCTGTAATATGCTTAAACCAGCTCATGCGGATAATTGCGTAATTGATCTCCTGTTGTTGTTTATTTGAAGTAAGTTGACATTGTAACGTTAACTCCCGTTACCTAAAGAAACTAACGGATTAACTGTTATCGAAGTTAACCTTTGCGGTTAACGTATTAACGAGTAACGAAGTTACCCTCTTGATTAACGGCGCCCGCCACTGTTCAAGACAACAGACAGGAACAACAGAATCCATCATTACTGCGCCAGTTTTGTTCCGCTAGCCTCTTACTCTTCCCCAATCCATTGGAAAGAGTTCCATAGAATGCTGGAGTGTGGCAGCATGAATTACATACAATACAAGGATGTGCCAAAACGAAATTAAATGAGCACATTTCTTTGTACGTTTTAAATCTTGAATGACTGTTTGCAAGAGTGTTGAAATATATGCGATATACTGTATACATCGCCCTTTTACCTCAAAATTAGTCATTTTCAGCCCAATATAAAAACTTTCATGCTATATTTTTCTTATTTCATGCAACGAAACCAACAACTCTGGCTGTAAATATTTCGGCTCTTTAGTAATTAGAAATGCACACAGAGGCCTTGAACGTATGATGATGATAATGATGGCTAGGTAGCTTTATTTCCGGGGTGAAGGGCAGTTGTGGACAAATGCCTTTGTTCATCAATGATTAACTTCGCACATATTTTGCTTGCCAGCCTGCGCTATTCAACGTAGGCCTACTGGCTTATCAGCAGTTTGAGGCATTATCTTTTGTTTAACCAATCCCTCTTAGTTCTTGAAACCGGTTGGAAAGTTAATTTAGTCTGTATATGATACTAAATTCTGAAAAAGGTTTTGCTTTGCGTCTGATAAGAATCGCAGTAAATCGTTCTTCGTGTCATGAAGAATGTCGGATAGTTACAATCCAGTAAGTGTTCGTCGGAATCCATTCATTTCCGTTCCTGAAGATTTTTTCGAAGATGACAGCTTCACTCAGTCTTATTACCCCCTGATAGATAATGAAGAAGAAGAAGACAGATCCATGGATATTCCAAATGGCAACCCTCCCAATCAGTCTGTGGACGCAATGCAGTTTCAGGACGAAGCTAATCGCCAGGATGTTCATCCTGCTAACGAAAAGCGTTACAAAGCGTTTATCATGTTCCTTGCAGCAGCGTTAGCATCTGCGTTGTTGGCTGTCGCAGGGTGTATGGTAATCATTGTCAGTCTGAAACGTGCTAATGATCTTCTCATGAACTCATGCAGGAACACAAGTAAGTGCTTGTAGTGCTTGCGTAAGAACTTTGTATAAGAACTTGAATGATCATTTAAGTAAAGTGCATTGCCATATTAAAATTCAATCACAGTTAAACAAGCTTACATTAAAAGAAATTGTAAAAAATTGAAAATCTTGAGCTATACATTCGCGATTTCGAGCTCCATACAAAAAAAAGAAGAAACCTTTTCTGGAAATTATCTATTTCAGGATCAGGCAGTGAAAAAAGATTTCTGTTGCTTCCTCCAAAGCACGTTTGTAATGATAGCATAGCAGTATGGTGATCTCTTTTGAAACTTATAATTCTGGTTAAATTCTTTTTTTGCAGTTGCTGCCGATGACAGGTGACAGCAAATATAAGGAATTACAAAAATAAGAGCAGACTGTTCTGCTAAAACATCGTTAAAAGAGAATTGCAAAAATGTTTCTGCAAATTGTGTTAAAGACAATTGAATCCTTGAAGCGTTGATCATTAACAGCACAATTTTTATGTTTTTAAACGTAGGTGAAATTGCCGAACGTAGGCGAAATTCACCTGCAGCCATTGATTCAGTTTTTTATTGGTTGTCATTAGAAAACGTTGCATTATTTTAAATACAACATGCTAAACGATAACCAGTACAATAGCAGGAAGTCTTTGACATGTTTTTTGTGTCATATCGACACCAAGCATCATTGATTAGGGACAAAAGATAAAGGCCCGCTTACAACATCTAAAAATTTACCCACATTTTCCACAACCTTGTGCAGTACGCACACCCGTTGAGGCCATTACTGCTTACAACAATAATTTTGTGTGACTTTGTTTTAACAACGAACTTGCGAAAATGAGTTCTAGAATCAATTGAATGTGTTCGGCCTCTGAAGTTTACTAATGAAAGTTGTATTGATCTTTCAAACATTTCAAAGTTACTGAAAATTTAGCGGTTTTCACTTGAAGATAAGCTTGAGTCGAGCTAGAGCTTGCTTTAGATCAGTAGTTCTTAACCGGGGGGCGTCAATAAATTTCGACGGTGGCGCGAGCCCTTACGCGCCTACAACATGGAAAGTTTGATCGTTAAATTTACCAACAAATACATTGTTTTTACAGCTTATTTAAAGGCAGGGGCTTGAAACAAAGGACAATTACTAAGGGAGGCGTGGTATAAAAAAAGGTGAAGAACCACTGCTTTAGATATTTCGCTCTGTCGATTCTGCTTTCTTATGAAATTGTTCTTCACAACTCTGCTGCCACACATCTCAATACTATCACCTTGATTTCTTTAGCAAAGTAAGCGAAATGCATAAAACTGTGAACAACGTTTTGTCCAATGGAAGTTTTAGTTCCTGTAGATCCAGGGGCGTAACGAGGTTAGATGGCGCCCAGGACAAGAAGCAAGTTTGGCGCCCCATTGTCGAACCTAAGGTCTTTCGGGAGCAAATATACTGCATTGAAGAAAGTACTTGTGACATTGTTGGGACTTTTCGGCACCCGGCGCAGTGATTCGGTGCCCCATAGTGATTCGGCGCCGGGGAATCGTTCCCCTTTGTCCCCCCTCGTTACGCCCCTGTGTGGATCATCAATTAACACTCATCATCATTCACCAAGAAATTGAACTAAAATATGCTTTAATTTAAGCAAACACTGAAACCAATAAAAAGCAAAATGTATGCCAAAACCCTATAGGGACCGCAGAAGCCGATATGACGTTTCGCTCAGCAGTTTTTCGGCGATAGCTCGCGAACTACTGAAGGTGCGTCGACAAGTAAAGCATTGCAAGAAAGGTTTTCGTGAGATCTTTCAAATGAGTCCAACAGAAAGATATGTTTGCATTTGAAATATTTGAGAAAATAGACTATTTTTTATTTTAGGGAAAGTTTTTGATCATTTTCAAGAAAAGTATTTCACGCCTACGTTTTATTTTTTTCGAAGCGTTTTTTTGGCTTCTACTGCTTACAAGGACTATGCTTAACGACCAATACCAAAAAAAGTCACTTCCCATTGTTTTGGGGCAAAAAAAGTTGGGACGAAAAACGCAATTATAGAAAATTTAGAAAGTGATTTTTTTGGACTTNACGCCAAAACCATTGCCGATACCGGATTTTGGAGTGTACCACTGGAAAGAACGCGAAAAATACAACCAGAAACAAAAAATCGAAACTTTTTGAAAAGTTTTAGTTAACTTTTTGTCGACTTTACATCAAAGTTGCGTCAACTTTTCCGCATTTTTTTAGATTTTAAATTGCCATAACTTTTTCTTATTATTATTTCCGCTTGAAATTTGGTAGGATGTTGTAGAACGTGGATGTGAACATGTTCGGCAATTTTCAGATTTTTTTGTGTTCGGAACCGGAGATATGATATTTTTCATGAGAAAAATGACAAAAACACCCCTAAAAATCAACAAACTCTTCTCTGCACCCACAAAAAATTTTGCACAATTCTTTGTAAATATTTTTACAATCTTTGGGCCTTGGCCAACATTTTTTATGTAGAATGAATTTTTCTAACGTGTTTGTATATTTTTCTGCACGTTTTTGAGCACACCCACTATTTTTTGGCTACCACGCATTTTTGGTTTTTCCCAGGTTTGTGGTGGCAAGTAACGTCACAAATTCATCGCCAATACCTCAAAACATACGTGGTGAAAAATCCTTTCTTAGAATACCTTACTGGTGAACGTAAGTTTAGCGGTTCGCGAGTTATCGTAAAAATCGCGCAGCAGTGTCGATATATCGGCTGCTGCGGTACCTAAAGGGTTAAAACTTACTTATTACTCTCAGCTGTTTTGTATTGCTGCCAGAACCGTCACCAGAAAGTCTTCGATAGGAGTTTTAACGTTTGTGCAGGAAGTCTTCTAAAATTTTCCAAAATCTCCACTGATGAAAAATGTCAATTGGAGGGGCTTGGAGCTTTGTTTGTGGGGGTGTAAGCCCATCAAAGCCCCCCGCAGCGACGGGACCGATTGCTGCTGGTTGAGGTTTTGGACTTTGTGCCTGTTTAGCGTTGTTAACGGTATACCGAAAAACAATTGGAAACAAGTGTTCGTTGCACTAACTCACGAAGAAAAATATTTCCAGCGCAGAGTTTTTGCTCGTCTGTGAAACACGTAGTTTAGTGAAAGTCGCCCTTACCTCAAAACCGTCTTTTTGCTGCACCGTTTCGTGATTGGACTCCATCTCAAGAACACGGTTAAAATGTCATAAATGCAATGTGTGAGATTAAGCAACACTTTTAAAACTAATGGGTCGCGATCATGTGTGAGGCAAAAAAATCTGGCAAGGCTACAGCGTTTTGCCAGAATAAGTATGTTAATTCCCAAAAAAGATTTAAATAGACAAAAAGATTTATTTTGTTCTTTCCTTTCAAAAATATATAAAATTCGATGTTTTGATCCAAAAATTTTTTTCATGTTTGAAATTATTTTTGCTCGAAAGCAAAATAGTTTGGGAGCTTCACTACCCATGCCTCCTCGCCTCCAATACATATGGTCTCGATCTCGCATGTAGTCTACATTCAGCATAAAAGAAAAGTCTGCACTGTTTTTTTCAAACCTGGCGTCTGTGCAATTTAAAATATTTCTTTAATTCTGTTTAACTGCATTTTCCGCCTCGTCAGTTGGCTAAATCAAACAAAATGATTGGAAGTGTGCCATTTTTACAACCCTTGATCGTTTTTTACGTTTCACCAAAGTTTTCTAAAGTGCAAATTTTGGTAGTTTCTCAGTAGTGTGTTCAGACTAACCATATCCAAACACTACGTTACAACCAAAATGGCACTACTTGTACCGTTGTTTTTCGACCGTGCAAAGCTAGTAAATATTTTTGGTGTTTTAAGCGCAACTTTCACTACGTGTTAGGAATGGAATGAGGCGTTGCTTGTACTAGAATACCCGTTGAACATTTATAATAGGTTTCAGAAAAAGTAACATTGATGACAGCTAAAGCATGGAATTATATTTTTAAATCTTCATCTTTAGCGGTCAGTTGCTCGATTTTTAACTGATACATTCATATTTGTTCTATGTTACGAAGAAATGAAAATGTTGTTCTATTAAATGTTTCAGGTTTGTACGAAAGAGAAACAATCAGCGACTCAGAGAAACTTCCCGACTACCAATTGCCAGTGGTAAACTGAGAGGAAGTTGGTAACGTCAAGGCCTGTTAGCGCAGATGCTGTTTGATGTAACGCACATTTCATCTACAAATGTTGTTTCTGCTTTTGTTTGTTTCGCTTTATTTTTCTACGGGATCTGTAATTTTTTGCACACTGATATTAATATTGCGTGTCTCTATTTTTTATCGTTTTTTGCTTGGGTGGTTGGAAGCGTTATCTTTTGTTGATGATAAAGAGGTTTTGAAAGTATGACTTTTAATTCGACTAAGTGTTATATTCTATCGATGTTTGCATTGCTTTGCTACACTTCATCGCTCTTTATCACCAAATCAGCAAAATATACACAAGCATCCGTAAAAAATTCTGGCTATTCTTTAAAGGCTGGCTGTAGGTAGCTTGTGTGGAAGTCCAAACGTGACTGGCGCACCTATACTAAGTTTTATTCTCATCTTGCTTCGGTCAAATGTTATTTGCTTTTGTGATAAAGTACACTTCAAACGAGTTGCAGAAATTGATTTAACCTTGAGAGACTAAAACATTGCAAAAGTAGTCGTTCACTTAAATGCAATCAGATTGGCTCTTTACTTTAAGCCAATGGTTCACATGGACTCCATCGAGCCCCAGGGTTCAAATAATCAATCTCAGGTGTTCGGCATAGGTCCGATGAACAGTTCATTTTGTGTGTTAGTAAAATATATACCTACGTTTTGAAAAAATCATATTTTATTTTTGCAAAGGTTTCGGTGGATGCAAGGATAAAAACTTCAAGGTTCAGTTCCTCTTATAAGATTAAGAACCACTGCTTTAAACGGCACAAACATCGCTGAAATCTATTTATTACTACAAAAGAAACTTGGATCAGTGATTCACAATCTCGTATTTCCCTATGCAATTTGCAACTTTCTCCAACGAAAATAATTTCAACTTAATGTATGTTTAAAGCAGATATGCCAACTTGTTGGATATCCGATCAGAGCTGTATGTTGAAAAGGTGGTTCAAAACTTCAAATACCGAAGGTTTGACTGGTATACTTTTCACAGTAATGACCTATTTTTGTTGCCATTTTCTCCCACGGAGAAAATGCTTGTCAGCTTTATCCAGCAATTAAAAGATTTAAAGCAGAAATGGTTAGTTTCTAGAGGCGTGGTTTTGCACTCAGCCACCACATAACCCGCCATAAACGTCGAGGAGACTGTAATTTTACTCGTTTCGGTCTGTCTTCGGTTTTATTAAATGGTGCAATTTCTACCTTGTCTTTTTGTGGATTTAATAGGACTAAATGTCCAAATGTAAGTAAGACGTTTTTACGAAAGAAAAAATAAATTTCCCGCTGAGAGATTATCAATTTCTAGGTTAAAAGCAAAATGGAAGAGGGTGCCAGTATGCGAAGATCACAAACGTGCTCATTTGCTTCTGCACTGTTTGAATTCCCAGCACCAAAAACAATGTTTCAGTTCGGATTGAAAGAGTCTCAAGCTCAGCCACCTGCAGGAAAAACATCTTCACTCAAATTCTGATATGAGCAGTTTTCTACACCCTGATTTTAGCATTTTGAAAGAGAGTAACAATTGAAACTGTACTTAAACCATCCTTGGAATAACAACGCAGAAAACACAGATTTCTTTCAGCTTGTATCGGTGGTTTTTGTGTTGCTTTTTCCCAATACAATCTCAGCATTAATCGTTCAAAATGCTTGATTTTTCGCGGAGGTCAAATTGCGTTAAATTGTATGTTTTCGCAAATGTAAGAGTAATCATCGAGAAATGTTGACAAGCGGGGCCGCGGTACATCTTGAAAGGCTCAGCATGGCCGCTTCATCTAGATCTGCAGAAATTTTGAGAGAGTCATGTGCCTGGTGAAGTGCAGCCAGGCGTGACTGAAACTTGTTTACCTCATTTTGTGCAGTGTAATGATGGTACGGATTACTGATAATTACACAAATATAGCCTACAAGTTTTTGCACAATCAATTTTGAAAAAAAACTTGCTGAGATGTTAAAAAGTAAGTGCATTGTTAGGAGGGTTATAAAATCATGGCAGAAGTACAGTAAATGTTTTAATCAATTTTAGATGGTTCTGACAGTAGAAGTCAGAAAAACGTTTGGGAGGATCAAAATTACTTTCTACTTCTTACGTCAACCATAAAATCGTTTGCGTTACCACGTACAGCAATATTAGTATATTTCCTTCAAGGGCGTAACGAGGTTAGATAGCGCCTGTGGCAAGAAGAAAGCTTGGCGCCCCAACGTTCGAACCTGAGGTCTTTCGGAAGCAAATGTACTGTACTGAAGGAAGTAATTGTGACATTGTTGGGACTTTTCGGCACCCCCCACAGTATTTCAGCGCCCGGGGAATGTGTCCCCCTCGCTACACCCCTGATTTCCTTCTTACAGGGACAGTGCAGTGAAGTACACCATCTTTTTAATTGAGCAGGAAAAAATGACTAAGCATAGCCAATGGTGTAGTGCCAAAAACTGATGTGGAAGAGGCTAAGAGCACCCTGCTACGAAAAACATGTTTTGCTACAGTCAAGACAGTCGCAAACAAAGGCGCAGCCAGGGGGGGGGCTGAAGGGGCTCAAGCCCCCCACTTAGCCATCACAATATTGATGTTTATTTTTTTAATATTTCACCAACATTGAAGTCGAGATGGGGTGCATTGCAGAATATCCTTCGGCACTAC
>JGI24021J15306_10010685_pt1 | contig 11405 bp, 3 predicted proteins | sample Ectturendosymbi1_FD_15306 | JGI IMG/M metagenome (IMG submission 15306)
GGCGTTTTGCCGCATGTGACTGTTGAACGCAGACATCTTTGGCAGAAAATACTGCGAGACAGTGACTGCTAATAGTGGTAAGCTTCGTAGTTTTGTACTGTGCAGTGTGAAAAGAAGCATGAATGAATAAGAAACATTGCTTGGGCAACGAAGCGCGATTTTTGTGACTGCTGCCACAGCAGCAGTGGCGTAACGAGGTTAGATGGCGCCCGGGGCAAGAAGCAGGTTTGGTGCCCCCACATTTGAATCTGAGATCTATTGGAAGCAAATGTACTGTATTGAAGAAAGTATTTGTGACAATTTTGGGTCTTTATGGTGCCTCCACAGTGATTTGGCGCCCCCATAGTGATTCAGCTCCAGAGGAATTGTGTCCCTCTTGTTCCCCTCGATACGCCCCTGCGTAGCAGGGGGCATTTTTGTTATGGTGTAGAAAGGGCAAAGCGTTTTGTGAACATGCATTTGCATTGCATCGTCAGCAACATGGAAAGGATAAACAAAATATCGAGTTTGCCCCCCTGGAAAAAAATCTGCGGACGCCCGTGCTTCTGACTTGAATGTTTTCAAATTTCTGGAATTTTTCCGACATGTTATGGTTGTTTCTTAGCTGCAAATACCACAAACAAAAAATATTTGAATTATAGAAATTTTAATCAACCATTTCTTTGCAACATTCAAAGTCTCGAGACCTGAAACCGTCGAGACCGAAATGAGGCCTGAAACCTTCGAGACCGAGACTCACAAAAATGGGTCTCGAGATGAATCCCGAGACCAAGTCTCGAGACTCCGTCACTGATTGATTGTTACTAAACAGATCACTAATAAAAAGTTTGGTGCGGCAAAACGTCTGCTTGCTGTTTGATGCAATTGACTCTGAAAAGTACTTAGTTTAAGCCACATGTCAAGCTTGCAAGATATCACGTCAAGCTTGCTGTTCATAGGCATGACAGGGCCAAAGTGGCTCAATGCTTTGAGGTAGTGTCTATTGTGCTTCATGAGGCAAAGACTGTGCTGGAACTATTTTGCTTTTGTTTGAACACAATTGGTTGAAGCGGCCATGAGACAAATAAGATAAGCAAAGAGACAATTGCTTGGGGTTTAAAAGTTTATGATCAGGGTCTAGTGTCAGGTTTTATGGCCAAGGTTAGTAGTCAGGTTGTAGATTTAGGAGTTCAAGATTTAGAGTTAGGGTTTATGTAAACAAGATGACGCTAACTGCTTGCCAGCCATGAAACCATGCAACACTTGTCCATGCAGGTGGGACTGAGCTGTTACAGATGTCACAGTCAACTAAGTAGGAGACGCATTCCAGACTTGTCATGTGACTACTTCAGCCAATTGTGTTCAGCTAAAGGCAAAGTAAACCCAGCAGTTATTTTGTCTCGTGAGGTAAATTAGACACAACACAAAAATGTATGTTGTGCATCACAATACACTTTTGGATAGTTTTGGATGCAGATAGTATGATTTCAACCAAACCAGAATTCGGATCGTATAAGGATATGATTTTTCAAGGTTTTTGTTTTTTTGTGAATGACATCATAATGAGGTAGATTTTTGGTCATTTTGGCTCATGTTACCTGGCCTAGGGCCTAACTGTTAGACGGAAGTATTTCACTCAAGTTTTCATTTGAAACTAGGCTAGAATCGGAGTCTTTTGAGCCCTTCATCGAATTTCACAGCGTTGCTGGTTCAAAAGTTATGGCCTAAAATAATCAATAATTAATTATCGAATAAGTGGATTAAGTACTTATTTTGTTGTTTTTAGATTATAACTTTTGAACCCGAAATCCCAGCAAGTCCTCCAAAGTATCAAAAAACCCAAATTTTTGCTTAATTTTCAATAAAAACTTGAGCTATATACTATGCTCTAGCGGTTTGTGCCTAGGGCCAGAGGAAGTGGGCCAAAATGCCTTAAAACTATTCCCTTTATGACGTCACTCACAAAAAATCGTCACAAATGGCCCCAAAAATTTTAGCATATGATCTTGTGAAAGAACATCAAATGTGTCTTTTGCACAATTGAAAAACAACACAAGGTGCGACTTGAACTGACAACCCTTATCACAACAGCTCTAGCCACTTCTCACTTGACCACGTTAATGGTGGTAAGAAAGTCTCCAACTCAGTTTTATATCTAGCACAAAACTGAATATAAGATGCAGTTTTTTAGACCTTCAAAATGGAAAACTGGATACGGTCGTTTAGATACTACCTTACGATTATTTACTACATACACAATTACAAAGAAACAATCACAATGTAACTGATTATGATTGCATGGAAAATGTGTATGATTGCAATCCTGGTTACATTTGTCTTGAAACATCCTTAGAAAGCAAAATCCATTCACATGGTTTGATGTAAGTGTATATACAGTATATATGTGTGTTAAGGCTTTTGAGGTGTCTACAAGTCAGCATATCATTGTGGAGCTTCCAGTTTGAAATGATATGAACAGTGATGCAAATATTATAGCTGAGAACTATCTTTGAGACCAGGTATGGAGAACCTATATCACAGACTGCATGAATGGTTGAATATAGCTGCAAAATTAATTTTACCTTTAAAATTTTACCTTCATCTTCCAAGGGTTTATAAGGAGAAAAAACTTGTTGTGGAGCTATAGAGACTTTTTTTGGCGTACTGTCTGCTTGTCACGGAGTTTCATTTTGACACAATGTTCTGTTTTAATGAAGGTAACAAATTTCTGATGTGGGTCATATTGAATATATTCATGTGGATTACATTTGGCCCACGGGCTACAGGTTCCTCATCACTGTATTAGACTATAATGGATGAAAGCCATTCGCTTGCAAATTGGCATGATCTAAGTGTCAATAGTCAATGAAAGCTCACTGGTTTTGTTGAGTTTGTTTTTACCAATATGTGATGGATCTTTATTGACACGTCACTTTTATCAGCATTTTTGAAAGATGCATTTGACTGGGGATGAAAACTGCAGATAGACCGATATATCAGCCTGGCCAATATATTGTGCCGATATTTTGGTTTTGGCCGATATTTTGGGTTTCACCGATATATCGTTATCGGCCAATTGTATTGGCCTCATTAGGTGTTGACAAAACGCTGTTATATTCCTCATGCATCCAGAAAACTTGCACAAGAAAGCACATCAAAGCAAGTCAAGACAGTTGTCTTGCAGCAATGCTAGCAGGTGCATTTTCGTAAACAGGCAGACAAGATGAAACATAAAGCATGCGTCGGCCATCACAGCTGAAACAAAAGCATTATCATCAATCAGATTATAATAATTCAAAATCATAGCAAAATATTGAAATTGCTGCAGCTTGAAAAATTTTTGCTCATAAATCCCAATTTTTGAAGTTTTTAAAGAAAAGGTAAGGCATGGAATACATTATATTTTTGATAATGAAGCAAAAAACATTTTTTAAAATTTTTGAAATATCGGTATCGGTCCATGAATGGCCAATATATCGATGTCGGCCCCAAAAAATCCATATCAGTCGATCTCTAATGATAACCCTTACATCAATTGCATGTTACATGTCCTCAAATTCTTTGGCGTCAAAGACTAAAGAAACTGCAGTGTGCTGATCACAAAAGAAATTATAATGTTGGCAATATGAAAATAAATATGGAATGTATCATTTACTGCATATTTCTTCATACCAAAACTGGGAAAAAGTAAGCTGGTTGGTGTCAGAATCCAAATGGTCACATACAATTGACTTTGTTGCTAGTGCTATTAAATATATAGAAATATGAGAAGAGAACATGTTGACTGTGGCAGTTCAAAAGTTGAGATACCTCACCATTCCTCCGTAAAAAGTTATTTTATTGATACCAGGGTTGCAGAGTCAGAGGTTAACTGTCCGACTCTGCCTTTCAAAGATTTCCAACTCCTTAACACTGTGAGAGCCAGGGTATGATATATTCGTACTTTGAAATCGGCCAAAAACCAGCAGTTGTCAGTTGCTTTACCAACGCCATAGCTCCTCCGTCGATTGCACTAGAGAGCTGTTCAAGGGCTTAAACGGATTGGCCAGTCTTCTAGTTTGATCTCAAAAATAAAATTTTTTGGTTGGGGGTTGCGGATTTTTTGTAAGTGACGTCATAAGTGAGGTAGTTTTTGGGCCATTTTGGCCCATGTTAACCTGCCCTAGGGCTCAACCGCTANACCAAAGNATTTCGCTGTAAGTTTTCATTGGAAACTAGGCTTGAGTCCGAGTCTTTTGAGCCTTTGNTCGATTTTCTAGCGTTTCTGGTTCAAAAGTTATGATCTGATCTGAAATAAATAAATAAATTATTTATCTAATTAACTAATTAGTCAAATATTTTTATTACCTTAGATCACAACTTTTGAACCCGAAACCCCAGCAGGTCATCCGAAGTATGAAAAGACTCAGATTGTAGCCTTGTTTCCAATAAAAACTTCAGCGAAAAACTACCATCTAGTGGTTTGGGCCCAGGGCCAGGTGAAGTGGGCCAAGGTGCCCTAAAAGTCATCCACTTATGACATCACTCACAAAAAATCCTCAACCCCCAACCAAAAGAATTTTTTTGAGTGCAAACTGCAAGGCTTGCTGAGTCTTTTAAGCTTTTGACCAGGTCTGTAGAGCATACCGGACTGAGAAATTCCCCCGCAAAGCCACGTGCNATCCAGCTGTTTTTGCGCAAACTGCTTCAATTAACCTCAAACCTGGNTGCGAAAGTGTGAGCATAAAGGGAATGAAATTTGGCTGTTAAATTCAATGGAAATCTTGATGCACAGCAAGAAATCTTTTTCAACAAAAGTTTCAAAAGAAATTCTACCATTTCAACAGGATTTCCCAATTTAAGAGTGTGATGTAAAAAATGATCTAATTGGACATCCAGAGTTGGAATCGGACAAAAAAATCCGACTCCAGCTCCAGTGTTGTTAGGAATCTGACTCCAGCTCCAGTGTTGTTAGGAATCTGACTCCACCAAAAAAACTCTGACTCTTTATGGCTCCAACTCTGCAACCCTAATTGATACTGCTATACTAGTTACATACATAGCCTTATGCAGCACTCATACTAACAGGTCCACTCTGAATGTATACAGTAGAATTGCTTTGTAACATTACATCAAGAGACTGGAGAAAAAGCATTGTTGTAGGCGAACTGGCCTTATGGCTGAACTACAATAAGTTGTTCTTAAAATGGCGTTTTGATTTAGGCTAAAGCCTGGCAACGTGTTAAAAGTGTTGTTTGATAAGGATTGTCACTTACTGTATACTCTTTCATGAATACTCTGATAAGAAAAACACAAAAAATAATTTGAAAGCACTGACAGTTGTATTTACATGCAATACAGAGCATACAGTGGTATAGTACTGCACTACATTCTTGCACAGAAGTCACTAATTTTGTTTGTGTTGTTATTAAGACAACTTATCTAGCACATGTTGTTGAATTTTTATGAGAACTTTTCCACAATGGGTTACTGCATCTTTAAATTTGACATTCTGTTCACTGATGCACCAAGAATGAATCAAATTGTCTACAGTTGTGACAATCCTTAATGCAGTTCATTGCAATAAAACATGTAAGGATTTCCTTTGACTCCCTGATGTCATTGTCACGTCACACCCACAGCTTAACGATTCCTGCAAAACTATGTTACTTTTCAGTGATAAAAGGCTTGTGTGGCAGCTTCACAGCTGAGATTACGCTTCACAAACTGTAATCGAAACTTGCAACTGCCATTATAAACAAACAAAATATTCTACAGGACTGACAAAAAGTGACACTATAGGAAAATTGACAATATAGCCGCAGTCGTTGTAGCTGAAGTCGAAATGTAAAAGACAGGAATTCTGATGAAACCAAAGAAAAAACGTCGTTATAGGCAAACTGACGTTATGGCTGAAGTTATTATACGTTTAATTCTACTGTATAAATAAAAGCAACACCTCTAATCATAATATACTATTATCTTTTCTATTGCTGAAACGTCTACCTGTTTTTAACTAAACCTTGTCGCTAGGTTCACTGCATTACAATAAGGCTGCTAGAAGTAATGATTGCTTTTAGCATCCAACAGGAAGGCTAGTTGGAACAAAGCGAGAATTCACTATCAACGCTGCACTTAGACTATCTAGACACACATGCACATGGCTTGCTTTGAGACGTAACTGTAAGAAATGATGATAAGGTAGAACATCCACCCTCAAAAACAGTGGTTCATCGAGAAGTGATGTAGCAGAAAGACTTCCAAGTTGAATTACGAAAGCAATCATTGATTATGATAAAATAGGCAATGTAATCCATGACGATTAAATGTCATTTTTGATCAGTTTAATCGATTATGATTATTCAACAAGTGTAATCGTGATGGTTACTACAGATAGACTGATGGGACAATATTTAGGTTTCATCGATACATCAGTATCAGCCTCAGTAGGTGTTGATAAAACGCAGTTATATTCCTCATGCATCCAGACAACTTGCACTGGAAAGCACAGCAAACTAAGTCAAGACAGTTACCTTGCAGCAATGCTATCAGATGCATTTTCATAAACAAGCAGACAAGATGAATTGTGAAGCATGCATCAGCCATTGCAGTTGAAACAAAAGCATCATCATTAATCAGGTAAATTAAAAATCATAGCAAAATGTTGGCATTGCTGCAATTTGAAAAATTTTAGCTCATAAATCCCGATTTTTGAAGTTTTTGAAGAAAAGGTGAGGTATAGAATAGATTATAGTTTTGATAATGAAACAGAAAACAAGACATAAAAAATGGAAATATCGGCCATCAGTCCATGAATGGCCGATATATTGATATCGGCCCCAAAGAAGCCATATCGGTTGATCTCTAATGATTACCTTACCTGTGTTACTCATGAATGATGTCAATGGTGCTTTGAAAATAACTGGTTGGGGCCAATGGTCAAAAACTCCTCATACCTATTGAAAAGAACTTGTCAAATTATTTGACTATGGTTTTTATTTTAGCTTGTACTGAGTTGTCTTTAATATTATGATTTTGCTCAAACCTGAAGCTTGTTTTAATTTACATTCAAGGTTAAGTAGTCTGTATGCATTGTTTTTGTAAGATAATTGCTGTTATCACTAATAAACATGTCAGACTATTATGAAATTCTTGGAATTGATCGTAATGCAAGTGAAAGTGACATCAAAAAAGCTTACCGAAAACTGGCTTTAAAGTGGCATCCAGATAAGAACCCTGACAATGCAGAAGAAGCTTCTGAAAAATTTAAACAAATTTCTGAAGCATATGAAGTCCTATCTGATAAATCAAAACGGGATGTTTATGATCGCTATGGAAAAGGTGGACTGACAGGAGATGGACCTGCTGGAGGCCCCAATTTCCATTTTGAATTTCATAACCCCGACGACATATTTCGACAGTTTTTTGGTGGAAACAACCCATTTGAAATGTTTGCAGGTTTTGGTGGGGGAAGCAGCAGCAGTCGATCACAAAGCAGGGATCCATTTGGATTTGAACCCTTTGGAGGCTTTGGTAGTTCATTTGGATTTACTGATTTCAATGGATTTGGTGGGGGTGCTTCTAGTTTCACATCTTTTAGTTCAACGGGAGGAATGGGCCCTAATGTAAAGTCAGTTACCAAAAGTGTGAAAATTGTCAATGGAGAAAAAATTGAAACAAAAAAAGTTGTGGAAAATGGGAAAGAACGAGTGGAAGTGAGAAAAAATGGTAGATTGACTTCTTTAATGGTTGATGGAAAACCTGATGATGTACTTCTTGCAGTTGAGTTAAGCAAAGAAGATGGATCACCTGTTGATGGTGACTGGTACTCCGGTTCTTCATCACGTCGACATACTGGTTCAAACTCACACCAACGTTTTAACCAGTTTGTGCCACCTGACTATGATTCTGATGAAGCACTTAACAGAGCAATGGAAGAGAGTCTAAGAGATCAAGTTACAAAGGCAAAAAATTCAAAAAGCAGCAAATCCGGTCATAAACATGATAAGCATAACAACAAAAAGTATTGGTGAAACTTGACTTTCCTCAGTTTATCTTCATTCTTTTTTGCTGTAAATGTGTGCTGGTTACTGCCTATGGCAGCTTTCTTTATTGTTTATGACATTGCGATGTGGATTGACATAATATCTGCATAGTTTTCACTCTTCACTGTTAGGGCTCTTAAACATTCTTTGTTGAGTGTACATCTATTTGCCTCCAGTGGTAGTCCCTATTCAGGTCTGAAGGGTTAACTTATGATGGGAAAATATAAAAAGCTATGTTTTTAAAATTGTTGTGTGTTTCAACTACCCATCTTTGGTCACTTTAAAATGTGTGGTAATTTGTGTTCTAGACAATGCTACTATAACACAAGTGGAAACAGCCTACTGTGGTATCTAATTCTATTTTTTGCTTCATAATTTGTTTTCTGTTATGGCCTATTTATTTCATCTGTCTGGTTTGCAGTATCATTAACATATAAAATATATCCAAATGGTGTGTAATGGGATCCACCTGGTTACAGTTTGGTTTTCACATAGTTTTGTTGCACTTAGTCTGTTGTTGACTGCACAGTAAACTGCCATTTCTTTGTGAATGTTGTAGTTGCTTATGGTTATTAGGCTTAAAAAAGTTGTCAAATTAAGCAAGAAAGTTGTCTAAAAGTGCTGTCTGAAGTAAAACTTATATAAAGTTTTATCCAACACAAAAATGTAGTTTCCCATTCAGGTATGGGAAGTTGTTATTAGTTTCTATTGGTTCCTATCTCTAAGATGACTGACATACTTGGAGCAATCACAGCAAGTAATGTAAATTATTGATAACCACCTTGGACAGGGATGCTTGTGTTTAAGAGATTTGTACATTGCATATATTTGCAAACATTTGAGAATAAATTCATGTGCTTTTTTATTTTTTAAAGCAACCTTGATTTCAATTGGTTTTAAGTAAGAAATCTCAGTTTTATTTTAGGAATGTATTAAGGAACTATTTTTTGAGGAAGTACACTCTGTATGTGAATGAAGAGTATTAAATTAAGATTTAGCAAAATTTTTAACACCTTGGAATGAGTTTCCATTGAACTAGAAAAAAAGAATGGAGTGCATTTAAAACAGTTTAACTTTAAACTCAAGATTTTTGATACATAACCTATTATGTAAAACTTGGGCGAACAAATGTGAGAGGGAAGTGTTATAAATTTGGGTAGCTGATGCCAATGATCCTATCATATTAAAAGTGATGTTTCAAAACGTCTCACTTTCTGTTAGTTATGTTTTTGGTGTCGTTGTTTATTGAATATTTTGTCCAGGCAATAAGCAGTGTATTCTTTTGGTTTTGTGTTTAATCATAAATGGTCAGCTTAATTTTTGGAGAGCTGAACTGTTACAAACTGGAACATTCCTTTTGGAATTGCTGCAACTGTGTATGTTGGAAAGTTGGAATTCATAACTGAGTGATGCACTGAATAATCTGATTTACAGTATTTGTTTTAGTGTGTAATTATGGTTGTCACAATTTGGATTGAGCCTGATACCAAGCCATTTGGAGGTAGAAAGTTATGGTTATGGCACCTGCATAGGAAAAGTACTCTTATCACTAAACATTCAACTGTTTTCTAGTCACACAGATTTTGTATTTTTGTGACATCCTAGACTATGTGTCATTCGTGTTGTATTGTGTTAGGTTGAACTGTGGCGATCGGAAAGCCTGAGTAGCATGTGCACAAAGCTTCATGCTGTGGCAGCAAGCAACATCAGAGATCACGCGCCATGATCACTCTCCGCGCTAGTCATCATGTTCAATCGTTTACAAGTTAATATTGGCAGAGCTTACACACCACGATCACTCTATTATTACTTGTTTGTGCCACATATATAGTGTTTTTCTTTGAGTGCATTCTGTTTGTGGTGAACTGCGCATTCAGCGCAACGCCAGCAGAGAGGTTGCAACAGAGCCAATTTTTCACTTCACAGAAATCATATTTTCTACATTCCACTTTGTGAACATTCATTTGTTCAATTGTCTCAGTACATTTCTTAACTAATTGTAGAAATCTGTGTTCTTTTTTTAAATCTTGGTTTTCAATTCTTTTAACCTGTTAATGCTACATCAAGAAAAAAACAAAGATAGTGTCAAGTTTTTTCACAGTTGATTTGTCATTTTTAAAAAAAATGGTTTATTTTTCTGATGGGCTACCCTCGGAAATCATGTAAATGAATTTCTTTGCAATCACAAAGAAGTTTAGAAACTGGTTGAAATAGCACAATATATATACCTATAAGTTTTTGTGTTACCTTCTAAATCAGTGGTTCTCAACCATGTTATGATCTGAGGGCTGCATGCGGCTCCAAAGCACCTCTTTTGTGGCCCTCAGCAGTCTTTCAATAAAACCTCTAATATTTTGTTTAACAGATTTCATTCTGATATAAAACAAAACATGTCAATTGACTTGTGTTAAAATTTCTTTAGGGTGGCTTTCTAACAAAGTTGTAATTCTGGATTTGGCTTCCTTCAGCGAAAAGGTTGAGAACTACTGTTCAAGAATCCATCAGTCTGACTAAAGTTCACAATTCTTAAAGACATGTAGATGGTACTTACAGACTCTAATTATGTAGTTAAATCCACACTATATTTTTGACTGAATAGTCTCTTACTATTTTTACTTAAACAATTCAATAGAATTCTACAACTTAAAGACTTTCTTTTCAAGATGATCTGCTCATGTTGTTTACACTGGTATATAATGGATGTGTTAAGTATATTTTGGTGTGGCACAGGTTCAATTTGAAATGTTTTTTTTCCTTGTAATGTATTTTACTCCCTAAGATTTTGGAGCTACTAGAACCCTGTGTGGAATAGGTTAACCTACGCAGGTTGCAAGTATCCGTGTTTGTGGAGCAGGTGTGAGAACCTGCATAGCTATGCAGAATGAGCACAGGTTGAGTTTGGTGCAGGGTGGGTCAGGCACAGGATGTGAAAGTCTTACAGGAAATTGAATGTTGACTCACTACATGTGAAAGTGACATGAGCAAGTGATTCAATGTTACAGAGAACTTGCAGTTTAAGGGTATAGCAATAATATCCAGTGGTGATGAGGCAACATATTGGAGTTTCCAACTCTCAGTGATTGTACAAGAAAAATGTTCTGGGTGATGTCAACATAGCGCTGCTGGCGAACAAGTGTTTAGTATGGCTGGGCATGTCATAAATAGCAGAAGAGGAAATGCAAAGAGCTCATCAGTGAACGGCATACTCTTTTCAACACCACGTTTAAAGCTAAGGTATACCAAAAGGTTAAACATTTTTACTTGACACTTTAGCACCCGGGTGGTTTCAACGATTTTCGCGAAAAAAACAGCAGTTTTTGGTTGCCTTACCAACGCCCTAGCTCCTCCGCCGATTGCGCTAGAGAGCTGTTCAACGGCTCAAACAGATCGGCCAGTCTAGTA
>JGI24021J15306_10010686_pt1 | contig 11404 bp, 6 predicted proteins | sample Ectturendosymbi1_FD_15306 | JGI IMG/M metagenome (IMG submission 15306)
CTTTCTTTTATGACCACGCCAATTCACCCGCACTTGGTATTTGTTTCAGGGTCGTCGCCAGCGGGGGGGGCAGTGGTTCCCGGCCCCCCCATTTCACATTTGGCCCACCGGTTGTTGCATACATCCAATACTGTTTTTTAAAAATGTGCCCCCCTGCTGGTAAATCCTGTCGACGGTCCTGATTTGTTTTATCGAGACCCCATTGCTCCACAAGCATTGCGGTTTATGAAGGGTATTACCAATCTTGCGTGGGTGGCCAGTGAGTTTTCTAATACGCAGAGATTGACACATGCAGGTGTGGCCAGTGGACCAATCTGGTTATGTGCATTTGGCCCGGCAGTGCTGCATGATTGCACACCCCTTGATCAAAACATTGTGTTGCGGCAAAAACAGTTACCCGACACTAATTGCGTGTTCTGAGCAAAACTGTTGCGCCCTATAAAGTTCTGGTTTGGTACGGTACGGGTATGTCTACAGGTTTAAACCATTCATTTATTTTTCTTGTGCACCAGTACGCACGTTTCTGTTATGGTTTATTCATGCATTTTTGTGACTCAAATTACGAAATAACAAAAATTCAAGAGGAGGAAAAGAATACCATTCAAAGAGCAAAAATTAATTGCATGCTGATGAAAATATAAAAATATCTTAACTTCATGTTTACCAATTTGATGTGATCTAATATATTTGAATCACAAGGGTTGCATTACGCTAATGCACTAATCAAGAAAAAAATTTGCACAAGGAAATCAATTGTAATACAGTACATAGCATCGACGTCCTTGCCAACTCCACGGATGCCGGCAGCTTTGTCGCGGTGCGTGTAACTTCGCGACACGGACAAGTTTGGATAATCGCAAAATAACCCCTAAAAGTCTGGAGGAGTGAACCTGCAGCGTTGACACTAGGCCTACTTGGCCGCAAGCTCAATCAGCCGAAGGCTCGCCATGGCCCCTTCGAAGCAGCAGCGGGCAAGCTCAAGCCATCCTGGACAGCCAATCACCATCACACCACCCTTCAATTTTCACAAAAAAACAACGCGCGAGAAGTTTACCGAGCAAACTGTTTTTTTTACATCGATTCGCTGTATTATAAATTCGAAGGAAAATTAGCAGATTTTGTCAATTTAAAAAACTGGAAACGCCAGAGCTGTGCACTTTGGAGACACTAAGATTGGTCGTAGCACTTACACATACTTTTCAATGTGTTCTTGTACTTTTGTTTCAAGCACGTATCTGCTTTCTGACAACTGCACACACCTAAGACTTCACAGCTTTTTTTATCGAAAGCAAAATTTCCTTGTTTTACAACACTGGACAAGATATCACGGCACATAACCTTAAATCGTAAGGTCGAGCGAAGGACAACGCTATTGACCTCTCAGATTCACTAACAAATATGAAAGTACAAAGTGCACCTAAAATCTGGAATACATTGTGAAGGGGAGGGCCAGTTCCATGGCCCGGATATGCAGTGGGTAGAAGACACCTATCGAAGATTCGACTCAACCTGCGAAGTCACGTGATAAACACCAGGAACGTAAAACAAAAAATGTGTAAAACTAAACAATCAGAACGCTCGATTTTGTCGGGTAACATCACCAGAAATCTTGCTCAGTAGCACTTTGAAACCATCATTGCAGCATTTGTTCGTCATGTAGTTAATTAAATTTTTAAGCAAAAAACTCCTTGTGCTGGCTTACTTCATTTAAAAAAAACGTCAAGGCGCGACAGTTCAAGAAGAAACGAACAAAAAACAAATCTTGCTGATGTTGCAAAATATGAGTAGTTTTGGCTTTCATGCGCTCGGCTTTTTCGGCAGTCGATTCAGCTGATGTCAGAGTCAAAAACTGGTGGTCAACAAAAAGGGAAATTTATTGAGCAATCGGACTTTGCGGTTTATTTCGTCACAATGCACAGTATTTTGACCAAGCAGATCACAATAGCCGGAAAGACAAATTCTTCACCAGGTTATAAACACACGAGCAAATTGCAGTTTCTCTGATATTTTCTTCGTTGCGTATTAGTTTATACCGTTGAATGCCAGTAAATCAGTAATCAGAATACACTGTACGACTGTAATCTTGCAAACCGCATAATGAGGACCATCCCTTTGGGAGCAAAAGTGCGACAAAGTCGGTTTTTAAACGGTCAGAAGTGACTAACCGCAAAATTCGCTGGATGTAAAAAAAACGGGGTTTCAGGTTTTGCAAATACATGACTTAAGTGAGAAACCAATTAACGTCTGCGACGAACAACCTTGGACACGGAAACCACACAGTTGAAAATAGCAGCGTACCTCCATTGTGTTTCCCTAATATTTTGATGTCGCTTTCTTTCGATTTTACAAAAGCTTGCGCACACTTGGACGCACAACTTGTCAAACTCTGGCCACCAAGAGCACAGTTGACTCCGCGATAACATCCCAGGCTGCTGTCCAGAGCCTGAAAGCCACTACTTGCCGTCTTTGCGCACCTCGCATCCAGCCTTCTTACAATCAGGGCACGCGGCAATGGTGGGCGCATGATAAGGACTTGGTGAGCAGAGATGAGGGACTGTCATATTTTATGTTCTACATCCAGTCCTGAATTTTTATAACTCAGTCCAAGACCAAGCGTAGTCCAAAAAATTGTCAAAACGTAAGTCCAATTAAAGTACCAAAAATTGACAAAATACAGGTGTTCAACAAAAAAATGCCGTAATTCTTTTCCATATCGCAGTCCATCCGAAGTCCGGTCCTGGTCCCAAAATTTTGAAGCGATTCACAGTCCGAATCCAATCGAAATGCCTAAAAATCCGTTATAGTCCGGATCCGGTCCAATCCAATCCACATCTCTGTTGGACAGATCAACCCGATCAAGCCTGTCAATGGAGAGCGCGTGGTTCTTGTACGCGCAGCGCCACATTCCTCTTCAACAAGGGTTGTCAGCACGCAATACACGAAGAGACCGACTCCACATTGCAACTCATCAGTCGCTTCACGGCAGTGCTTTACGCAGCGCCAGCAGGCCAGCCACGGTGTCGCTGGATAAATGCTGGATTCGTCGGTATTCTTCCGCGTTTGCATACCTGAGCTTCGTGTGCGGGTCTGTGTATCGGGCCTGTGATAGAGAAACGGTTCAGTTTTGTGTGGTTTGTGACCTACGTCTTGTTCCAAGTAATTACGTGAACACTCAGTAGGCTATTACCAGCAAATACGCACTGAAACCGTTTTGCAAGAATAGGCCTGGCGACTGTGCAGTTGCTGCAAAACTTAACACAACTGCATTCCACGCGACGGATCCTTCTGGCTTTCACCATCTCTTCGCACGCAAAATACCAAATATTCGTTCGACACTTGAAACTGTTCCATATCGCAAATCGGAAACAGAAGTTATTTCTAAAGGATTTGCTTCCTATTTCATTACTGCTTCAGTTCAATAGCCGGCTCCTGACATTGTCAGAGGACAATCACACGCCCATTTAAGGTGCAGCCAATAGGATGGAAGAATCACGCCGAAAATTTTGTTCAACTGCTATATTCAAAGCGCTCATCGCAATTGATGTGGACAGCGGATTTTTATCAGGGCAAGGATACCGAATATCCAACTCCGTAAACAAACGTAATCACTACGACGCAGAAACACATGTTGGGGAAATTCACAAAACAGGAAAATCATAAGTGCACGTAAGAAACAAAACTAGAAGAAAACGAAACAAATCAAAAAATGACGTGTGCGTTGCACAAAGGGATCGAAAGCGAGGAAATCAACCGGGTAAAAAATAGTACAGTAGAATTTGCCTAATTCGTCACCTCAAGGGGATAAGAAAAAAGTGACGATTTAGGTGAAGTGACGAATTTGCAAACAGGTGAAAACTCTATCATAGAAGCGCGTGTACTTCATCATAGTAACTCGTATACCTAGTGCTCTTATTTGCAGTAAAATTCAAGTTTATGACGTTGTGGTTGAATACAACAATTAATTCCTCTACTCTGTCTGGACTCGTCCATGTAATCTAGCACCTTTAAATCTTTAACAAACTGCAAAGACTTCCCGCGTTCTCTCAATGGGGAGTCGGGTCGCGCTTCGCACCTCGTGTATAAATTCGATAAACAAATTGCGATGTGCAACAATTCTCAGATAAAGATCCTCAATTTGCTTCCATTCCCACACGTACTAGTTGCTTAGACATCAAAAGTGAAACTGCAAATGACGTATTAGCCGAACAAAACGCTTCTAAGGGATCGAAAGAGGTGACGAATTGAGCAAATTGACGAATTAGACCAGCTATGTCCAACCCGCGGGCCGCATCCGGCCCAGTCGAGGGTTTTGTGGGGCCCAGTTTAGGTTTTCGCTGAAGTAAAAAATCCTACAACTGACAATCTGCCTTTGTTTTGATAATCTTGAATTTGACATTTTTGATGCAGGTGTTCCTCAGTGCCACTTCACCACATCTGTTTTCATTGCAGTCAGGATTCGAACACTTTCAGTATATTAGCTTAAGCTAAATTTAGTTTGCTAAGATCAAAGTAAGCCATTCCGTGTGCGGCCCTCATTAATCTGTCATTGAATGTGCGGCCCTGGTCAAGTGAGTGACATCATTTTTGGCTCAGTAATCCATTTGGGTTGGACATAGTTAAATTAGACGAACATAAAGGTACACAAAAGATAGGAATTCTGCCGGGACCGACGAAAAAGTAACGAATTAAGCGAACTGACGAATTAAACGATGACGAATTAGGCAAGTTCTACTGTACTACTGTAAAACAAATACGGGTTTGCATTTTTTGCAGGATTTTCAACGCACGGTAAAATACGTTGTCTTATGCGTGTCACTCTGGAATGACCGTCTACGCAGGAAATCCGGGACTTATTCAATTTTTTATGGAAAACTACTATGAAAACATTGATTATTATAAACATTTGTGAATTACATAAATTTCAATTCTTTTCGACAGGAGATAACTTTGATCGCCATTTCGACGGTTCTAAGTTCGGATTTCTGGAATTTGTGCGCGCACCACAAAAATCAATCACAATCACTTCATATCGAGTTAGCAGCGAACTCTTGGCAAAAATTTAGCTAAAGCTGGTACATGTTTTGGTTGTAGCTCAAAAGTTGCAAAAATCAACATGTTTACTGCAACCATGGGATTACGGGCAGCCAGCAGTAGATGGAGTCTTACACAAAACAGTGGTAATTTATACATTGTATATGCAGTGAAGGTGAAGGCTCCATTGAGCGGACATCGTGGAGGCCCTGTCGGCTTTGGGTTTTACTGAAAAAAGTTCCTTCTGTGGCTGGATGGGCATACTGCTGCTGACACGTTAGTTTAAGGATTACCACTAAGCAATTCACACATAATAACCAGAAAAATACAAAGATGTGTACAGATTAGAAGCCCGATGTTCAGAAAACTGTCGTTCACGACGCTACTACTATCATGAACACATTTCAGCGAAATATGTGAAGTACAACATCACTTAAGAGAAATTATGATACTTTTGTCCGTTTACGAGAAGATCCTAGTAAACGTTTACAGCAATCATTTGGGTAACAGGATGATTAACTCCGTTGCCACTGCTGATAGCATCTCTAACCAAATACAAGATAGAAAAAAACATTTTTTATTTTCATTGTGTATTTATATGCAGCACATGCTACATTTCACTTGGACGGTTTAAACTCAAAGCAACTCACCGGGAGACCTGACAAATCCGAGTATTTCTTCGCAGGTTTCAGCAACGGAGGGGCATCGATACTTGCATCTGCACGACAGCCTTGTCAGTGTCTAACTAAGGAATCTCTTTAAATAGCCAAAGGCCATGCAAACATCGGTCCTTCAATCGAATAAATACAGCCACGAGGGAAAAGACAGAAGGACCAGCTTTGCCGCTCATGATTACTACAAAGAAACGGAAGATTGTAGTCTCACGAAAGCGAGTAACAGCTGAAGTTTATGTGAAACAAGCAGTGAGGCAGTTTGGGGGTACGTCGTCTTCCACCTTATTTAAGGAGGTCGTTACTTTCTTCATGGGGCAAAGAACTATCGGCGCTTATGACATCTTTTTGTGCGAATTTAATTCGGGCGAAGTTAACCGCACCATTTCATACTTCCTTTTTGATAAAGCGTTAGCCTTATGTTTTCTTGGCACTACACCAAGGACGTAACGAGGTGGGGAAAGGAGAGCACAATGCCCTGGGCGCCGATTCAATGCGGGGGCACCGAAAAGACCCAACAATGTCACAAGTACTTGATTCAATACAGTACATTTGCTTACGAAAGACCTTAGGTTCGAACATGGGGGTGCCAAACTTGTTTCTTGCTCCGGGAGCCATCTTACCTCGGTACGACCCTGCACTACACCCCTCGAGACAGATGCAGTATTTATGGATCATTGTACACAACATAATTCTATCCTAATCACAAGCTTACATGTTATTTCTCCACGAACACATTGTGACTTTTGCGTTGCCATAATTTGCTTAAGATTTTTCCAAATTTTTGTCTGAATCACATATCCATTTTCTTTGTGCTTTGGATTTTTGAAACAATGATTGTTACAAGCAGCAGCTGTTTTTCTTCCTTCCTCTGCAACTAACAAGAAAAAGAAGCTAGGTATAATTAACTCAACTCTCAACAAAGCCAAGCTTTAGCAAATGCAGGAAGGCCATTACAAACCAGTTTTTATTACGATAGCACTTAAGACCATTGCACGTATCGATAGTGCACAGTTGTATGGGAACGATGTGCGAAATAGATTGCTTTCCTCTCAAGATAAGAACAGTAGTACATTCAAGGCAAATAACATCAAGTAATGAATCTTACAACATTTGCGCAGAATTAAAACCAAACATACCGTTACCAAAAAATAAGAATTTATGCTCAAGTAACATTTACCTACCAGCACTTTCTTTTTCCTTTTTCACTTCAGTGGGTCCAGATTCAGTGCTGGTTGACTCCTGTGCAACATGAAACAACACACCTTATTCCATAATGATAGTATTCTCTTCATTCCCACTAAACACAGGAATTCTAAGGATGTGCCAATGCAGTGGTATAGAAGTAATATTAAATCTGCTGCATGACACAGTGAGAAATGGAATGATGGTGCATGTTCAGAACTCAGAAGTTGTTTACGAAATCAATGGCTGTTTGTTCAACTCTCTTGATAAAACCTGCAACAAAGTTGTGTTTTTGTGGAAAACACCCTTGTCATTCGAAGAGTGATGACGTTATCTTACTTTTTGATGCGATAACAAACAAAAACACCCTTACACTACTATATATTGTTGTGCCCTGGAAAATTCTTAAAAATAAAACAATTAAGGAACGGTTACTACTTAATTTTTCCTTAACATGAGTTATTTTTTTAGTCAAAATAACTGAAACATTCGAACTATCTTGATTGTAGAAAGTAATGTATCTTTTATGACATAGACTTACACTTTAGTCCATTCCTTTAGAAGAGTGTTTTTTCATTATTGTAATGGTAATTACATTGCTCCTGCTTTGCAATTCTTAATTCATGTATTGGACCCAAGTCTGGCATGTCAGATTTGCATGTGAATTTTGAGTTTTCACAACTAGCATGTGAACTCGAAGTTCTTTGGTGTAAGGTTCACCAAATTGTTGCATCACTCGTTAGCATTGCTTGAACACAGCATCTTTAACTGACTGAACGAATAGGCCCTGATTAATTTGGTATGAGATCTTCTTCCTTCAGCATTCCTTTGCAGCAGTTATGTCACTCTTTTATTGCAGTTGGGCACACTGCACTGGTATTGCTTTGCATTATGCACGAAAGAGGTCAGTGGTTGTGTTGCCACTTATAGCATGTGTCATCATCAAGACATCAGGTACTTTTCACTTCACCATAGTACAAGGGTGCACTCCATAATATTTTTGGTTAATCAATCATGTTTCATTTGCATGTATTTTGTTAAGTCCCAACAATGTTTACTAAATGTGTATGAAGCTATTTGTTTTGGTTCCCTTGCTGTGGAGCTGAGACAGGCATTAGAATGCTGGGTATGCAACTTTTCAGTCTGGTCGATTTGGTTTGAGCTGTTTCACTCTGGCCATTTCGGTCTGACCATATCAGTCTGGGCTGTTTTGGTCATGGGACATTTTGGTCTGGGGACATTTCAGTCTCAACATTTCTGCACATAAACAACTGATTACCTTTGTTTATTGAAATGATTATATAGGCAGGCAAAATGTCACACTAGCTGGTGTTATACCAACTCTCTTTTGAGGAGTCATGATAGCAATTAAATCTGAATTGTAATTGTGAGTTTGAAGTACTATATTTGTATTTAATTGCAAACTGTCGATAATGATTTAATTTGCTTGCTGATGGTAATGAAAATCATATGTTGATGCTGATTAACTGTTGGGTCTTGGATCATGTTTGTAGTTTTCTTAAATAAAACCTTTCGTTGATTTAAGTACGTTTGCATTAAGAAGTGAAAATATAAGATTCTGCAGGATTTCACAGTCTCACCGAAATGTCTTGAGACCGAAACAACCAAGACTGAAAAGTCCTGTGACTGAAACGGCTTTGACCAAAATGGCCAGACCAAAAATTCCTGTTCCGTATAATGCTACAGTTGGATTCAAGTAATTTTCACTCTGTGCCCAAATTCAGTGATATGAGACTTTTAACTATTTTCCAACTTGACAATCATCACACACAGCCCATTATTACATCGAAACATAGCCAGCAGTGTAGCCAGCCAAAATTTTGGATGAGACTAAATAGTTTGACTTTAAGCAAGCAACAGTATTTTGTTTGGGACACTGCTTCTCAAAGCACAAAATTACAAGATATGCTGGAAATTTGGAGAGGCATGGCCCCTTTGGCTCCCCCTGGCCATGCCTATTAACAGAGCATTTGGTTGTCATCCAACTTAAACTTAGCAATGCATGCACATGTCAGCCTAATTCTAAAACCAAACCTCCCACACTCAGTGCCACAGTCTCATCCATCATGGAACAAGGTTAACTAACAAAACATCGAAACTGCCTAAACTACAATCAGTTAATACATTATTTCAAAAAATATAATTACATTCTTCATTCTGCTTGTTTCAAAGATATTTTAATTTGTTGCAGTAGATGGCACAAAACATGCCAAAACTGCTTGACACCCAAGACGTTTTTAATTGCAAAATCACCTGGCAGCAAAAGTGTTAGGCAGGCCAAACTTTTGTTGAAAACATTTCAGGTGGCTAGCAATTTAATGCTAGTTTCAAACAAACAGCAATTTCTGCACCATTATGACTACACAGCTTCTGTTCTCCACTGGCTTGTTATTTGCATTGTTTACAATTAATTTCAACAGCTTTACAGCATAGCATCAGTTGTGTTCTCATGGAGCAATTTACGTTGTACTAAAGTTTTTTTTTCCATCAGGAAATAAAACATGTTTCAACACTAATGCATGGTCAGCTGGTTGCCATTTATCTGTTGAAGCCACATGCAGTATTCAGATTGAAACGTAAAACTAATTTTAAACAAAACTGCATAAACAAGGTGACAAAATTTTAAGTGAAATCGTGGAATGATTTGATTATTGTATTTCATTGTAAATAAAATACAGCAAGCTGCATTACTATGAACAAGGAATGACTGCCAGTAAATAGTGTTGTGTTTGATGCAGTATCCCCAATTTAACTTATATCATCTAGTTTTATGGCTAAAAGTATAGCATTGCATTAAAAATCGTACTAATATACAAAACATCAAGCTTCTGGGAAAATTTTACATCATTATATCAAACTTCACTGACTTTTAATGCCTATCTTTGTAGCAGGGTTGTATTCTGTTATGAATTTGACAATTATTTGTGCATGTTTTTACTTTTCAGTAACACTTGCATCTACACTAACCAGATGCAAGATGCTTTTCATGAATTTTCTTTTTTACTTAAGTCAAGCTTAGACATAATAAATAACAATTTTTTAATTTGCTGGCAGTTTTTTTGCACTGTTCATGTCATCTTCATGGACCAATGTCCAATTGTTAACATGTTACTATTTAATATACACATTTTTACTGCTAGTTTTTGGTTATTAACTGAGAATCTTCATGTTAATGATTTCAATGAACTTTGTGTAAGGACAGCAACAATTTTTACATGGTAAACATAAACAATTTCGAAATATGAAAGTCGATTATGAGGAGTAAACCAATAAAGCAAATGCTAGTAGAAAGCATACATGATGAAAAGTTAAACTAACATAAAATTAAATGTTTAGACAAGCATATTAATTAATGCTAGAACGTTATTTGCTAACACTTTGATAAATGCAGTCACAACTAACCAGGAGACGCTTTCTCTTTCCTTTAGTAGATGCAAGGCCTTTGGTCATTTTCTTAGATCCCTTAAGTTCTTCTCCTTTCTTGGAAGGTTTTGGCAATGCACTATCCATGCTTTAAAAAAACTATTCAAAGTTTACCACTGTTACTTTAGGGCTAGTTTTACAAGCCTCTGAAAACAATTGTCTTGATATAACTGGATTCCTGTATTATGATAGGTGAATGATGCCTTCCTATCAGTGTCATGTGCAAACACCAATTCTGTAATGTGTTGTGGCTAACCAATTTTATGCTCTTGTGTTGTATGACTGCATACTGTGATATGGACCACGAGTCTGTAATAAAATAGATTATCTATTATTAGTATAAAATGGGAGATAGCAGCAACGCTTTTGTTTATTTGTGCAGGTCACTGAAAATTTTAACAGATGACCAGCAGTGACTTCGTAGCGGCTTAAACTCAAAGCAAATTAGGCTATATGCTCTCCTCTTGTGTAATTTGATGTAATTACAGTAGGTAGAATTTTCTGCAAATTGCACTGCACAAAATCAAAAAGTCTCAATTACAGTTACAATAATATTGTGTAATCAATTACATTCACCTCACTCATAAAAAACACTAGGCCTAGATACTGTAGCTATGAAAAAACACTAGAACACTATTAGATGAAATGCAAAAACACTAGAATCTGCTGTAGTAGTGTTGCCAGATGGTTGTCACCTAAACCTGCTAAATTGTATCACAAAAAACTGCTAGGATCCTGCTAAAAACTACCATGTCACAAATTTTCAGCCAAACCTGCTAAAAATAGTGAAATTCTGCTAAAAAAACTGCTACTGTATCTATGAGGTGTTTAAAATAAGGCAGTGTAGCCGTACGGCACCGTATGGCTAGCTTCTGGGGCTAACCGCACGGCACTCTCATCATGGTGCACTGTGATTGGTGGAAGCAGTGGTGTGCAGCGGTGCGACACGGTTAAGAGTTATGAGGAGCAGTGAGAGTGGTGAAGAGCATCCCGCGGTGTTGAGCGGTGAAGAGAGGTGAAAGAGCATCTTTGCGGATAGCGCATTGTTGTGAAATAACATTGTCGTTTCGGAA
>JGI24021J15306_10010687_pt1 | contig 11403 bp, 9 predicted proteins | sample Ectturendosymbi1_FD_15306 | JGI IMG/M metagenome (IMG submission 15306)
TTTGCATTATTTTTAAAGCAATGCAAAACATATGTTTGGTGTTACTACCTTGCTTCATCAGCTATTAGAAAGAGTAAATCGTCGTTTCGTGGTGTCACTAAATGTTCGAAGCCGATTTTAAGCTGCCGGGGACAATCTAAGCACAATCTTATGACCAAAACGGAAAAATCTGGCATTTAAAACAAAATGTTCGACTGTGGCGGTTTGCTCACAGTCAAAATCATACACATTTGCATTATAACACGAATGGACAATGAAAAACAAGTTGCCACCGAACGCTCTATGCACTTACATGCATTTCCCTGTGGTATGGTGGACGTTTTTCTCTAAAATGTCCGTCGGGTTGTTGCTCACCTAACAACCAGTCCAGTGAGTTGCAAACAGGTGTTACGTCCATGTCGGTGTAGTACAGCTTCATTTTACCGAACACTTTGTCAACGAAGGCGTTTAACCTGAAAGTTTAGCCCTTAGTGGCACAGTTCGCATAAACAATAAAATCATATATAAACACAGTGCATGAAGTTTGATTTCAAAATAATTAAATTTGCAATATTAGCAACTAGATCGGAAGACAATTACTCGCGCAAACACACGTCAGCAAAAACAGTGCTTGAAAAGTTTGCTTCACATCACAATAAATACGTCCGTTACGTACCACGTGCTCGGCAGAACGTTGCTCCAGACTGCCCATGCTCGTTTTTTCACGTGATCAGACCGATACTGCATCATACGATTAAACGCTGCAAGAAATTTGTGGTAAGACAAGCGCAGAGAAGACTCACTGCTGGACTAGGCCTAGGATAGCTCTACACTGAGGTCATAAGAGTCGTGGACACGACTATACACCCGTCAAAAACAGGTCTTTGTCCAACCTGGAACCAATCTTGGTCAAACGTGGTGTCGATGTCCAAAGGCAGCAGCAGCGGATCCGGGGTTGGGCAGTTTGGACAACTGCCCCGGTCTAAACGTCTGTGGCGTTCCGCTGAATGGCACCCGCTTGATACAAATTCACCCCTTTTTGTGCTTATCGAAATAGAAACAGAGGTATAAAAATACTCTCAAGTCTCAACTTAAACAATGTTTTACACTTCGTTGAACTTCAGGATTTTCATGCCGGACTTTTTCCCAGCCTCTGTTATCGAATATTATGAAACATGCAATTGTTGTAGTTATACTACCGTTCCTTTATTGCTTTCCCGCGTGAGAACTACCCGGCCTTACTCAGTTAATCACAAACGCAGTCGCTTTCGCTAGCACAATTATCGACTTGCCGCTAGGTTGTGCAAAATTGGTCCGTTTTAGTTACAGATTTATTTCTTTAACGCCTAAAGGCAGCCTTCAAGGGAAAGGCAGTGGTGAAAATAGGAATGTAATATGGAAAACGTATAACTGACGCAAGTTCCAGAAAGCCTTCAAAGCAAAAAATCAGTTTCAGGAATCTTGCCAGTGCAGCCGTGAGTCCGCAGTAGGTCAGCATCGTATTTTTGCAACATAAAGGTGAGTTTATGAGTTTTTCTCGGAACTAATGCCCCTGACTGAACCATAATGCAGCGTGTAAAAAGCTATAGCAAAAGTGACTGATGGCCATGTGGTTTTGATCCTTTTGTTGCAAGCGCAAACCCGCCGACATATCACGCCGGCCACGAAAAGACAAATTTGACATGATAAAAGCGAAATCTGTAATCAACAACAAAATACGTAGTTCACTGGACAACCCGTTCCGCTTACATCACAAATTTGAGCAGAAAAGCAATCTTCTGCTGCTAATTTTATCTTTTTTACTGGTGACTGTGGTGTTGGCTGAGATTCGTGGTTTTGAATTGGTCATAGGCTGATTCTCACCTGTGTTTGCTGGCCTGGATAGCAGACCCATCGCCAGATCAACAGCTTTGGGTTGGCTTTGAGCTTGTTTGGGAGGGCTTCGTAGAATACAATGAATTGGAAAATAACTTTTTCGGGGAGACTAGAGCTGGAGTTTGGAAGTATAGAGTAAGAATTTGGGGGATCAATCCGCCAATTCCCCCACTTCCGTTGAACAGTGTCACACCTTTTTTGTCATAACCTGGACTAATGGGATTGACGTTTTTATCTTCACACCAGCAGTCCAATATCCAAACATTTGATACGGTATTAAACACTTGATTGAAATTCTACATCTATTAGTGGCGTTAAGCTTATTTCAGGGCAATGTGTTTTTCGGCCAATATGAGTCTATCATGCGATTATGAGGTTGTTTTTCAAGATAGCCAGCAGAGCTGCCTAAATTGGGAATAATATCATAGCAGATGCCTTTCATTCATATTTTGGTTTCGGCTTGTCGCTTCAGCAATAAATATGTTGTCCATTTAGGACTGCAACCTGCTGATATCTTCGAGGGGGTAAATGATTGCAACGTGTCGTTGTACCTAACAACTAAACATGTTTTTGAAAATTTTGGGGGCATTCGCCCGGTTGCCCCCTGGTTGCGGGCCTGTTTCCATGTACATGTAACTGTGCAAGCTTCGTCTGGAAACGTGACTGCAATTTAGCTATTTATTAGAATCCAACATTGGGACTTGACTTGTCACTTGTTAGTGTAAGACTTCTGAACACGTCTGGAATATGTTTCAGACATTGTTTTTTTTATCTCGCTACGAATAGCCAAAACAGTGTCGAACACCAGCGCGCAGCATGCTTTATGGCAGGCCTGCACAACTCATAAAGCTATAAGGGCCAAATTGATCAACAAAATTCTGCCGCGGGCCGCAAAAGTCTTTTATTTCGTTATAGAGGTTTTATGGTGGTTTGGAAGAAATTGTGCAACAACAATTTCCTGACAGACGTTTGGCATTTGCAGCATTTTCTGCAATTGAGAAAGATCTCGCGAGCCGCATGTTGTGCAGGTCTGCTTTGGGTATTTCTTTTAAATATTTTTTGTAGATATAAAAGATTGTTTCGGACACCAACTATCTTCTCAGTTACTGTGCAGATTGTGAAAAATGGGGCCCATCTTTTTGGCCCGCTTCAAACGGTTTGTGGATTTACGATATATGGCGCTTTTAAGCTGCGATGCTTCCCTGACAGAACGTACGGTTCGACCAGCAAAAATAACCATTTTCTTGGCCTTTTGCGTGAAACCAAAATGAAACCCAACACACCACTTGTGTGTGAAACCCAACGATTGTCACAGAGAACCTGGGGTATTTGAACAACTGAAGACATTTTTGACGCCCCTATATGACTGCCCCCTAAACGCTTGGTCGATGAAAAACTGCATTCCGAAATATTGCAGTATGGGTGTTACATTTTTGGTAGTACATCTTGTGTTGCAAATTTTAGAAGCTTACTCAAAACAAATGAAAAATGTTATTAATTAAAACTGGTGCTGCGGCTGCTGCGAACGCTTTTCGCGAGTATCGCAATGGTAATATTTGGCACTAAAGGCTTCAACTCCTAGAAATGGCCAAAAAGATCGCAAATATTTTCTGAAATGCCGCTGTTTGTAAACTTGTCAAGCCAAGGGGCTATTTAGAGGAAACAATCTAAAATCTTTGCCAAGGCTAATTTTGTTGTGCTATGGCATTCTACGCAGGTGGGTTATCCGGACCTGGAAAAAGGGTCTCAATTGATTGCAATGGTTTATCATACACTTGGATACTCCTGTCGTTCGTAGAGACAGACATATGACTTCAGCACTCTGCGGACCACGAGACATACTGTGCAGAACGAGACTCGTTTTAACTCCGACACAAGATAAGCAACATTTGAATGTGTAAAAAAAATCGCTGCCAATTGTTTTCATGTAACTGCATCTTCAAGCTCTTCTAGGATAATTACCCTCAATTATAATTGATTGCGCAAATTGTAGACATACCGGCTAATAAAGACACATCACGAAACGTACCGGATTTCATAAATTCGATTGATTGTGTGTGTTTAGGTGAACCTTCCACCATCTTCTTCGTAGAAACCAAATAAAAGTGAACATACGTGTTTGGTCCAGCGGTGATCATGGTCTGTTCACCGCAACCAGATGGTTTTCTGCAATACATACCAATCCTTACGTCAACACGTAGTTTCGGGAGTGTAGTGGGGTGCAAACGGCGTTCCCGCACCTTTTTGCACTATTAACGACATTCAAGATTCAGATTTTTTATTTCAGTTTCTGCGTGTAGCGCCTGGAGCAGCATAAATAAATAAATGACAACTTGTCTCGTGTATAGCATCGCAGCACTGCAGTGAAACAGGAAGTGTGGAAATTCTTTTAGGCGAATGCTCACTTTATTCGAAATATTTGATGCAGTCTTCGTTTTTGTTTGGTGTGGGAACGGCGTTCCCACACCTCTTTCTTCAGCACTACACACCTGTGTATACCTGTTAGTGTTCTGCTTTGGCATCTTACACGCTATTGCTGAGCTTAGCAGATATTCTCATTGCTGCTAACAGCGCTTATTGTGACTGATACTTTGAAAAACATTTGAAACCTGGGTTAGAACATTTACATGCCTCTGTCTGCCAATGACCACGCTGTCATCTGACTTTGTTTATTTTCTGTTAAGTGTTTTAAACATCAAAATGTGATGCTGAAAAGCCTTCATTTCCCTCCCACTGCCAGATCCTTGTATGACGACGAGCGAATAACGTTGTTGTTGGGGAGCTGTAAAAGTGTTGTTTTGCTCCTCTTAGTGTTGACTATGTGCTAACACCTACTCTGTAATGATCAATGACTAACGATTGTTGTGCTCTTGTATTATTCGGTTGTGCCCGTGGTATGTACCATGCGTCTGCGACAAAATAAATAATTCGTTTAACCGGATTTGAAAAACGGAGAACTACAAACTGAAAAAGCAATAAAAAAGCGTGTCCGGAATCGTTTTGAAATGAGTAAATGTATCATTAACGATTTCAGCATGTTCTCAAAGAAACAATTTTTGCTGAACGGGGTGATGATTCGATGACATGACAATTGGCTGTGGAAAATTGGAGACGAAAAATGTTGGACCGACTGCATAAATCCTGCAGCAGAATTTTCATGTTGTTCTACTTTCAAGCCACTTTTCAACAAATTGTCTCATACTAAAGGATGACCTAAAAACGTCGTGACTAATGCTATTTGAAAGTTATTCAAAGCAACCAAACTACGCTGTAGTTTCTGTTGAAGCGATTTCAAGTTGATATGCACATATTTGAACAGCGATACTGTTTGAAACTGCTACATTAATTACTCCTTAAATTGCACAGCAGTGTTATACCTTAATTCAACTGGTTTCGGTTCCTTGGAAATAGGATCGACTTCAATCGAAGGTCCCAAAAAGTTTGCTGGAAAGTAAACATCGTTTTTTGAATTGTTTCAGTTGATATAACAACTGGAAATTGCAGCGCAGTAGCAATTGAGTACAGATCAACGAACAAAAACAAAAAACAGTGAAGAAGTAATAGAAAATACACAGTAACGCTGATATCTGGATTTCCACAAATAATTGGAAACTTGCGTGCTTTTACGCGTCGTGGTTTGTAAAAATTAAAAATTTTAGCTTATTTCAGTCCAACGTTTTTTACAGGAATTTGATGCAAGTTTTTTTATTATTTCTAATTTGAAATTAGGAAGAACACTGCCTTGTCATTTTGAATAAAGTCGGTGCTATAATATAAAAAGCTAAATTTTTGGAAACAAACGGGGCAATCTTCTTGCACAACCACTTTTATATTGCAAATACTAACTACTGATTTTAACTTGTAAAACCGTATCTTCATGGCATTGTGCTCATTCTTGAACCTATGACAGATGCCGTTCAAAATCTCTCCTGCGAGACCTATCCTCGCGTAATTCAACTGGATTTAAAATTTTGCTTGCATTTTTTCATCCACATGCAAAGCTTCAACAGTAGACATTTAAAACATTAAGGTAAGCGCAAATTGTTTCAAAATCCCGTACTACTTGATTGGTCACTGGAACGTCAGCAACGAGTGTTCATCTTCCTAAGATCATATCATTATAACAAAAATTTAAATTCGTTATCATAAAATACACAAACGCAGGAATAAGCAACTGAGCTCCCACCACATTACAAGCGTTAATATTTATTTAAATGGACTTGAGTAATTGTATGCTTGGGAAAAGTAACAGATCCCACAATCATAATTGTTTTGTGTCGGGTTAGTTGCCTCATCGACTGCTAGAATACGTTTCTTGACACACAAGTTTGCACTTACTGTAAGCATAAATTTCACAGTGGCGAGATCCAAGTACGAAGTTTTCTGGAAATGTGAAATTCATATCAAAGCTTGTTCGTCGGTCACGTTGAAGATCGATTGGAAACGTTCCAGTAATGTTTTTTATTTCACCTGGTTCCTGCATTAGTGATGAGAAGTTGAAGATGATAGAAAGGTGGACAAACAGCAAAGTGAGTTTTCAGCAACTTCACCAATATTTTTCAAGGTTTTTCATGTGGTGTCGTGGTGGGTATTAATACAATTTGCCCTTCTGTTTCTTATACTTTTAACTGATTTTCACAATCAACGCAAGTCTCCGTTCAAATATGCCTAATTACTTGAATGCGATATTCACTTCTGGCAAACAAAATAAAAACAATTTCAGAAACAGAAAGTTTTGATGTCCGTGCTCTCCAAGTCTCATCGAACATATCTGATCTTCGGATTCATCTTCACTATTACTGTCCTCTGCATCAACGCTCTGTGCGTCAACAGGCAGGGAACTGTTGTTTCCCGCTCGGCTCGCCGCGATCATATAGAGCGCACAAGTTCTTGTATTCCGCGTTTATCGATACAGTTTGACGTTCTTTCCTTCCCAACCACGTCTGGGCGGCTGGATGAACTTCGGCATCACCAGTGGCGTAACTAGAAGTTTGAGCCAGGGGGAAAAAACCTAGCTGAAGTAGGCCCGCTCGCCACCGTATGGGGGGCACTAGTCACTCAGAAAAAAAGTTAAGAAATGATGGTGAATCCGGATGTCGTGGATGTCTATACTAGCTAAAAAATATCGAAAACACCCCGAAAAACGCAAAAAAGCAACAAAATACTCAAAACCAAAAGAATACTAAATATCAGAATGTCAGCTAAAGGGGGCTCAGTTTTCACATTTAGCTTGCCAGGGGGGCGGCTCGCCCCTTCCCCTTCGTCAGTTACGCCACTGGGTATCACCGACCAACACAGGATTGATAGAAATATTCAAGAGTGGAAAGCGTTTTGTAATGGTTAACAGCTGCTATAGGTGTGCTATTCTCTCGACGCGTGATTATGCCCCGGGCTGCCAATCACATTCCTGCGAACGCTTGCGTTTTGGTGTCGCCCAGTGACTTTGGTATAGTTTACTCCGCGTAGTGTTCGATGCTGCTGCTTTGCTTCTTCGTTCGTTTTCATATTAAGTTAATATTGTATTTCTTTTCGGTGTTTGCCGTTGATCGGCCTCAACTGTCGAGGTCCGAAATTGCTGATTAAAGCCTTAATGTCAAAGCTGTCTATGGTTCTGCTAAGGTTCACAACACTTTTCATATGAAAGCCTGTTACGATGAGACGTTTGATCCGCTGGAGGAATGAAAATCTCCCTCTGGCCACGCTGTAGAAATAGGGATTGTTAGAGAAATTTGAGCAATGCAGCGAATTTCTGCAAACCTTGAGTGAAAAAAAGGGTCTCTGCGCATATGATGGAGCATAAACTACCAGCGTCTTTGCAGTCTTTCAGAGGTGTGGTAGCCTGAGCTCCACAAAACTTGGCCAATCATTTAGCGTTTTGTCGGCTTCTGCGGCGGGACCAAACCTTTCTGCTGATTCGTTTATTTGATAAACGTCGCAATTTTCACGCTAATCTCGATTTAAAGTAAATAATTCGGATCGAAGTAAGCAAATGGGCTGAGAAGCTCAGGTTCAAGAAAGCGATCTCTGATGTTACCAGAAAGTGAATTCACGTATTTATTCGTAAATGAAACAAGTTGCTCGTCGTCCTGTTCCGAGAGTTCCCCTAATCCCCTCTCAAACTTTTCCCTACCAGCTTTAAGGTCCTTTAAAGATTCAGATTTAGCAGCGGCATCAAGGAACTTACTGATGCACAACTTGATGGAAGATTTCATATGTGCAAAGTTAAAACATCCCTCCACAATCACTTAGCTCAGTTCTGTCAGTTGAGGCAGCAACGATGACAAAAAGTAAAGGACCTTGATGATATTTTCTGTTCTCATAAGTTGACCCAGGGCAAATTGCATAATTTGTGGTTTCAGACAGTTGCTTTAGTGCTGACCATATAGCCCAAATCTCATTCTAGCAGGTGTTTCACTCAACAACCACCTTTGTGTTACATACACGCGTCAACCGCCGACCTTTTGTCTTCATAGAAGTCTGATGCATCGCCTGTCAATCCGATCATAACGTGCAACAGCAAAGCACTTCCGTATTTGCAGTAAAGTGTTCTCTCATTTTCAAACAACATACAAATCTGTGGCATCATCCCAGCAGACAAAAACGTGGCGGTGGGAATGACAACGCACAGTTATCACCAGGGTTGCGGAGTCGGAGGTAAAATATCCGAACTTTCCAAAATTTCCGACTCCGACTCCGGCCTTTCCAAAATTTCCGACTCCGACTCCCAACTCCAACTCCTTAACATAAAGGAAATGTATTTTGGCTGTTAAAGTCAATGGAAATCGTGGTGCACAGCAAGAAATCTCTGTTTCAACAAAAGTTTCAAAAGAAATTGTACCATTTCAACAGGAATTCCCAATTTAAGAATGTGATTTAACAAATCATCCAACTGGACATCCGGAGTCGGACAAAAAAATCCGACACCGACTGCCAGTGTTGTTAGGAATCCGACTCCGATTCCACCCAAAAACCTCCGACTCCTTACGACTCCAACTCCGGCTCCGGCTCCACAACCCTGGTTACCACAGTTCCACTCCCGCTTTCAACTTCTGCGACAGAGAATTTGTCGGCCTATCACTGTAGCCGCACCGTCTATTGCAATAGCCACGTGCTTCTTCAGATCGAGCTGGTAATCTGCTGGAACTGATTTGAACATCGCAAAGAAATTGCTCTCAGTGGCGCCACTTCCATCGACTTTGCGAATATCAAAGAACCTAACTTTTATTTCGTCTTTCACTACATATTGAACAAATGCAATGCTTTGTTGATATGTGGAAATGATACCGATTGCGTCAACCAGGTGTCATTTTGACACCCAAAAACGGCTTAAAAAACACTGAGCTTTACCAGAAAACACCGAAGCCCTCCCTGCAGTTTGCCGGTGTGTGTGTCGGAGTTTTAAGTTTATTCCAAAATGGCTGAAAGGTTTTCGGACTTTTTCATTCACCCAAACTTTTATCAAAATTTGTTCCAGGACGTCATATAAAAAGATCCTCACAGATAAAATGTATTTGTAACACGATCGTTTTGGGTTTTCCTTATTGTTGTACACTTACCTCAATACGAATTTTTCGTTCTATGTAATCAAGAACTGAGCCATCAAACTTCACGACCTTCAGCTCAAGAGCAGCTTCTCCGGATTGTGGTATTTTCAACGGTATGACGTTCAAGTTTGCAGCAGCGGCGTTGTTTCTCAATAAACCCAGAACAGCAACGAGGGTAAATTTTCCTGAAAAATCAGAGGTATTTCAAAACATTTCTGATGAAAATTTGCCAAACCGATATAGCTAGAGTGAAAAAAGACGTAGGTTCAAACCCCGCGTTTTCAGATTTTTTGTAATATTGTTAAAAATTAGCAGGTTTCTATATATTGTCAGTCTGTTGCTTATTAGTAAAATTTTAAACGCTTTTCATATGTGCTAGGTAGGGATGCCCAAAGCGCGACCGCGAGCTAATTTCGCATGGCCTGCGGCTTTGGTTTCAGATTGTACCGTATTGTCCCCGTTGCAAAAGAGTTGTAGAGGTTTGGGCTGCCAGTGTAGAGGTTGCTTGTGGGTAACTGGGGAAGGTCGACCCGTTGTGTCAGGCAGAATTGCTGGTTTCCCCAAACGCTACCAACGAGGCAGCCTGACGTTTAAGTTGCCAAGCCGAAGCAAGGCGTTGGCTCTCACCCTTTTTTTCCTGGTGAACAAATGCTTATTTATAAAATGCTTCTGATTTGCAGCAGAAAATGCTTCGATGATGGCGCGACAGCAGAAACAACCAACGTGGTCCGTGCGCTAGTAATACAATAACTCGACTGATGAAACGAGGTCAGAGCACCTGATCTGTACGCGAGGACAGTGTTACCAACTGGTAGGTTACATACATATACACCACATTTGAGAATTTTGGTATATTTTCAAGGTGCTTGGTATGTACGTTTTGATTTGGTATGTATGAAAAATTTGATATATATTTGGTGTATTTTTGTAGGAAGGTTTGATCAAGACTTTAAACCAAAATATTTGTTGTATTGCAAAGCGTAAACAGAAAAAAAACTATTGTTGTTGAAGTTATATAAAAAAAGGTTTTGGTGATTTTGCTTTACATGGGAGTAGGCGTGCTCTTTGGGTAAGTGAATAACAAGACTTGTAGGGAGATGAGAAGATCTGGGCCAGGGTTGTCAGGTCCAAGTGAACAAAAAATGCCAAATCACTTCAAACAATGCCAAACAAGCTGAAACAGGCTGAATGCTGTTGGTTTTGATATGACCAGATGTGTAATTTGGCAAAAACACAGTGTTTCTCATGAACAAGGTGCTAATTATATAGCTTATAAAGCAACAAACAACTATTGTACTTTAGAAAAACAAACAGAATTAAACTAGAAACACTCTTCCTCATTTTTCACCCTTTTATATTCAAGGTTTTGTCCCTGAAACCAAAGATAGAACAAAATATGCTAACATTTACTTTTGTTTGAAAATGCCTAATAGAAAATAGGCTACCTACGAATGCCGGAAACAATAAATCAGTTCATGAAAATACACATGCGCCATCATGCCATAGATTCCAATCACTTGATTCTTGAAACCAAACATTACACATGTCATAACTTCACGAAACATCTACTACAAAAGAAAAAGAAAATCTACCAAATCTGACTGTTCTGGTATACACTTATATGTAAATCTGCTACATTCAAATTGACTTTACTATTTTTAACGGAGAAATCTGCTGAATTGGCTTTATCATGGTTTAAACTTATATGAAAATCTGCAAAATCTGGCAACACTGTTTATGTGCTTATATTAAAAATTTAAAATATGGCTTTTTTATGGCAACAACGCCTTAAGCTGTTCCTTTCGATGAGCTCTTTCTATGAGAGCGTTTTTCTCTTTATAATATGCGCCTGGAGGCGCTGAGAGGCGGTGAGCAGCGCGTGGTGAGAATAGCAGGAGTGGTCGGACTTAAGGCGGCTTCACACAGAATCCGGTTACGGCTTACGATCCGGCTTATGGTCAACGGCAGTCTTCCCACATGCAGCAAGAACACCATCACCGACAAC
>JGI24021J15306_10010688_pt1 | contig 11403 bp, 6 predicted proteins | sample Ectturendosymbi1_FD_15306 | JGI IMG/M metagenome (IMG submission 15306)
ATTGTCCATCCAATTCACGCCATAAAAACTATGAGTAGGAGTGGTGACACCACACACCCTTGCCAGGGTCCAATACTTGACGGCCTGTAGCATCCGGCCGTCAACACTGTACTCTAGGAACACTCCCCGAAGCGTTTTCCCGGGGACCCGGTTGCATACTTTGTCGAGGTCAAAAAAGTATGCGTAGACATCTTTTGACTTAAGGCAAATCTACACTGAGGAGTTACCAGAAGTTGCCTCGCACGATTCTTTGTTTGTTTGATTGCGCCCAGGAGTTGCCGTGCCGAGCCGTGCACGAGTGCAGAATTACCCGACGTAACATAACAAAGGATTACGCCTGGCAACTCTTGGCACGTCCTCAGCGCATATTGGCCTTACTCCCAAGATTTCTAGGAAATGAAAGCGGCACTGCGTAATTTGTAAAAACTACTTACACTTTCGCATGCTTTGAAATCATGATTTGCTGCAATTTTGGTATCGCCAAAATTCTGTCAGAATTTTTTTTATATTTGAAAAACTGTAACAGACACTAAATTATGCTACCTGCTTTGAATTCGTTCAGGAGTTCTTTACATCTGGTAAGATTTCGGGCAGGCTCCCAAGTGTCGTACGCCGAAGTATAGCCTTTCCATCGCACGAGGTATTGATAACCAGTACGAGTTTTCCGATGGGCAAGGACTTTTTCCACCTTCGAACATCATAGCTCAGATAACAAAATAAATGTTTAGCACAGCACAGTTTGTCAAAACTGTTCAAAAATAGGATATAGCAAGCGGGCATCAAACACAACTCACATGTAAAAGCAGAGTACAAATTGATAAAAACAATGAATTGTAATGAGCAGCATATACTTAGTGGCGTTAGTGACTACGCACTGTCATCTGCTTTCCACATAAAATATACGATATAGCCATTCTTACTGTTCCTCTTCAGTGTCTTAGCGGTCTTCAAACAATTAAATTGAGCTTGTATAGAACACAACGTATCATAGACCATTTAGAATAGTTTTTAAAGCCTAATTTATCTAATGATTAAGAAATTGTGAATCTGGCTATTGTGTGCAGACAGACTATTTGTCAAGTATATGAAAGCGTGGATACAATGTATGAAAGCGTGGATACAAAGCATGTGCAAGCAGGCATCCCACAAAAATCAGCTGGTGGAACAAACTATACCTCCACGATACCAACCATAATGTCTATACTGTATTTTAAAAGTAGCGATTTACCTACTGCATATCGGCCATGTTGGAACAACTGGTTCTCCGGAAATTGTAACCCGTACCAAACCAGGAAAAAAGGCTACATCAGTTCGTGGCAAAAAAAATACCGAGGGCTTTGTAGGGCTAAGATTAGAAAGTTAATCAATTCTTTTCCGAGGTTTGCCTACATGCATCAGAAACAAGACTATTGTGAGAAAAAAAGACGTTGGTCCACCTGTTGGAAAAAGTGGAGAGTCTCTGCAAATATGCGGAAACAATCCACTTGGCATGAGAACGCTTCTGTTTCAGTACTTTACCAACACATGGTGCCAACACTCTGCGCGACAGTGCGGCAATTATCTGATTATAAATTAATTCAAATAACTTGTTCAAATAATTCAAATAATTTGTTCATAAATTAATTCACATAACTTGTTTAATTCAAATAACCAAAGAAAAGGCCCCATGTTACGGCAACAGTCACGAAAATGCGTTCGTTGGCAGCAGTAGCCTGGCATTGGAGTCGGAAGGATTTTTTCCAGGGGGGGACAACCAGAGCCATGTAAGCCGCCCTCCATACCCCATTTGGGGGGCCAACGCTGTCACAGGGGGCCCGAAATTCAGACCCGTCGGCATGCTGTCACACGGGGCCCGAAATAGTCCAACTTTCTGGGCTTAAGGCCCTCAATCCCTCCAAATTGAAATATGAAATACTAGAAATCAGTGAAGCTTCTATCAATCCGCATTCTATTCTGTCCGTATTCTATTCTAAGTTATAGACAGAGCAGTGCCTGCAGTTGTTGCCTAGAATAACATCGTCTAATCATTTATGATACGTTTGCGTGGTAATACATGTATTTGAGGCTTGAACGTAAAGCGTCAGCATTCATTGCTTGGGAGTGCTAAACGCGAAGCTAACCTACATGCCTAGTTGTATACGTCCAGAAGTCAGATTTCCACTTGATCACAACGTATTTTGTGCAGTGTTTGTTGTGGGAAAATGTATTATGGCTAGCGCAGGTAGTCTTCTCGCATTTTGTACTGCACAGAAGCAAGATAGCTTTGGTGCTTACGATCAAATTTACACATATGTGCAGCCTGCTGTTCAGACAGCAAGATGTAATTAATAGTGTGGTTGTAACAGTTTATTTAGCAATCACTGCTAAGCTTGTCCCAACAGAGTAGTGCAGTTAGTGGATAATGGATGTGCGTCCACGCAGGCCTTAGTTTATATTTCTTAACATTTATAGCCTCCATGAGATTCATAATGTTATTAATCCAAACATATGTCATGCACCAGAAGCTTCGGTCATTTAAAAGCACAATGCGCATGCAAAATTCACTTCAGCTATTGGTAAAGTTTATCAATTTGCGCTAATGAACGAAAACGTTCATCGCAATGCTTTGACAGGCCTCAGGTTTGTTCCTTCGGTGACAATGTGTTCATAACTGAACGATAGGCTTGATTCTGATTTCCTGCAAATTTTTGTTCACATTTGCATTTCATTACATCTTTAAATAATCGTCGTTAATTAAATGACATTGATAAGACCCAATTCCTTTTGTTAAGCTCCATCAAAAACTTTTTGTTGCAAACTACGAGCCTCTTACGGGTATTTGCGGGTAAATATTTGATAATTTTGTAATTAATTCGCACAATTTGCAAATGCTGTGTTGCGAAATGTATTTTCAGAATGTCTAGCCCCCCCCCTGCACAAACATGAAGTTCCCCATTGAAGACGTTCTGGCGTCTGTTCTGCCAAAATTTTGTCTGCAAGTGGAACTAAAAAATGGTGAAATAAGAAACAATAAAAAATTAGGCTACTTTCTTGTGAAGGCCATTCGGCCTCGGGATGAGCCATAACGTCGAAATTTTTTTAGAAATCACCTAAAGAGCGGCCCTGTTAGCATGTTGAGGGGTCGCAGAATTAGGCCGTTACGGCACTGAGGCCAACCATAGTAAAAGTTTATTTTACCTGCTCGAAACAAGAGAACAACCTTTTTTGCTAAAAGTTTAGTAAGACAAAAATTTCAAAATCCAGGGGTCCAAATCCCCCTGCCTCCTTCCGACGGCCATGTAGCCAGGTATATTACGATACTTAATTTAGAACATCACGCAGACCTTAAAAATTGTGCAGATGAATTATGAAAACACGCCACACCCAATACAGCTTTGCACCCAGTACTCTAAAGTCAGAACTAGACTTTAGTGATAAGACTTATTCCCGTATACCTGCATAGACATATTCTAACAAGCCCCATACGTACTTTTATACTGTGTGAAAAGAAGCTTGCACAAGTGCATTTGAAGCTATTCACTGAGGCACATTGGTCACACTCACACTAACAATGCATTTTCCAAATTGTGGAAGCTGCTACAGATTCACTTATGCTTCTCGCCACGCAGTAAGTGGCTTACCACTATCAACAGTCACAGTAGGGCTTTTTACATGACGCTTAAGTGAGCTCATTAGCTCACTTTCCTGGTCACATGACACGATTTCTGCTGATTCACCGAATGCTTGAGTGGTCGAATGCGCTTTCGATAAACACAGCACGTTCATGGTTGTTTAGTTCGAAAGCGAGCTCGCCGGTTGAAGTGTATTCGCGAAGCAGGTGCCTGAGCTCTGGCAGTCGCCCTAACGCTTACTTTTGGTTGGATGATGCAAGAATGAATTTAAATCACGTCTGCTGTTTTGAAAAGATACGTGTTGGCAGTGGCGTAACTAGAGGTTTGAGCCAGGGGGAGTAAAACTTAGCTGAAGGGGGCCCACTGACTACCGTAGGGGGTCACTAACCAGTAGCCAATACTCAGAAGAAAAAGTTAAGAAATGATAGTGAATCCGGATGTCGCTGATGTCTATACCAGCTAAAAAAAACGAAACACCCTGAAAACGGAAAAAACAACCTACTGAAAGCCAAAATACTAATTATAAAAATGTCAGCTAAAGGGGCGGGCCTATTTTTTACATTTAGCTTGGTAGAGGGCGGCTCGCCACCCTTACCCCCGTCAGTCACGCCACTGCGTGTTGGTTTTATCTTAGTTTTGCAATCTATATTGCAGAAATAACGACATCCAACCGCTTTGTGACTGCGGAGTGCAGGGAAATTTTTTATGCTACGTAACATGGCCTGGTTGTACTGTTTGTAGTACGCTACACTGCTATTTCACTGCAGTATTTTAATGTGAATATTGTCCACTAGAAAATGCTGTTGGAATGTACATACACAATTAATGGCCTATTAGCCTGCAGAGGCTAATTGCTGATGGTGATTTGCCTCCAAACAGTGCTGTTGGACACCATGTTTTTTGGAATGTAATCTAATCGTGTTTTGACTGCAGAAAATTGGGTGTTCTAGTAGGCATCTGCAGGATTGTGATATCCCTTTTCTTGTCGGGCGCATGCTGAAACGTTGCAGTAGTCTGTGCAAAGAAATGATCAGTAATCCTGACCTAATCTGTTTTTTCCTTTCATCATCCTTAAACTAGCTGGGTTTGGTGAAAAGTAATGACTACTGTGCTTCGTAAGTGCTGTGGCAGAAAAATGTTCTACGTTTGTCATTTTTAACTGGAAAACATACAGCTCTGCAACGACCAAAGGAATTCTGGTGCCGCTAGCCTAAGGACCGAAGCGCAGAACACCCAACCCAGTCGTTCCGAAGCTCCATGTAAACTCGCAGCTCCAGCGTCCTCGTTTTGGTTCAATTGCACTGAGTTCTCTTGACGTCAAAACTCCCTTTGGCCGCACGTGCTAGCACGACTACGTAAATAGGCTTACTGTCTCGCTGCATCACTTGCCAAGATATATACGTTCAACAGTCACAACCATAAGCAGCAAGACGCCTACCAGTACTACAGTAACTTGAAGCGAACCTTTGAAGATTTGTGGCCATGTTATTGTCACGCAATAAATAACAGTAGAACTCGCAAGCTTCGCAACCTCTCTTTGCAGGCAAAGATGCGAACATGAGTGAACTGCAAGCTGCATGACACCAAAACACTAGAGCAGTGAACCTGGCTCTTGTGCAGTGTGAATATCATACCGGAAAATCATATGTGATTGCAGAAATTAAATCAATTAATCCGAATTGACTTTAGATTTACTAAATTTTTTTGGCTCTTAAGGCCAATCTACACTGAGGAGTTGCCACGAGTAGCCGCGCACGATTCTTTGTTGGTTTTATTGCGCCCAGGAGTTGCCGTGCCGCGCCGTGCACGAGCGCAGAATTACCCGACGCAACAAAACAAACAAAGAATCGTGCGCGGCTACTCCTGGCAGCTCAGTGTAGATTGGCCTTTAGACTCGATTTCCAGGAGGGGTAAAATGCCGGTTTTGCTCCCCCTGCAGACGCCCATGTTCCTAACGGTGTTGCAAAATTTAAGTCTAAGTGATATTCTCATAACTGAATTGTTTTTTTTATAAAAAGGAATAGCAATACCACAAAAAGTCTGGCTATTTTCGGCCTTCAAATNATCTGTTTGACCTTTTACTGGCCCATTTNTCGCACTTTATTTTTTTATTTAAATTTTTACTTGGCAATCCTATGCCGAGCTATTAACTCATTCCAGAATAATTAAGTNAGTCGCTTTCACCATTATTAGAAGGTTGGCCTATAAGCTATAATGTTTAATTTTACTCTGCTTTCATTGTAGGATGCTGATGGCCTTACACATACCTCTTATCTAAGCTTTGGCCAGATCCATAACAAGCACGAACAACCACAAGTTCTTTGGCCTGATTCACGCGTAACAATCGGTATGATTCAGTAAACCCATTAGAAGACCCAGGCGCTACCAACACGAAACAGGATTATTTGAATAAAACTAAATTTAATGTGTAGCTAAATTTAATGCTGACGAGTATTTATCAAACTGATCTTGTACCGACAATTGATTCTATGCGTGCCAGGGTTTGGAGTTCCCCTTGGATCTTGAGCTCCTAGGCTTAAGCCTTTACATAAATTCGGCCCTGGTTACTTACAACTGGCGTATGCTCAGGGCAATGACGGCGTGATTTAAGTAAATAACTCTGACTCAAATCACGATTTTAAGTGACTCGACTCACGAAAGAAACGATGCTCAATGAATGACTTGAGACAGGGTAGGGTCATTTCTACAAAATCTTCAAACGTTTTACTGACAACTACAGTTAGTTTGCACACAACAGAATGAGCTGTTTTGCTTCAATGACTAATAATGGGTGCAAATGTTCTGTTGTGACTGTATCTCTTAGTGGCGTTAAGCTGATTTTTCAGGATCAGGGTTTCCACCTGACAGAGGCAGAGTGATAGAGCCGATAATTTGTATTTCACAGAGGGGCCAGCAGTGCAAAGTACATTGGACACATTATCGTGGTTTAGTCTAGTACAGTAGAACTCGTCTAATTCGTCATCGTTTAATTCGTCAATTCGCTTAATTCGTCACTTTTTCATCGGTCCCGGCAGAATTCCAATCTTTTGTGTACATTTCTGTTCGTCTAATTCGTCAATTTGCTTAATTCGTCACCTCTCTCTATCCCTGAGAAGCGTTTTGTTCGTCTAATTCGTCATTTGCAGTTTCGCTTCAGATGTCTAAGCAGCTAGTAGGCCTACGTGTGGGAATTCAAACAAATTAAGGATGTTCATCTGAGAACTGTTGCACCTTGGAATTTGTTTATCCACTTCATACACGAGGTGCGAAGCGCGACCCGACTTCCCATTGAGAGAACGCGGAAAAGTTTTATTAAAGATTTTAAAGGTGCTTGATTGAATGGAGGAGTCCAGCTAGAGCAGAGGAATTAATTGTTGTATTCAACCATAACGTCATAAACTTGTATTTTACTGCAAATAAGAGCACTATGTATGCATACGAGTTCCTATGATAAAGTATACGAGCTTCTATGATAGAGTTTTCACCTATTTGCGTAATTCGTCACTTTTTTTCTAATCCCCTTGAGGTGACGAATTAGGCAAATTCTACTGTATTTACATATCGTGATTGTGCCAATCAGCTTCATACTTTCACTTTGAGTCTTTGTTGGGCAAAGTGAAGGACAAAGAGGTATATTTGTGGCAGCAGGTTTTAAGCTAGACTTGTGAATATAACTGAGAGCGTAGGAAAGAAGTGAAATGAAACCCAGCTAACATAAAACGTTTTCAAACGATTTTTAAACGTTTTAAAACATTATTGAAACGTTTTCAAAGCGTTTGAAATGTTTTAACAACGTTGTCAGTTGGGGACTTAACAATCAGACAGGTAAAATGTTGTATTTCATTTTACTGCACTTTCGCTTGAGCTGGGAAACCAATGACGTTAAGTGGGCCGACAGTTTTTGTGACTTGACTAGACCAAGTCATGACTCGAATTTTACTCAACTTGAAAGATTCTAAATCACTCTGACTCGAACTGCTTGTGACTCGACTCAATTAGTGACCCGACAATTATGACCTGGCCACATCCTTGCCTTAGGCACTCGAGGCGTTCAAGTTTAACGCTGAACATACTTTCAAATGCTCTAATAAAGAATTTATATTTATCCTTGGATATTCCTTGATTATATCGCCGGCTTCAATGTCTTGTACTACGTTCTGTATTGTCTGTTTTTATCAACCTGCGTTCTGCAGAGTGTGTGTGTCCATACTATGGACTTCGTATCTGCTATAAACAAATAAATTTNAAAAAAAATAAATTATATTCATCTATCTTCCAAGAAAACACTACCTTGATTTCCAGCAAATGCTTTTGTCGTGGTTAAGCAACTCTTGCATTACCTGTCTGGCAGATTTCAACGTGTTTGATACATCGCAAGGCTTGGGCTTCACCGCACCACGTGACTGCCTTGGCTAAAATTAATAAACAAAGAATGGAAAAAAAAGAGACAGCAAAGTGGCATGCAACTTTACAACAGCAAGGCGTTAGCCGGCTTCTGGTGAGCTACCGACTGCGACGTAATACTCGGGCATATTAACAAGTATTAGGTTACTCAGTAGTCAATTCCTGAGATGATCATTATCCTGATTGCCGGTTGGTCATCCGGCTGGATAGTAAGTTTACAACCAGATGCGGATATCCAAGAACTGGTTTTAAGCGGGAACCGAATATTGGATATCCGTTCCGAAACGTTTTACTCGATATTTTAGGGATTCATACTGTGAAATAACTTTTGGTCACATTTGAATTGTAGGAAAGGTTAGATTATCTTCAGAAGCATCTTTTCGGCTTTCTGTGCCATGCCTCAGAGTCTATCTATGGTGCAATCCCAGTACCATAGTGCACTCCCATGGTCCCTGCCTAGTATACTGATTGGACACGCCAAGTTTGTCAGGATGAGTTTTGTTGCTGTATCAAGATAGGGCTATTTCAGTATGCATTACGGCAGTTGTTTGCTACGTCCTGGACTAGGAACAGCTAAAGTAAGCCTACTGTGACCTATAATCTAGACTGGCAAAAGTAGGGTAGCTGCTTTAATGTGGTATGTAGTCAGGACCAAGTAACTACACTCCACAGGTGAAGTAGTCAGGACCACTGATGGCGAGTCACGATGTTTGGCGACTCGAGACACTTGAAAAATGATGGTGGCTCGTCTCGAGTCACGTATTTCACCGAATGACTCGAGTCGAGTCACAATCAATGACTTGAGACAGAGTCATTTTCACAAAATCTCGAAACAAACCCATGTTTTCACACAAAAAAATAACTTCTTTGGCTTGAGTGATGATTAATATTTTTATGTTTTGACTGTGTCTCCTGGTGGTGTTATGATACATTTTAAGCATCAAGTGGTCAGCGTTCCCACTTCTGGGGAATTTGTTCCTAGATTGGGAATTTCAACATATTTTGATGAAAAATCCGGGCATTTGAGAAATCCAGGGATTTGAGAAGTCCAGGCATTTCTTAGGGAAATTGCATTTTTGTGACAAAACTGGAAAAAGCTGTGGTCACACGTTACCATCTGATGAGAAAATCACACGTTACCATCTGATGTGAAAATCAGGTTGTGATTTACTGTCAATGCCAGGAAAAAGGAGTAGTGTACAATTACATCAATGTCATATTATATTTTCCTTGTTGGAGAAGCGTTATAGGTCTACCAGGAATTACCACCATTAAAGAGTGTGTCAAAAGTAGACTTTCAGTCATGTTTCCGTGAAAAGTAGAGCTTAAATGGTACTTCAGTTTTGGGAATTCATATTATACTATGGTATCAAACAATTGGTATGTATTGGTTTCGCAATAATCAAAAGGTAGTTACTTCAATATCATCATTGCTTTAGAGATATTCAATAGTAAACCTACCCCATAAGCTACAGCCAATATGTTTCTGGAGATGTGAGTGAGTTGGCTATGCTTGTATAATTTTTTCAAGAGTTCCTCAGTTATTATGCAATACATGTCTAATTTAACACTGTACACTGCATGTTGAAAGGCCATTACAATCATTGAAGGTACAATGAATTGTGCAAAATCTAGGTTATTTTTATAAAATTTTGGGAATTTTAGCTCAATTCAGGGAATTTCTAGTCAATATTTGTGGGAACCCTGCAAGTGTTCCACCTAACACGGAGGTAGAGCTGAGCCTTTGCTTTCTACTAAGGGGTCAGAAGGGCACAATACATTAACACATTATCGTGGCTTTAATATAGTATTCGCATACTGTGATCATGGCAGTCGGCCTCATACTTTTACTTTGGGTTTATTCCAGAGACGAACGAATTTGTTTATCAAATCCAATCCAAAAATTGNACAGTAAACCTCGGTTAATCCGGATTCGATTTGACAGACGATTTTATCCGGTTCAGACGAAGATNCCGATTATCCNAAGATGGTTGTTTCAAGCCTGACGTCATCTAAGTGCTGAGATACCAGTGAAAATCACCTAAATTGAACACATTCATGACCCAACACTAGACGTTCGCAGAAGCAAAACGAACTTATTGATCTATTTCCAATGGTACAACAAGCCAGTAACCGCCATATCCAGGCAGTCATGAACAATCTTAATTTTAGATTACTTGGCTGCAAAGATATCTGGGATTCTGGACTGACGCAGATATTTCTGCGACTGGTCCATAAGCAGTCACTCTATTTGGAAGGTAATGTCCTCCAGACATCCTACTGAGTAGATTACCATACACTCAGGGACAATGCTCTACAAACGCACACTCAACACTGATCAATAGATAGAAACCGTGGTGCAGTGGCGTTCCCTGGGCGTTATGTTCAACGCAATATGCTATGCCTGTGTGTGACTTAACAATCGTTTCTACAATGTTGTGCGTTATTGCGGGCTTGCAGCCGTTGTTATAATTCTAAACGTTCGTTGGTGATCGTGAGTACGCTTGTGTTGCGTTTGAAAGCTGCCAAATCTTTCCTGGAGACTTGTCAGTGCAATCACGAACACAACAACGTGGAAGTGCAGAAAAATCCGGATTACGAGATGGGAAGAGAAAATTTTATCTGGGATTGGCAAAGATCCAGATTAAAAAATTTGGATAAATCGAATATTTTTATAAAGAAAAATGTTAAAAATAATTCGTCCCACCAGTTTTATCTGGTTTGTGAGAAGATTCGGATTAACCAAGTTTTACTGTACTTCAACCCATAGTGTTGGCATAGCTCAGTGCTAAAGTGTCCGCCTCTCAATTGGAAGGTTGGGCGTTTGAACCACAGCCACTGGGTGAATTATCATAGTGCTCCTTGGGCAAGAGCGTTCACCCCAACCGCCCTCGCAAGAAGTACAATTCAAGCTTCAGCCTGTTACCAATATCAACAAAAAAACGTAGTGTTCAGCTAACGGCAAAACAGCTCCAGCAGTGCTTTTGCCTCCTGAGGCAAAAAAGATGTTAGTGCCTGAAATTTATGTTGTGCATTATTAAACATGCACTTTTGACATTTTTCGGATACAGATAGTCTGATTTCAACCAAAATAGGAATCGGATCGGATACAGAGAGCATTTTTGAGGAACAGGATAGGAGCAGATAGCAAAAAAACACTATCCATTTGTCTCTAGTCAGTTCCGCTACTACTTTACAACTAAAAGAGATTAGAGAAAATGGCTACTTGTTGCAAAGGATGTATTATGAGAATAGGTACTGTATGGGGCACCGTTCGTAAAAATATCATATCTGACAGATTTAGCACAAAAACTGCTATCTCTGCGCATATATAGCTATCTCTGCGCATATATAGCTATCTCTGCGCATATATAGCTATCTCTGCGCA